>CXWL01007614.1_pt1 | contig 10327 bp, 13 predicted proteins | sample 590931 | NCBI WGS metagenome assembly CXWL01 (sample SAMEA3498368, study PRJEB10139) | groundwater metagenome | biome: water well; material: biofilm material | place: Germany | collected 2015-04-27
TGGATCAATACAGCTCGCAAACAAACTCAGCTGCCGCTTGTCTGCTTCAGGACGCACCATGGCGGAATGCTACTTGAGCGGCCTGCCCCAAGGTTGGCAGGGTCCACAGATGGACGCTCTTTTGAACTGCTAGAGAACCGGCGGACCCACGAAGTTCTGCTCAAAGAGTTCGCGCGATCTGCGCTCACCTTCGGCGCTCAGTCGAACCGACTTCGCGGTGCCGATCGGGTTGCCGATGAAGCCCCGCTCGTGGAGTCGCCTCATGACATCCCACGAGTGCCCCTTCCAGGCCCGGGTTTCGCCGTGTCCCTCGAGGAAAGTCGTGAGATAGAGCAAGGCCAGAGTCATGTCCTCCACCTTCTCCCAGTCGATGGGCGCTTCGATGGTTGTCATCAGTGTGACCTCAGGGTGAACTCTAACGCTCGGCTGTAGCTTTTGGGGGACGGGTCTTCTCTTGAACAACGCCGATGCCTCGGCACACGGTTTGCTACGTTGAGCCACGACTCGCCGGCCCCATCGAATGGGACCGGTTTCGTCCAATTTTCTGGAGATAGTCCATGCAAACGCGAAGACACTTCTGTGGCGAAGTCTGCAAGGCGGCCGCGATCGGCGGCGCCCTCATTACACTTCCCTCGTGCGGAGGCGGTGGAGGTGGCAGCACCAGCACGTCACCCAGCGGCGCCTCATCCCCCTCCCTGGCGCGAGTGACCGGCGCCCTCGCCGGAAACCAGCTGACGGTAACCATCTCCGACGGCTCGGCTCTGGCCTCGACCGGCGGCATGGCGCTGGTTCAGGCGGGCGCGACCGCGCTTCTGGTGACGCGCACCGGCGCATCCACATTCTCGGCACTCACCGCCACCTGTACCCACGAGGCGTGCACCATTACGAATGGCTCCCCGGGGTCTTTTGAGTGCCCCTGCCACGGGTCCCGGTTCGACTCCACCGGCCGGGTCCTCAATGGTCCCGCGGTCACGGCCCTGCGCTCGTTTGCCACGGTCTTCGTCGGCACCACCCTGACGATCAGCCTGTGAACCTACCGCTGCTGTCCACCCTTCTCCTTCTCGCTCTTTCAAACCCAGCCGCGGCCCAACAGCGGTGGCGCGTTGATCGCGGCGATCTGCGTGTGGTCTGCCCGCTCACTGTCGGCGGTTCCTTCGAGGCGCGAAGTCAGGGTCTCTCCGGCGATCTCACCGTCAAGACACCGCAGCCCGCTTCGTTCGAGGGAACGCTGACGGCGCCGCTCGACACTCTGGATACCGGTATTGCACTGCGGAACGACCATATGAAGAACAACTATCTCGAGATCGGGCGCGGCGACGGTTTCGGCGCCGCGGAGCTTGGTGCCATTCGCCTACCGGATCTCGACGCCGCGAGGCCCGAGGGCCGGTCGCGCTTCACCGGAGAGTTGCGCCTGCACGGCGTGACGCGTCCCGTCGAAGGAACGGCCGAGGTCAAACGAACCGGCTCGTCGCTCAAGATCACGGCGCGCCTCCCCATCCGCCTGCCCGACTTCAGCATCGCGCCGCCCCGCTACCTCGGGGTGGGCGTGAAAGACGAGGTCCAGGTGTACGTCTCCTTCGAAGCCGTGGCCGTGATTGGGGGTGCGCGATGAAGGCAAGGGCCCTCGTCGCCGCCGTTGTGATCGGCGCCGCTTTCGCGTCCAGCGCCGCCGCGGAACCGATGTTCCTGAGCAAGCAGTACGCCCGGTGCACGTCCTGCCACTTCTCTCCGACCGGAGGCGGACTGCTGACCGCGTACGGTCGATCCCTCTCGAACGAGGAGCTCTCCACCTTCAAGGCCGTGGCCGGCAAGCGCGAGCACGAGTTCCTCTTCGGCGCGCTCGGGAACCGACTGGGGTCGCTGCAGCTCGGCATCACATTTCGCCCCGCGCGCCTCGACGTCGACTTCACCGGCGGTTCCCTCTCGCGGAACTTCGTGATGAACGCGGATGTGACCGCGGCTTTCCAGAAGAATGGATGGACGCTTTACGCGGAGCTGGGACGTCAGGGACGCGCGTCGGGGTCCGAGATCGACTCTTTCGAACACTGGGTCGGCTACCAGTCGCCCAAGGGCCTGGGATTCCGCGCCGGCCGCTTCCTTCCCGCCTATGGAGTCCGGGTGGCCGATCACACCACGTTCACCAGGCGCGCACTGGGCTTCGACACCCACGACCAGGTTTACGCGCTCGAACTCAGCCGCTCGTCCGACCGCGCTTTGTTTCAAGCCTCTATCGGCCCGGGACGCGCTGCTTCCCTCATCGATGACGATGGCGCCGCGGCCGTGACAACCACGGCCCGGGCGCAATTCGATCTATCGGGATCGAAGTCGATCGTGCTGTCAGGACGTCATCGCGCGGCCAGCGAGCGGACCAATGCCGAGACCATGGGTGGTCTGGCCTTCGGCATCGCACCGTCGCGACGCTTGACCATCTGGACCGAGGGCGACGTGCGCTCCGCGGATGGGGGACGGGGGTCCTCCTACACTCTCGCCAACGAAACCTCCTTCGAGGCCCACCGAGGAGTGTGGCTCAAATTGACCCCGCAACTTCGGACCCTCCCTGGCGAAAGCTCAGCCGGGGTAGTTCGATTGGGCGCCGCGGTCGACTGGCTGCCGCGCACCCACTTCAACCTAGGTCTTCTCTACTACCGCGACAAAGACCGAAAGAGCGACGCGGTGACGAAGACGTTCCTCGCCCAGTTGCACCTGTATTTCTAAGGCGCGGCCCAAGGCCAGGCTGCGCGCCCCGTAAGGGCGCGCCTACCTCAGGCGGGAGATGATGGCGGCGGCGCACTCGCGGGTGCCGTGCGTGCCGCCGACGTCAACCGTGGTTTCGCCCGCGCGCACGGTAGCGCTCACCGCGGCGTCGATGCGGGCGGCCTCTTCCTTCCAGCCAAGGTGATCGAGCATCAGCGAAGCCGTGGCGATGGACCCGATGGGGTTCGCGATGTTCTTTCCGGCCAGTGGCGGCGATGAGCCGTGCACCGGTTCGAAGAGAGAGACCTTCCCCGGGTGGATGTTCCCCGACGCCGCCATGCCCAGGCCTCCCTGCAGGCCGGCGGCGATATCGGTGACGATGTCGCCGAACATGTTCGAGGTCACGATCACCTCGAACTGCTTCGGGTCGCGCACGAGTTGCAGCGAGAGATTGTCAACGTACATGTGGGAAGCCGCTATCTCGGGATACTCGGCCTTGACCGTCTTGAACACACGCTGCCACAGGTCGTGAGCGTGGATCAGGACGTTCGACTTGTCCGACATCACCACCTTCTTCCGAGAGGTGGCGCGCGCGAACTCGAAGGCATGACGGATGATCCGCTCGACACCCTTGCGCGTATTGAGGTCGATGTCGGTAGCCACCTCGTCGGGCGTGTCCTTCTTGAAGTTCCCGCCCATCATTACGTAGAGACCTTCGGTGTTCTCGCGAAACACCACGAAGTCCACCGCCTCCGGCTCGACGCCCTTCAGCGGACACAACCGCGCGTCGAGTAGCTTGACCGGCCGGTGATTCACGTAGAGGTCCAGGCCGAAACGCATGCCGAGCAGGATGTCCACAGCGTGCCGGTTGTCGGGCACCCTCGGGTCGCCCATGGCGCCGAGAAGGATGGCGTCGAAGTTCTCCGCCAGCATCTTCAGGCCGTCTTTGGGCATGGATACGCCGGTCTTGAGAAACGCGTCCGCGCTCCAGTCGAAGGGCGTGAGGACGATCCGCTTGCCCGCGGCGACCGCGGTCGCCTCGAGAACGGCGCAGGCTTCGCGGATGACCTCGACGCCGATGCCGTCGCCCGGCACCACTGCGATCCGCAGGTCGGTCATGGGCGGAGCAACTACCGGACGAAATGCATGATCCAGGCGCCGATCATGGTGGAGCCCACGAAGGCCGCGAACATCTTGGCCGAAGCGACGGCCCGCTCGCGCGGCGTGTTCTCGGACATCGTCCCCATGGCGACCGAGGTGAAACCCGAGAAGAGCAGAAGCGCCACAAGGTGCGATTCGAGAAAACCCATGAGCTACTTCTTCCGGCCCGCGGCGATGTCGAAAGCGTCGAGAGCCACCAGAACATTGAGCAATCCCGCGACTTCGGTGAAGGTGCTGCCGTATTCGAAGGTGTCGCGGGTGATCAGCATGGCGTCCTGCCCGAGGCCCAGGAGGCGCGCGATGAAGTATGGCGCGCCCACGACCAGCTGGGCGGTGCTGCGAACCACGGCCAGAGGGTCGTCGAACCCGATGTGGAACTGCAGACGGCTGCCGTACAGCACGCCGAATCCGAAGAGGCCGAGGATGCAGGTGAAGTAGATGGCGGCGCGGCCCTTGCAGCGGGCCAGGGCATGACCGCCCCCGGGCAGGAGAAGGCCGGCGAGACCGGCGAACCATGGAAACATGAAGAGGAGACTCTCGGGCTTTTCGGTCGGCGGACTAGTCTTCGGGGTTCTCGTCGAGCGTCCCCATGTCGCCTTCCTTGTGCATGTACTTGATGGCGTGCTTCATCAGCAGGACATTCGGAGCGCCGCGGCGATGCACCTTGATGGCGCCCTCGTCGTACCACTCGATCACGCCTTCAATCCGCTCACCATCGAGGGTCACGATGACCATGGGCGTCTTGCCCGCCATCTGCTTGACGTAGTAGAAGGCCTCGGCCGCCGTCTCGACTGGAGGCGGTTTCTTCCGACTGGCGGAGACCGCCTGGCGAGCCGCGGTGAGCTCGGGACGGATCAGTTTGCGATTGATCGACATGGCGCAACTAGTCTAGCAGCGAGGTCCGAAGATGGTGATCGCGGCGGGGTCAGGCCTTCGCGGCGTGGAGGGCCTTGACCGCATCCAGGATCGTGTTCGCGATTCTTTTCTTCGCCGCCTTCTCGACCTTCTCCACTCGTCCATCGGCGAACAGCAGATGCACTTCGTTCTCGTCGGCGGAAAAACCAATGTCTGACCGGGAGACGTCGTTGGCCACAAAGAGATCCGCGTTCTTGCGCTTCAGCTTGTCCTGGCCGTAGGCCACAACATCGTTCGTCTCCGCAGCGAAGCCGACAAGCACCTGCCCCTTGGGTTTCGCCCGGCCGAGACCCGCGAGGATGTCGTCGTTGCGAACCAGGCGGATCGCCAACTCCTCGTTGTCCTTCTTGATCTTCCGGTCCACGGGTGCGGCCACACGGTAGTCGGCCACCGCCGCGGCCATGATGAGGATATCGGCCACCGCCGCCACCTCGTCGAGCGCCAGCTTCATCTCATCCGCCGACTCGACCGAGATCACGCGCACGCCCTCGGGCCGGGGCAGGGCCACCGGCCCGGAGACGAGGGTGACCGAGGCACCGCGAGCGCGAGCGGCCTCGGCGAGGGCATAACCCATCTTCCCCGACGACCGGTTCGAAAGGAAGCGGACGGGGTCGATCTTCTCCTGGGTGGGACCGGCGCTCACCACCACGCGGAGGCGGGCCAGATCCTTGTGGAGGTCGAGGACCTTGAGCACCGCCTCCACGATCTCAGGCGGCTCGGCCAGCCGGCCTTCGCCCACCCAGCCGCAGGCGAGGTCGCCGCTCGACGGCTCGACCACATGCAATCCGCGCTTTCGGAGGACGGCGAGGTTGCCCTGCACTGATGCGCTGTTCCACATGTTCACGTTCATGGCCGGGGCGATGAGCACCGGCCCGGTGAAAGCGAGAGCGGTGGTGGTGAGGGCGTCGTCGGCAACACCCTGGGCCAGCTTGGCGATGACGTTCGCGGTGCAGGGCGCGATCACGAACATATCCGCCTCGTCGGCGTAGTCGATGTGCAGAATGGAGCCGTGTTCGCCCAACGGCCGGGCGTCGGTGAGGACGGCGGCCTTGGACAGCGTCTCGAAGGTGAGGGGACCAACGAACTCGGTGGCGGTCCGGGTCATGACGACCCGGACCCGGTGCCCGGCCTTGTCGAAAAGCCTCAGGACCTCACAGGCCTTGTACGCCGCGATTCCACCGGTAACCCCGAGAAGAATGCTGGCCATGAAGCCCCCGAAAACGACTTAGTCGATGTTCGTGACGCGGGGAACTTCGGCCTTCATCTCCCAGGACACGGCGCCGGCCAGGACCTCTTCGATGGCCACCCGTGTGGGCTTGTAGCTGGTGGTGAGGACTCGGGGCTTGGCCCCGGCCTGAAGCTGCTTCGCGCGCTGAGCGGCCACGATGATGAAGCGGAACTTGCTGTCGATTTCTTTAGGGAGAATGAGGTGCTTCATTGGCCTGTCGTTGTAGAGAGTCTTTGGCAATTTGATTCTTTCGTTCGGGGAACCCATGCGGAGGAGGCGCAGGGTGAGCCCGCCCATGTTCGCCGCGAAGTATAAAGGATCGAGCCGTTTGGAGCCGAGGCGGACCAAAACTGCTGCGGCCTGGGTCAGGCCGGGGCGGGAATCTCGAGAGCACCCCGTGTGCGGCGCGCCTCGGCGATGATCTCCTTAACCGCGTCTACCGCGTTGTCCAGCCGGTCGTTTACCACCACATGGCGGAACTCCGAGGCGCGGTTCATCTCCCCCTCGGCATTGGCCAGACGGGTGGCGAGCGACTCGGCCGACTCCGATCCGCGGCCTCTCAAACGGTCCTGCAGAACATCGAGGGATGGCGGACGCAGGAAGATCGAGAGCGACTCGGGATGGGCCCTCAGGATCTGGGCCGCCCCCTGCACGTCAATGTCGAGGACGAGGTCGTTGCCGTCTTTCCGCGCCCGATCGAGCTCGGCACGCGCCGTTCCGTAGAGCCTTCCATGCACCTCGGCCCACTCGAGGAACGCCCGCTCGGCGATCAGTGCACGGAACGCCTCTTCGTCGACGAAGAAGTACTCGCGACCGTTCTGCTCCCCCGCCCGCGGCGCACGCGTTGTGTGGGATATCGAAAACTGAAGGGCCGGCACTTCGGCGAACACCCGCCGGAGCACGGTGGACTTCCCTCCCCCCGAGGGCGCGGCGATGATGATGAGCAGCGGATCGCTCATACCGCGGGGTCCGATCGGAACTGGAGATCGTGGAGCCGGGCGTAGATCCCGTTCCGCGCCAGTAGCTCGTCGTGAGCACCCTCTTCGCGGATCTCGCCTTTTTCGAGGACCAGGATGCGGTCGGCGCGCCGCACGGTGGCGAGGCGATGCGCTACCACCAGTGTGGTGCGGCCCTTCATCAGGTTGAACAGGGCCTGTTGGACGAGACTCTCCGACTCGGTGTCGAGAGCGGAGGTGGCCTCGTCGAGGATGAGGATGGGCGGATCCTTCAGGATGGCGCGGGCAATGGCGATGCGCTGCTTCTGGCCGCCGGAGAGGCGTGATCCGCGCTCCCCGATCACCGTGTCATAGCGCCGGGGGAGATCGAGGATGAAGTCGTGGGCGAAAGCAGCGCGGGCCGCGCTTTCCACCACCGATCCTTCGACGCCGGAAAGGCCGTAGGCGATATTGGCCCGGACGGTGTCGTTGAAGAGGATGGTCTCTTGCTTCACGAGGCCGATCTGCCGGCGGAGGCTCTCGAGCGTGACATCGCGGATGTCAATGCCGTCGACGGTGATGGACCCCGCGGTGACGTTGTAGAAACGCGGCAACAGGTTGAGCAGCGAGGTCTTGCCCGAGCCGCTCATGCCCACGATCGCCACCACCTCGCCCCGACGGGCCTTGAGCGAAGCGCGGGAGAGAACCGGCCCCGAAGTGTTGTCGTAGTGGAAAGAGACGTTGTGGTATTCGATCACGTCCTTAAACAGAGGCAGGGTGCGCGCGGTTGGCTCATCCTTGATCTCGAAGTGGGTGTCCAGCAGCGCAAAGGAGCGTTGACCGGCGGCGAGCGCTCCCTGCAGTGCCGCGTTGACCTTCGAGAGCCGTTTGACCGGCGTGTAAAGCGCGAAGAGGCCGGCGAGGAAAGAGGTGAACGAGCCCGGAGTCATGTAGTCGCGCGAGATCGCCCAGGTGCCGTACCAGAGCACCACGACCACGGACACGCCGCCCACCGCCTCCATGAGCGGAGGAAGAAAGGCGGTGGTTCGGGTCATGCGCAGGGTCACGCCCTGCAGCCTCTCGAGCGCTTTCTCGAAGCGCGCTTTCTCGAACGCCTCCATGCCAAACGCCTTCACCACGCGGAAGCCGGAGATCGTCTCCTGCAGGATGTTCGCGATGTCCTTCCAGCGCCGCATCGAACTCTCGTTCGACGAACGCAGCCGCCGGCCGAGGCGGATCAGTGGGGCGAAGGCCAGAGGCATCAGGACGAGGGCGATGATGGCGAGGCGCCAGTCGAGGTAAAGGAGGAGCACCACCAGACCGATCACGGTCAAGCCCTCCTTCAAGAGGTCGCACGCGATTTCGCTGAACGCGGTCTGGATCCGTTCGACATCGGTGGTGATGTGGCTCATGAGCGAGCCGGTGGTTCGCTTGGCGAAGAAGCCGAAGGACTGATCGAGGATATGTGCGTAGATGTCGCGGCGCAGGTCGAAGACCGCTTTCTGCCCGGCTTCGGAAAGCAACGTTGTGGCGAAGTAGGCGCCCAGGCCCTTCAGGGCGTAGAGGGCGACGATGGCGGTGGCCACCTCGCCAAAACGCGCGGTCCTGATCAGCACATCGTCGAAGATGGGCTTGATCATGTAGACCAGCGCGGCGTTCGAGAGACCGTAGAAGATGGTGGCGACCCAGCCGAGACCGATCAGGCCTTTGTGGGCCTTCGCGTAGCCATAGAGACGTCGGGCGATCTGCAGGGAGGTGCCGTGATAGGCGAGCCCGGGGGAGGGCGAGATGCCCGAGGCGTCTTCGGCCTTCGCGCTTTCTGAGGCGGCTCCGCCATCGGCGGACGACTGTCCGATGGTCACGTCCATGGACGCTCGAGGGATGGCTTCAGTCAATGGCGAGGGAGCCTCTGGTCAGGGAGAGTTTAGTGGGCGACCATGGTTTTCCTGCTACGATCTTTTCAAGGATGAAACACACCCGCCTCGGGGCGCTCGCCCTCGCGCTGGCCCTTCCCGCCTGCTACGACTTCCAGTTCGTGGGGCCGGAGGATCCACCGGCCTTGAAAGCCCCGGCCACGGTGGCGGTCACGATCTCTTACCTCCAGCCGGTCGGCTGCGTGAATACCGGGTCACCATGCGGCGGGCCGGTGACCTTTCATGCCAGCTGGATGCCTCTCGGGGCGTACATCAACCTTCAGCAAACAGCGAACCACACCTGGACCGCCACTATCCCCGACGTCCCTGTGAACTACCCGGGCGTTGATCCGTACCGCGTGTACGCCGTCGATCCATTCCTCGTCGACAGCCCCACCGCGGGCGTGTCGGCCGACCGCCTGACCATCGGCGGCCAGCAGATCAAGAGTTTCGACAACCCAGGCGGCACCCGCGAACAAGGCCTCATCTTCATCGACGCCAGCGGCCGCGGCAGATCACCTCTGTAGGGTTACCGCCTCTGGCGTTTCAGGATGGCGATGGCGCGGGCGGCGCTGGCCGACACTTGCGGATCGCGGTCGCGGGCGAGCGGCTCGATGGCGGTGAGGGCATCCACCACGCCGGCATTCGACAGGGCGTCGCACAGTCCGGCACGGATCTTAGGATCCAACTCCCGCAGGTAGTCGAGGGACTCGGGCAGCGAGCGGGCGCCTAGTTCCTCGACGTATCCGCGGGCCTGGCGGGCCCGATCGCGTGACCCTGCGAAACCGAGGACCACGGTGTCAATGAAGGGTCGATCGTCGAACAGGAAAAGGGCGAAGGCATAGGCCGCGCGTAGCTCCTCGTTCTGCTCGCGCTGGAAGTCGCGCTTGAACCTGTCCTCGTGGCCCTTCTCGCCAAGGCGGGCCAGACCCTCGATGGCGGGACGCCGCCGCCGCGGATCCGCCTGAATGGCAAGGCGCTGGAACAGGGGCCGATCCTGGGTAAGGGCGATCTGGGCCAGAGAATTGAGAGCGAGAATTCCTTCCTCTGACTCCGGCGCCTTCTCGAAGAGCCCGCGCAAAACCGGCCCCGCGTCGCTGACCTTCAGCCGCCCGAGCCCGGAGATGGCGCGGCGGCGCACCGCCGACGAGGGATCGCGAACAAGGGGAGAAAGGGCCTCGCCATCCGCCGAAGTCCCCGCCTTCACGAGCGCCGTGACCGCGGCCGCGCGTACGTCGGAGACCGAATCGCCGAGAGCGGCGATCAGATCCACCGCAACCTCGGTGCCGCCCAGAATGCCGATCGCTTCCGCCGCCTTGTCACGCACGCCCGAGTCCGAGTCCTTGAGCCGAGCGGCCAAAGATCGGTAGACCTCGAAGTCCACGGCCGCGACGAGGAGCGGCTCGGGCCTGTCCCGGCCATCCGCCGAGAATATCGAGAGGAAACTCGACGACCGCGGTCGATCGCGGTGGGTGTAGATC
>CXWL01037779.1_pt1 | contig 10326 bp, 7 predicted proteins | sample 590931 | NCBI WGS metagenome assembly CXWL01 (sample SAMEA3498368, study PRJEB10139) | groundwater metagenome | biome: water well; material: biofilm material | place: Germany | collected 2015-04-27
CCAGTCTGGTTCGCGCTACGCCTGGGGCCCTCCACTTTTGGTATCTTCGACGCCTTCGCTGACGAAGCAGGGCGCAAGGCACATTTGGCCGGTCCGATCGCAGCGGCGCTGATGGCGAATGCCGACGAATTATTCGCCGTACCGCCGCAGATCGATCAGGTAGACGTGCTCGCTGCCAAACTACCCCACTAAAAACTGGAACCAGCAGCTCGGATGAAGCGTGGCGGAGTCCGAGCTGCATTTTGGCCCCTGAGGATTGGGATACCTGGCTTGATCCCATGCCATCGACGGATGAGATGCTACTGCCCCTGCTAAAACCCTTTTGCGCCGGATCTGATGCAGCTATGAGCAATATTACTGGATGAATAAGGAACAGGCGTGCCCTTCTCATCTATTTCAACCACGCGTTCGGCGGTAGTTGCATTAATTGTTTCCGGTATCGCTTTTTTTGGAATCTCTGGGTATGGCATATGCTCAAGGCAACAATACGTCGGGGCAGAGTGGCTATAAAAAGGAGGACCCGGGCGACTATTCCGACAAGAACGACCCGATTCAGGGCCATACAGGCGAACCTTATTCTGAAAAGGGTTCATCCATAAAGGGGAAGGAGAGTTCAGAAAAGCGAAATACCAAGAATCAGTAAATCGCTTTACGACGGGTCGCCGAAAATAGCTGCAAAGGCATGAATCCACTGAATCTTATAATCGATAGGAGAATTGAATGAGAATTGACAAATATTTAACCGGTTTATTGATCCTGGCTGCCTTGGGATCTTCTTTAATATCTGGCAGTGTTTCTGCTAAAGAATACTTTACTGTCAAAAATAACGTGCTCGAACGCCCGACGGGATTTCGCGAGTGGGTATACGTAGGCACGCCTCTCACCCCAAATGATATGAATAACGGAAAGGCCAACTTCCAAGAATTTCATACCGTTTACATTGACCCGGAGAGCTGGGAGCACTGGAAAAAGACCGGTAAAATTCGGGACGGCGCCATAATAATTAAGGAGATGACCAGTGTCGGCAGCAAGGTTGCAGCAAGCGGGAAGGGTTATTTCATGGGTGATTTCATTGGCCTGGAAGCGACAATAAAAAGCAAGCGCGAATTTCCCAATGAACCTGGCAACTGGGCTTATTTCAGCTTTACTAACGAAGACCACAAATCTATAAAAAAGACTGCGAACTTGGAACCAACGGCGAATTGCAACGGCTGTCACGAGGCGTCCGCGCAAGATGACTTTGTATTCACGCAATATTATCCTGTTCTCCGTGCCGGAAAGGCGAACGCGGAGAATGCGGTCGGAGGAAAATAAAATGAATCGCTTGAAAGAGAATACATATCCGTATCGAAACGAACACATCGCTGTTTTGTTGTCCGCAGTTTTGTTTACGGTGGCGTTGCTGACACATGCTGGAACAGCGATAGCCGACAAGGGGGATTTTTCCTTATATGTCGACAAGTCAGGCAACATCCGTCTGCCCGATGATTTTCGGCTGTCAATGACCCATTTGGGTTCCTGGTTTGTCCCAGAAGGCGAGGCAAGTGGTTTTCACGATGTCTACACAGAACCGGAAACGGCGAAGACCTATCGCAAAACCGGGAAATTTCCGGACGGCGCAACCCTGGTCAAGGAATTGCGTTCGTCAACTGCAGGCACATACACCACGGGCAACAATGTCAGCCATGCGACAGGTGACGTCAAGCAGTGGTTTGTAATGATCAAGGATACCAAAGCCCGTTTTCCCAACAATCCTGTCTGGGGCGATGGCTGGGGTTGGGCGCTGATTAAAACCGACAGCTCAAATCGAAGCGTAACCACTAATTACCGTACTGAATGTCTCCCCTGTCATATGCCAGCAAAAAACACCGATTGGATCTACGTCGAAGGCTACCCAACGCTAAGCAAACCTGATCGGTAATATTCCGGAAAAGTGTGCTAACACTATCGCTCTACCAGAGGCCGGTTGATTCGTGCCTGTCAAAGGCTGAATGTACACCCCAATAGGAGCGGCAGCAGGATAAGGAAGATCAGGATTAGTCAGATGTATTAGGGACTGCAGAATTGACAAATAGGCTATCCCGATGTATTAAAGAAAACTTGAAAAAGCGTCGTCGGAAAGCGGCAAGGGTGTCATGATCCGGATGGGAGTCGGCGGCAATGTAGCGGAAGGCAACCGAGTCGTGGCCCGCTCGATCTTGCGGCTGGCAAACAACCCAGTGGCGTAGCCGTAGATGAGCAGGGATAGCAGCAGCGAAGGGTGGTACGAGGCGCTTCCCGTGCTGCGGTACGCCGAAACAAATCGGGTGAGATCAAACTCCTCCACCGTCTCCACCACAAACCGCGCCAGATGTTTCTCCGGCAGCCAGTTGTTCATCGACGGCGGGAACAAGTAATCAGTTTGGCGGTTGATGGGGCGAAAACTCATGGTCGAAGGCTCACAATACTTGGATATGATTGTCCCCTATTCTCGGTCAGTAAGTCCGACAGCCTGCTAGGCTGGGAAAACCTCAGCAACAGGCTTCTTAAAATAGGAAATTTGTATCAGGATGCAGAGAGCCTCCTTGACACCATGTCAAGGGTATTCAGCCCGCGAACCATCCTCCGCCCAATGCTTTATAAAGCTGAACGACAGATACCAGATGGAAGCGGTGCGTTGCGGTGAGGGCAAATTCGGCGTTGAACAGGTTGCGTTTGGCAAGGAGCACGTCCACATAGCTCGTAATCCCTCCCTTGTAGCGCAGGTCGGACACATGCAAAGCTGAGCGCAGCGCTTCGACTTGCTCCTGCTGCGCCTTGCGTTGCTCATTAACGGTACGAATCGCCACCAGGGCATCTTCAACCTCCTTGAATGCGACCAGGATGGTTTGTTCGTATTGAGCCAATACCTGCCTCGCCTGGGCTTCCGCCGCCCGCTGCTCGAAACCCAGGCTCTGCGCGTTCAGCAACGGCCCTGCCAACCCGAGTCCGCCTGCGCCGAATTCGCTTCCGGAGAGCAAAAGCTTCGACAGTGCCGGACTCGCTACCCCCAGGAAGCCGGTAATCGAAAGCTTTGGGAACCGCGCAGCTTTTGCCATTCCGATTCTCGCCGTAGCTGCCGCAAGCGTTTGCTCCGCCTGTAGAATATCCGGACGTCGCTGCAACAGCTCGGAAGGAAGGCCGGTCGGTACTTCGGGCGGCATGAGTTGCTCCGTCAGCGCACGGCCGCGCTGAATCGGTGCCGAGTTTCTGCCTAACAACACCCCCAACTCATTTTCCTTTTGAATCATCTGTCGTTCAAGTTCCGCCACTCTGGTTACCGCGTTGGCTCGCTCCGCCTCAAACTGATCCAGATCGAGCCTGGAAATCAATCCACCCCGTAACCGCGCCCGGGCAATGGCGACCGATTCTTCCCACGATGATAGAGCGCGGCGAGCAATATCCAGCTGCATGTCAAACTGCAAAAGATCGAAGTAGGACTGCGCTACCGAGCTCACTAACGTAAGCACTACCGCCCGGCGGTTCTCTTCACGGGCCATCAGGTCGCCGCGGGCAGCTTCATTGGCACGGCGGATCCTTCCCCAGATGTCCAGCTCCCAATTCAGGTTGGCGCTTCCGAAATAATTGTAGGGCGTCGGAAACCCGCGAATGAGGAACCCGCCAAGGGTACCGAAGGCCGGCGCATTGGCATTGACATCGAATTTAGGAAGAAAATCCAGGCGCGCGATAGTCGCGCGCGCCTGGAGCTCTTCGACGCTTGCCACTGCCTGTTTGAGGTCTCTATTCTCCAGCAAAGCCTGGTTGATGAGCCGTTGCAGTTCCTCGTCGTGCAAAAGCTCCCACCAGGGAAGATTGGCGATGGATTGCCCTTCCGTTTGCGTCATCCGAAACTTTTCGGCTGTATCGATGGGGGGGCGGATGTAGTCCGGTCCCATGGCGCAGGATGCGACCAGCATTATTGGGAGCAATGACAGGATTCTGACCCACACGTTATAGTGTCGCATCATGCTGTTTCCTGTTGCACGTTTTCGGCTGGCTTTGCTGGGTGCTTACGGGTAAGCCAGGTAAAGAACAGAGGAATGAAAATAGTAGCGACGAAGGTGGCGAGGAGCATACCGCCAAATACCCCGGTGCCCATGGAGCGGCGGGCGGCGGATCCTGCGCCGGTGGCGATCACCAGCGGCACGATGCCCAGCATAAATGCCATGGAAGTCATCACAATCGGTCGAAAGCGCAATCGCGCGGCTTCAAGGGCGGCTTGGGCGACCGGCATTCCCTCCCGCATTTTCTGGCTGGCAAACTCCACGATCAGGATGGCGTTCTTGGCCGCCAGGCCAATCAGCGTGATCAGGCCCACCTGGAAGTAAATATCATTGGGCATTCCTCGCACTAAAATGGCAAGCAGCGCGCCCGTGAGGGCAAAAGGCACGGCCATGATCACGGCCAACGGGAGGCCCCAGGTTTCAAATTGCGCGGCCAGGATGAGAAATACCATAATGATGGCGAAACTGAACGCAAGGGTTGCCGCCGAACCGGTGCGTTTTTCCTGGTAGGCCTGGGCCGTCCAGGCAATCTGGTAATTATCAGGCAGATTCTTTGCCGCAATCTCTTCCACCAGCTTGATGGCCTCACCTGAGCTTACACCCGGTGCGCCGCCCCCCATTATTTTTGCGGAAAGAAGCCCGTTATACCGTTCCAACTGCTCCGCACCGACCATAGTGCTGATCTTGCTGAGTGCTGACATGGGCACCATCGCCCCGGATTGCGAGCGTACGTATATCCTGCCGAGATCTTCCGGTTGCATGCGATATTCGGGTTCCGCCTGTAATTGCACGCGGTAGGTACGGCCGGACTTATTAAAATCGTTGATATAGAGGGAACCGATGGTGCTTTGCAAGGTGGCGTACAGGTCAGCAATCGGCACCCCCTGAGAAATTGCCTTGGCTTCATCCACTTCAATGAAGAATTGCGGTACCGTAGGGCGGAAAAAGGTGGTGATGCCGGCGAGGCGCGGTTCCTGGTTCAGGGCTTCAATGAGATGATTCACCACACCCGACAATTGCAAGGGATCCGAGCCGCCACGGGCTTGCACATAAACTTCAAACCCGCCAGCGGTGCCCAGACCATGAATAGTAGGTGGATTAAATGCGATCGCTATGCCATCAGACTGCTGCATGCCGATATCAAACAACTTATTCACAATATCCTCGGCGGTGCCCGTACGCTCGGACCAGTCTTTGAATGTTACGTACATGCTGGCCGAGCTGGTTTTATTGCCGCCACCGATCAGGTCGAAACCATTGATGACGAACTGGTGGGCTACTGCCGGATCCTCCGCAATGGCAGCGCGCACCGCTTCAGTGGTTTTGGTTGTTCGAGCCAGACTCGCCCCATCAGGCAGAATCGTTGCGGAAACAACGTAGCCCTGATCTTCCGGGGGCACAAAGCCGCCGGGAACGATTTCGAGGAGATATATCGAAAGACCGATAATGCCGGTAAATACGAAGGCGCCGATGATTTTATGCCGAATGGTCACGCCCACCGTACCGACATAGAATTGCGTGAGCCGGTCGAACCCGCTGTTAAATGCCCGGAAGAATGCAGATTCGCCATGCGTGGTTTTCAGTATGATGGCGCACAATGCGGGCGTGAGCGTCAGCGCCACCACGCCGGAAATTACCACGGCAACGGCAACGGTCACGGCAAACTGGCGATAGAGTTCCCCGGCCATCCCGCCCATGAAGGCCACTGGCACAAACACCGCGCACAATACTAATACAATAGCGACCACGGCACGTGAAACCTGCTCCATGGACTTGATGGCGGCTTTCATCGGCGACAGGTTTTCTTCGTCCATCAAGCGCTCGATGTTTTCCAGCACGACAATCGCATCATCCACCACAATGCCGATAGACAGCACCATCGCGAAGAGTGTCAGCGTGTTGATGGAGAAACCAAACAACCACAAACCGGCAAAGGTGCCAATCAGGGAAATGGGAACCGCGACAATGGGAATTAGCGTGGCACGCCAGCTTTGCAGAAAAAGGTAGACAACCAGTATCACCAGTATCATTGCCTCGCCGAGTGTTTTGACGACTTCCCAGATGGAGGCTTTGACGAAGAGACTGGTGTCGTAAGGTATGACGTAATCCATTCCTTCCGGGAAATAGGCCTTTAATTCATCCATCTTGGCAACCAGGGCGTCTGCGGTCTCAAGCGCATTGGCACCGGGCTGCAGAAAGATGGGGCCACCTGCGCCAGGCTGGCCATCCAACGCAGTACGAACATCGTAGCTTTGCGCACCAAGTTCAATTCGGGCGACGTCCTTGAGATAAAGAACGCCCTCGGGGCCATCGGCACGCAGGATAATATTGCCGAATTGCTCGGGTTCCAGCAGCCGGCCTTTGGCATTGACGGTATAAACCAGCTGCTGATCGGAGGGGGCGGGTTCCTGTCCTATCTTCCCCGCGGCATATTGTGCGTTTTGTGCCCGGATAGCCGTCGCAATATCTGTTGTGGTGATCCCCAATTGCGCCATTCGATCGGGGCGCAGCCAAATGCGCATGGAATAATCCATAGCGCCGAACATCAGTGCTTCACCAACACCCTTGACGCGTCTTAGCTCATCCAGCACGTTAAGGGTGGCGTAGTTGCTGAGAAACAAAGGATCGTACTTTCCTTTCTCCTTGGAGACGAGCATAAGGCCAAGAAGAATGTCGCTGGAGCGCTTTTGTATTACCAGGCCCGTGCGGCGGACTTCATCCGGCAAACGCGGCAGGGCAATATTCACGCGGTTGCTGACGTTGAAAGTCGCCTGGTCGACGTCTGTGCCGACCTCAAAGGTCGCGGTAATTGTCAACGTGCCGCTTGAATCGGCGCTGGAGCTGAAATACAGCAGATCGTCAACTCCGCTCAGCTGCTCCTCGATGGGTGCGGCAACCGTTTTCGCCAGGGTATCGGCACTTGCTCCCGGAAAGGTCGCGGTGATCAACACGGTGGGCGGCGCGATTTGCGGATACTGCTCAATGGGCAATTGCATCGCGGCGGCCAGCCCGGCCAGAAAGATGATAATGGATACGACCGATGCAAAAATGGGCCGCGTGATGAAGAATCGGGTCATGATGATTCTCGCCCAGGTCCACTTGCCTGCTTATCGGGTTTGGGCTGGGCGGGGGGCTCGGCAGGCGCTTCTCCAAGCGCGTGAGGCGACACGGGGTTCCCAGGACGGAGCTTGATAATATTATCGACAATCACCTTGTCGCCCGCTTTCAGTCCCTCGAGAATCACCCAATCCTTGCCTAGCCAGTTACCCGCCACGACCGGCCGTACGGTCGCTTCGTTCTTTTCATTGAGGACATAGACACTCTTGCCTAGATCAGACGTCTGCACCGCAACCTGCGGGACGAGAAAAACCCCATCGCGTGTTCCCGTGGTGACGCGCGCGCGTACGAATTGTCCTGGCAGCAAACGTTGTTCTGCGTTATCGAACGTTGCGCGTAATTGCTGCGTACCAAGCGTGGGGTCAATCTTGCTGGCGGCAAAATTCAACTCTCCGTCCTTCCCGTACTCCGTGCCATCCGGCAGTATCAACGTGATTTGCTTTACTCTTTGTTCATTCAGGGGGCCGCCAAGCTGTACCAACTCGTTATCGGAAAGGCTGAAGCGCACCCATATGGGCGATATCTGCACAAGTGTCGTCAACAGGCTGTTATACGCTTCCACCAGGGCTCCTTCGGAGAACTGAAAGCGGCCCGACATGCCCTTCACCGGCGCCGTTACGGTTGTATAGGAAAGATTAAGCTCAGCATCGCGTACGCCAACCTCAGCCTGTTGCAAGGCAGCCTTTGCGATCGCGTTATCAGAGACGGCGTTGTCGTATTCACGCTGGCTGATGGCTTGCGTGTCGAGCAGATCGAGCAAACGCTTTTCCTCACGCTCGGTCTGCACAATGCGGGCTTTCTGCTCGGCGAGTTGCGCCTTTGCTTGCGCCAAGGCATTTTGGTAGGGAACGGGATCAATCAGAAACATCGGCTGGCCCGCTTTTACCGCGGCGCCCTCATCGTACAGGCGTCTGAGCAGAATGCCGCCCACCCTCGGCCGTATCTCGACTTCCTTGGCACCTTCGGTTTGCGCAACCGCTTCGGCGCTGATTGGCACGCTGGTAGGCTGCACCTCGATCATACTGACAGGAAGAGCCGTGCCGCCAGCAGGCAACCCGGCAGCCTGATCATTTTTGCCGCACGCCATCAACGCCATGCTTATAATCAGTGCAAGGGATAATTTTGGGCCCATAACCAGTAGTAAATCGTGAACTTTATTCTTGGAATTGACATCTGCCATTTTTTATTTAACTCCAGCGCCTCGCTGATCTGGCGTGTTAAGTGTTTGGTCGGGCTGCCCATTAGCCAGCTCTGCCGGGTCTGACCATCAGAACAAGCTCGGCGACAAGCGCGTACCAACGCTCACATGTTCCTGCTGAACCACCGTGCAAATCGCAGCACTCATCGCTGCTTCGAATTGCGTGAGTGCAGCGGCGATCAAAGTACGGATAGCCCGGTTGTGCACGATCAATAACCGATGCTCGTACAACCCAATGATGTGGACATGAGCGGGGCGATGATCATTCAGGTAAATCACCACGCGCAGTCCAGAGATTGTCAGTACGGTTGGCATTATAGCATAAACCCAAGCGTCTTGGGTTTATGCTAACGAGGATATTGAAAGCATAGCGTTGCCAGCCCAATAGGAATGAAAAAAAACGCCCCCGGTAGTTGTTCCCGCAACCCTGCAGCTCTTCCGAGCGCTCGTGGCGATCTGATCCCAAATTCGTCCGACACCCTGCGCTTCCAAAGCTGATTGAGCACCACTTCTCCTAGTTCGCCAAGCCATCCTTATCACCAATAACCTGGCAACAAATCCTAGCCGAAGCCGATATCATATCCTGCCATGTAAAATTGGTATGTTCAGGTAACAAATTGCCGCTTGAGCAATAGCTCATTTTTTGATCGCTCTGCGCATATAGCATGTGTGTTTATAATGGCTTGTGCATTTAATCAACTCAATCACAAATGCACAAAATATGACCGTCTTTACCTGTGCAGCTAGAGCATGATTCAAATGCACATCCCCAAAGATGAAGTAATGAATGGATCGAAATAAACAACTAGGGGTTGAGCCCGCTGGACAAAGGAGTTTGGAGTTTATTCAGCGCCCTCAGTCTCTTCTGTGCATCTTTCTCCTCCACAGCAGAAAAAAGATCTAGGAGCCAAGCGCGGTAGCCAACTAAGCTTGCTTCTTTTCCAATGAAATGCCTGCTGCCCTCGAAGTCCCAGCTTAAATCAAAATCGGAAGGCAAGTTTTTAACAAGGCCATGCAGGGCCGCAAAGGCTGTGGTGGCAAGCTCTGGCTTATTCATCACCAGCAGCGTGGCGACCTGTAACGTCCTTAAGGCGAGACTGCCGCTGGAATCCAGTTGAGGGTTCGCAAGCAGCGCTGCGATACGCGTTTGCGCTTCTTCAAAACGGCCAGTCGTGAAGTGCGCCTCCGCAAAATTGGCTTGAGCAGAGAGGTCGTCGGGTTGCCGCTCGAGCCACCGCTGGATGAGCGCAAAAGCCTCCGGGTAGGCAAACAGTTTCTCCTGGTACAGTGTAAAGGAATATTTCTCATAATCTGGATAAAGAGTCGATAAGTTGTGGTATGCCTCGGCCGCTCCTCGCCAGTCCTCAAGATTTAGCAATGCCTTTGCCAAGTTGTTCTGGGTTGCAGCCCAGTCCTGCGGCAGTTGCTCCTTCGTGTACACCGTTAGGGCATCGCGATAGGTCGCGACCGCCTCACCCAGCAGTCGCTTCCCCGCCTCCCCGCCGGTGCGGCTGCCCTGCTCCTGCAGCGCGACACCCAGGTGGTTCTGGATAGTAGCCCAGTCTTGCGGCAAGTGCTCCTTCGTGCGCACCGTCAGAGCGGCGCGATAGGCCACGACCGCCTCGCCCAGCAGCCGGATGCCGGCTTCCCCGCCGGTGCGGCTAGCCTGCTTCCACAGCACGATTCCCATGCTGTGCTGAGTTGCGGCCCAGTCCTGTGGTAGATGCTCCTTCGTGCGTACCGTCACGGCAGCGCGATGGGCCATGACCGCCTCGCCCAGCAGCCGGATGCCGGCTTCCCCGTCGATGCGGCTAGCCTGTTCCTTCAGCACGATTCCCAAGTTATGCTGCGTTGCGGCCCAGTCTTGTGGCAGATGCTCCTTGGTGCGGACCGTCAGGGCATCGCGATAGGCGCTGACAGCCTCATCCAGCAGCCGGATGCCGGCTTCCCCGTCGATGCGGCTAGCCTGTTCCTTCAGCACGATTCCCA
>CXWL01136798.1_pt1 | contig 10325 bp, 8 predicted proteins | sample 590931 | NCBI WGS metagenome assembly CXWL01 (sample SAMEA3498368, study PRJEB10139) | groundwater metagenome | biome: water well; material: biofilm material | place: Germany | collected 2015-04-27
TAATAAATGCTCAAACAATTCCCATCGTTTTGCGCAATTGTTTTCTGTTCCACCGTTTCCTTCAATGTAATCTTTAACGATATCCATTCCTAAATTATAATTGATTACATAGCTTCTGTACTTCTCAATAAACGAAACATATTTATCAGCACTTTCTTTTGTTCTTAATTCATTCTTTTGAAGCCACTCAACAGTTTGTTCGCGTGTCCATTTATCATCAAGAAAATTTCTTGCGGCTTCATTTCCCGAGTAACTAAAATTCTTTAGTAAACCTATTACTTTGTAATAAAGATCAGCATCGTTTGGATTTAATCCTGCAAGGGGAAACAGAACTTCTTTTTCAAACTTAGTTCTTTCATCACCTGGGAATGCAACATTAATACCGTAATTCGCTGTTCCTTCAGCTATCAAAGACTGGGGAGAAAATAACGGATAAACTTTAAACTCAACCCAGTTACGTTTCTTTGCAAGATTCCATTCCAATAAAGCATTATAAACGTGATGACCGGGATAACCTTCGTGAGCAGCTAGATCAACTGCGCGATCGATGAAAATTGGCAGATCAGTGTTAACTTCAATAACACTAAAATAATTTCCCTTATACCAATTATACGCGCCCCAGGGTTTATCTTTAACATACTCAACAGTAAATGATTCAGCAGGAGGAAGCTCAATATATTTTACCGTTCTTTTTCTGCATTCTTGAATGGCTGCATTGAAAACAACTTTTAATTTCTCTTTTGGAATTTCATACTTCATTTTAAAGTCATTCAGTCTTTTGGCAACATCTCCGCTGCCTGGAAGTATTTTTTCAAGTTCACTTATTGCAGATTGAAAATATTCATCATTATGAGTTGGAGCTGATGCATCATAAAGTGCTTTTGTCTCCTCATCAAACGGAAGGAGTACTCCATTTAGCATAAAAATTTTTGTTTTGCATGCAAGAAGTTGTTTGTACAAATAACGAAATCGAAGTGTTTCTAATTCATCAGCCTTATATTCACCAAGTGATTCAAGTTCATTAAGGAGCTCATCCGTTTTAGTTGATAAACTTTTATATGCTGTTGAATCAAACTGTAAATTGGATTTTAGATCTTTGCGCCATTCTTCAGGACCATAATAAGCATCAACAAAATCGGCATCATACTGCCCAATATTTAAAACAAGTTTTACATAGTCTTCGGCAATACTATTCATTTTTAACTCGAGATCACTTTGAATGATTGCTTTTTTTCTTTCACTGCAAGCCCACAGCGATAGAGTTATAATAATTAAAAAGTAGATTTTCATATAATCTCATTATTGTTTACTAAATTTAGAGGAATAATGGAAAGTTTGAGTAGTGGAGTATTTTTTATTTGATTTAATTACTCCAACACTCCATCATTCCGCTTTTCTATTCTTTCTTGCATCAATAAAAGATTTAACTGCAAAGATTAAAAACACCAAACAGAGAATTGCCATTATTGCCTGCACCGTAACAGCAGCAGGTCTTTCAGGTTGTACACCACCAAGCATTTTGAAAAATTTAATAAGTCCGCTGACAGTGCCAGCAAATCCAAGTAAAGTTAAAACTGCAGCACCATGCATAGCATGCTTAAGATATTTTTCATTAAGTCCCCACCAGCCAAATATTAACATTGGTACTCCAAAGAAAGTTGGAATGAGAGCAGTTATACTTTCACTGCTTATTCCAAAGTAACCGTACAATCCCATCAAAATAAAAAACACACCATACAATATTGATAACTTGGCCATTGAAACTCCGATTAATTATTAAGAGATAATATTAAATATTTACTTCCACTAACGCTAACTCGTAGTATGTTATTCTTCACTTCAAACTCTTTTCCGCTTACAAGATCTTTTACTTTACTTACTTTATACATACCAGGCAAATTAAATTCTAATTTTTGCTGATTAGGATTTTTATTTATCACTGTCAAAATTCTTTCATTCATATCCGATCTTAAATAAGCATAAATATTTTCATCAGCTTGCAGTGTTAGAAAATCTCCGTAACGTAAAGCTGAATGTTCGTTTCTTAAGTGAATAAGTTTACTCACATCTTCAAAAGTTTGTTTTTCGTTTTCATTAAGCTGATCATCAAACCGCATCATTCTTCTGTTATCAGGATCTGAGGCGCCAGTCATTCCAATTTCATCGCCATAGTAAATAATTGGGATTCCTGGAATAGTTAACAAGTAAGCTAAATGTAATTTCAACTTATCATAACTTTTGAGGTCATCAACTTTAGGTGGATTGTTCCATGCGAAATCACTTGCTCTTCCATCATTTATTGCTAGGTCACCATCTGCATAAGCCATATAACGAATTTTATCGTGACTATCCATAATATTTCCCATCAAGTTGTTATATCCAAAAACCTGGAAACTTTTCTGCATCTGGTAATCAAGCAATTTGAACGAAGCTTTTTCATCAAGGAAAGTTGGAATATCAACATCATAGAGATTAAAATTAAACTGTGCACTTAATTGTCCGTTGTTAACATAAGACGCAATCATATCTATTCCGCCAAATGATTCACCAATTTGATAAACATCTTTGTTTTGAGGAATCGCAATCTCGCGTTTTAATTTGCTTGTCAACATTCTCCAATATTCATTCGGAACGTGTTTGACAGCATCGTGACGGAAACCATCTGCCCCTGTAACTTTTAACCACCAAACGGCATTGTCCGTCATAAATTCAAGTGCTTCATAAGAACCGGCAAAATCGAACGAAGGCATATAAGGTTCAAACCATGTTGTTAATCTGTACTCATCCCATAATCGTAAATTTAATCTTCCATTGGGAAGATTATAAGTTCCAAACCAATCACGATGATCTTTCCACATCCAGTGTTCCTGATGAACATGGTGCGCAATATAATCAAGATATACTTTTGAATTTTTCTGGTGGGCAATATCAATGAGCTTTTTAACAAGATTCATATCACCAAAATGTTCTTCAACTTTGTTAGCAGAAATTGGCCAGTATCCATGATAACCAGTGTACCAGCGATGTGGCGCGGGATACTCTTGATAAGCATTATTAGTGTTATCAACAATTGGAGAAATCCAAAAAGCATTTACACCAAGCTTATCAAAATATCCTTCTTCCATTTTGTTGATGATGCCTTGTAAATCTCCACCCTGATAATTTGCCGGAGCAAAAAGTGAATCGTGCTGAATTGGATTATCATTTGATTTATCACCATTGTTAAAACGATCAATCATCATACTATAAATGATGTTATCGTTTAAACTATGAACACCGGAATTCCCGGTAATAACTCCATCGTAAAATTGAACTGTTTGAATGTTGGTATTCTTACCCATTCGATTAGCAGCAATTCTTATAGCATGATTACCAACAAGCATTTTGCCTTTTACTGAAAGAGTAAGTTCTTTCCCATTTATTTTGATAAATTCGGATGGAAACTTTTGATTATCAAAAAGAACAATTAAGCTTTCTTTATCAACCAGATTACTTCGATCAATATTTTCAAAATAGAATTTTAACTTTAACACGTCTCTAGTTTTTTCTGACCCAAGAACATGAAGAAACATTTTGTCTTTCGCGGATTCTTCAATTATTCTAAGTGAGTTAAAATCTCCCATTCCATTTGAAACTTTTGCAGGATTTGAAGGATCAACAACTTCTTTCCCATCAACAAAATATTTGTATTCATATCTTCCGGGATCAAGTGGAATTTCAACTTCAAGAACACCATCAGCATTTGTATCTTTCATAGGAAGGTTATGTCTATCCCAGCTATTAAATTGCCCAAATAAGCTTACTTCTTTTTCATTTGCTTGCTGTTTATATGTGAAAAAATATTTTTTGCTTTTGGTTAGCTTAATAGGAATCTGATAAACTTCTCCATTAAGTTTGAATGAAATTAATCCCATTCCTGAAAAATTATTATTTGGAGTGAATGAAACTTCCCTTTTTGAATTATCATAACTAACATCAACATTCTTGCTTGAGGAAAACTCGACGTTGTAATTATCAGAATAAAAGATATCACTTATCAATACTTTGGTAGGTTGATCCTGCAAAAGATTTATTGGTTGTATTAAATCCTGGATTGTCTGAGAAAAGTTTATTGAAAATAAAATGAGTGAGAAGATTAAAATATTTTTCAGCATTTTGATTTACCTATAAGTATAGTTCAATTTTTTTTATTACTTAATTGTTTGGCAACAAATCGGATAGGATTAAACTCTTACGCCAATTTTTGCTTATCTAATTTACTAAAAGAGGCTAAAAGATTAAGCGTGCAAAGCGTTGATTATTTTAAATCTTTAATGTCATCAATATAATAACAGTGATTATGTTTTGTCATCCCGATTTTAGGGTAATAATCAACTGCAGCGGGGGCAGAGAGAAGAATTAGTTTTGCTTGCGGGGTTAGTTTTTTTGTTTCCTCAATTAATCTTTTGCCAATTCCTTTTTTCTGATACTCAAAATCAACCGCTAGATCTGAGAGATATGTGCAGTAAACAAAATCTGTGATTGAACGCGCAACACCTATCAACTTTCCATTTAATCGTGCGGTTACTATTAAGTTGGCATTATTACACATTGATGAAATTCTCTGTTCATCATCAATTGGTCTGCGTTCAGAAAGAGTGCTATTCTTAAGCACTTCAACAAATTCTGAAACATCCAGAGATTTTTCAACCGCGTAAATTATTTCGTTCATACTGTCTCCTTAAAATAAAAAAGCGAAGAACATTTCCATTCTTCGCTTTAATAATACAATCTTAACTCAGATTATAAAGCGTTATCTTTTGCAGCTTTAGCTATTCTGAATTTTAATACTCTCTTTGCAGGGATAACCATTGAAACGCCTGTGGCTGGGTTTCTTCCCATTCTTTTCTTGCGATTAACAACGACTAATTTGCCTAAACCAGGGAGTGTGAATGACTTCTTAGCTTCTTTGTATGCTAAAGCTACGAGTTCTTCTAAATACTGACCAGCTAATTTTTTTGTAACGCCGGTCTTCTTTGCCATATGATCAAGAATCTGACCTTTGGTCATTGGTTTTACTGCCATAAATAGCCCTCTCTTTTAATTAATGAATGTTGTTTAATTACAAAGCGAAAATAAATATATTTTATTTCAAATGAAAAGGTTTCCTGATAAAAAATATTTTTAACCCTTAGTTCAATCCCATAAATTGAGGGTGCAATCAACCCGTAATTCATCTATTGCACTGCGAATATCTTTGATGCACAATTGTTAATTCATTATTTTAATCTTTAATAAAATAATGTTGATTTAATTTTATATGCTCAGGAATATTTTAGTACTCATAATTATTACTTCTATTACTGCTGCTGCACAAATTCAGGATTCAGTTACAGCGGATTTAAAAATTTATTCCGATACTCTTTCCATTCAACCAGACTCAATTATTACAAACGATTCTTTATTGATTGTAACCGAACGCGATTCTATAGTTCCCCTATATTCTTCTCCGTTAACGGATAGAAGCTTTATTGCATCTAATAAAGAACTGCTTAAGCTTGAATATCAATACACAGGAGACTATTTAAGACTATCTCAGTTTAACTTTACAAAGAATTTAGGATTTACAGGACAACCAAACGAAACCTTTCTTTATGGTGTTGGTAATAATTCAATAAGTTATTTAATGGACGGAATTTCGATTAATAATCGACTTTCGAATTCATTAAACCTTAATCTTATACAAAGTGAAGATGTTGATTCTACAGAAGTAATTCCTTTACCGCGCGGATTTCTTTATGGCGCCTACGATAATCCCGTAAGCGTAAATTTCATAACAAAAGATTTTCTCTCAGCACAGCCATATACAAGAATAAGATTCTACCAGGGCACAAATCGCGATATGATGTTTGATGGAATATTTAATGCAATTATAACAAACAAGCTTATTGCTTCATTTGATATTACAAACAGGATTTACGATGGAACTTATGATAATACGGATTATTCAATATGGCAGGGAAAAGTTAAACTAAAATATTTATTGTCCAACGCAGTTAATATTATCGCTTCTTACAATTACAACGATTATAATGCCGGATATAGCGGTGGAGTAGATGTTGATAGCATTCGTTCAATTACAGAAAATGTAGATGATGTTTTATATGATTTCAGAGCCGCACCAATGGTTTATCCAAATGGCGAATTAAAAACACTAACGCATTTGCCAAAATTGAGATTTTTAATTAAGCCAACGGAATGGATGAGATCAGATGCCAGTGTATTTTTTATGCTTAATCGATATGAAAAAAACACTTCGGCAAGTGAATATTCTGAAAATAAAACTTATGGATTAAATATTCGCAACGATTTTGATTATGACGTTTTCAATTTTCAATTAAATGTTGATTATGAGAAACGAAATGTGTTCTCAAGTAAATCATTTTATAACTCTATAGACTCAATAAATATTAATGCAGTGCAAAATGATTTTGACGCTGATTTTTTTTCTGCATCTGGCATTCTTTCTGCTAATTTAGATAATGGTACTTTCATTCCTTCGATATATTATAAAATATCCACAGATAAAAAAAATTACTCGCAACCCAATGCTTATAACAATATTTATAACCATCAGGGATTTGGAATTGATTTATTATTTAAAATCAAATCAAGCTTTGCATTTTATTTAGGAACATCTGTTCTTAACCCATATATGTCGAGCGTGGATTACGCACTAATTGAACTTGGCACAAAGTATCAAAACGAATTTGTATTTGCCGATCTAAAATATTTTTATAATGAATACAACTTTGGTTTTTATAACGATACTGGTTTAGATATCAATGATTGGATTGTATTTGGACACTTGAACGGATTGGGATTAAATCTAAAATTCAATTATTGGAAATTACTTCTCGAATCAAACTCGACATATTATTCTGCGGCTGCTGATAATAAATTAATTGGTGTTCCAAATTTCCAAACTCAAACAGGACTTTATTACACAAGCAAACTATTTAATGATAATCTTGATTTGAAAACAGGATTTGTTTTTTATTACACCGGCACAAACAATGTGTTTACAAATGAGCACGGAGTAACTGAAGTTCCATCATCTTACAAATTAGATTTTACACTGGCAGGTGAAATTCAAAATATAGCCATAGTATATTTTCTCTGGCAAAATCTTTTGGGAAACGATTATTACATTACACGATATTACCCAATGCCCACACGTAATATAAGGTTTGGCGTTGCCTGGGAAATGTTTAATTAGATTTTGTCATACCAGACTTGATCCGGCATCTACAAAATATCTGGTTGAATAGATTCCCGCTTTCGCGGAAATGACCAAGAAAAATTACAAACTCAACATCTCTTTAAACTTAACAGCCTGCCTTCGTGAGACTTCAATTTTATGCCCGCCTTTTAGCTTTGCAAGCAATCCGCCATTAAGCCACGGCTCAATATTCTCAACCCATTTAAGATTTATAATATGTTTTCTGCTAGCACGGAAAAATGATTTGCGGTCTAATCTTTCATCCAGATAATTTAATGTTCGTAAGATGAGGGGCTTATTCTCATCAAAATATAACCGCACATAATTTCCTTCGGATTCCATCAACCGGACTTTTTCTAATTTAACAAACCAGCATTTATCGCCATCTTTTACAAATACCTGATCCTCAGCGGTCAATGTTTCCTGAGATAACNNGCATTGTACTCAAATGCTTTTAATGCATATTCATCATAGGCTGTTGTAAAAATAACTTTGGGAACACTGTCTAATTCTTCAAGTAACTCAAATCCGGTTTTGCCGGGCATTTGAATGTCAAGAAAAATAACATCCGGATTTAACTCCGATATTTTATTGTGTGCATCATCCGCATTAACGGCTTCTCCTACAATTTCGATTTCTTTAAATGGCTCTAATAATCGTATTAACTCGGTACGAGCGAGTCTTTCATCGTCTATAACTAATGCTTTCATTGCTTTGATCCTCCTGATGGTATTTTAAGCGTTGTAAGAACTGTATTGTTGTTTTCATTTGTAAATGTTAAGGAAGCCTTTTCTCCGTACAATAAAGATAACCTATGCTTCGTATTACTTACGCCAAAGCCATGTGAATTTTTTAATGCTTCTTCATCAAACTGACCGCTGTTTTTAATTTCAATTATAAGATTTGAATCAACAACTTTTGCATCCACATAAACTTTTCCACCCGAAGTGATTTTTGAAATGCCATGTTTAATCCCGTTTTCAACAAGGGTTTGCACCATCATTGGCGGTATTTCAAATCTATCTGCGTCGGCTGTTGATTTGATTTTATAATTAAGTCTTTCTTCAAACCTTATTTTTTCAAGATCAAGATAATCTTGTATGGTTTTTAATTCTTCAGCAAGTGATACTATTTCAGTTCTCTCAATCTTTAAAGTATAACGCATAAGATTTGAAAGTTTTGTGATTGCATCTTTTGCATTTTGGGGATCTTCCTCAATTAAAGCACGAATGCTGTTCATAGCATTAAACATAAAATGTGGATTAAGCTGTGCCTTTAAAGTCTTTAATTCAAAATCTTTTACCGCCGCCTCAAAAATAAGAGTTTCAATTTCTGCTTTCTTGGAATTTTCAAAATAATGAATTGCGAAATAGATTAAAGACCAAACAAGCATTACGCTTGTAATGTTTAATGTGCTTGCAATAATAGCTGCTGTTAAGTGCTTTTCTTCTCTTTCAACACCAAGTAAATAACCTGAACCATAAACAGGAATATAGATTATCAGTGCAACAACAAAACTTGCAATTAATATTCTTGGAATAATTTTTTTGAGTGTTAGATTTGTCCAGTTATTTTTTTTAAGGTAAATGCGATAAAGATGAGAAAAAATAATACCGTATATTCCCAGAAGCATCCAAAGCACAATCCTGTTATAAGGAACCGTTTCAAAAGATGAAATAATCAGCAAGTTTACAATTACAAACAGACTCCAGCCTGAGACTTGAGAAATCCAATATAAATTTTTTCTTTTCAAGGGTTCTATAACAGCACTTTTATTTACAGGTATATCTTTATTAAAATTTAATTTTGTATTAAGTATTGCGGTCTTCATATCAAATATAATCTTAACCTTTATAAAAGGGAATCAGTTTTTAGTTTTATTAAAGAAACATATCTGGATGCGAGTACACTTTGGGAATATTTTTTATAGTTGGTAAAGAAATATGATGAATGGGACTTCTCTGAACTAAAGATGACATCTTTTTGAAAGATGTCATCTTGTACAGATAATTACTAAAGAGATATTATATCATTATAAATAATAAAAGCCATTAACAATAAAAGAAGAACAAGTCCAGTATTCTGTATTGCCATTTTTATCTTTATTGGTATCTCGCGTTTAATAGCTGATTCGATCAAAATCATTACTAAGTGTCCGCCATCCAAAACAGGAAAAGGCATAATGTTTAGGATTGCTAAACTTAAACTCAATAATGCAAGAAAGTATAGAAAACTTGACATACCAGAATCAGCAGACTTAACCGCAATCTGTGCAATTTTAATTGGACCGCCAAAAGCTTTCTTAAATTCAATATTACCGGTAAACACTTTCCCTATCATAGAAAAGGTTAAGGTTGTCATCTTTTCAATATCTTTCCAGCCATAATAAACAGATTCAAATGCTCCGTAAGTTTTCATTTGGGTTTTACCCATAAAAACGGTAGCAATTAAGACGCCAATTTTAGAATCATTGCCGGGTGTAACTAAAATATTTTTATTTTCTTTGTTTCTTTCTATCGAAATTTTTAATTCTTTGCCTTTATTTAAAGAAATAATGTCTGTTGCCTGCTTCGAACNNAGTGTTTCATCGTTTATTGCAAGTAAAATGTCACCCGCTTTAATTCCGGATTTTTCTGCTGGTGAATTTTTAACAACTTCACCTATGGCGGGCTTAACTCCTTCGGGAATTAAATATGCCGCTTGAGTTTCATCATCTGGAATTAGTTTTCTACTGATAGAAATGTTTTCTTCTTTTCCATCACGCAATACCTTAACATTAATATTTTCACCAAGCGTGTTGATAAAAATCTCGGCTCGTAAATCTTCCCAGTTGCTAACAGATTTTCCATTAACACTTAAAATTTTATCGCCGGTTACAAATCCAGATTTTGATGCAGCACTTCCGTCTTCTACATATGCTAACGTTGTTGTTGGTGTGATTGGTTTTCCTTGGAAGAAATTTGCTCCCCAGAAAATGACCCACGCAAGCATAAGATTCATAAAAACACCTGCGGTAATAACAAATACTTTTGCCCATAAAGGCTTTGCTCTGAATTCATAGGGC
>CXWL01121371.1_pt1 | contig 10320 bp, 8 predicted proteins | sample 590931 | NCBI WGS metagenome assembly CXWL01 (sample SAMEA3498368, study PRJEB10139) | groundwater metagenome | biome: water well; material: biofilm material | place: Germany | collected 2015-04-27
GGATACTAGATGGCAATGGCAGACTTATTTATCATCCCAAACATGAAGAAATGCTTTTTAATTCAATATACGATGAAGACAAAGAATGTCTTTCATGCCACATCTCGTTTGAAAAGCAAAAAATAATGTTAAACTCAAAGGAGCCATCATTTCGAGAACATCAGGTTATAGGTGATGAGCCGAGTAAAATTTTTGCTTATGTTCCAATAAAAATAGGGAATCAAAAATGGTTTATTGCAATCTCTACTTTACTTCCGGATGTTACAGAAAGTTTAAAAAATAAATTTCAGCTTTTCTTTATTCTTGGAATTGTTATACTCATTACCTTTTTGTCAGCAATTTTTTTAATCTATTACTTAAATCTAAAACGAATTAAGTCGGAAGAGATCAGAAAAAATCTGGAAAAAATTCAAGAGTACCAAGAACAATTAAATCACTCCTCAAGATTAGCTTCAATAGGGGAATTAGTTGATTCAGTTGCACACGAAATAAATACACCTATCGGTATAATCTCTGCCCATGCAGATTCAATTTTATTACAAGAAAATCAAACCAATATTCATAAAGAAGAACTTGAGATTATTAAGAAACAGACTAAACGGGTTAGCGAGTACACAAAAAGTCTTCTTAATTTTTCTAAGCGAATATCATTTAATCCGGATAATGTTGATGTTGTTGATCTAATAAACGAAAGTTTATATTTGCTTCAACCAAGATTCAGAGAGAAGAATATTGAGATAATAAAAAACCTTTCCGGGCAAGACATAATAATTGTAGCAGACAGAAGGCAGTTAGAACAAGTGCTTATAAATATTTTTAACAATGCAATTGATTCTTTAGCCTCGAATGGAAAAATTATTGTTGAGCTTATAGAAAAAAATGTATTACACGGTAAATTCTTTCATGATCAATTAACTGAATCTGTTTTAATATCAATTGCAGATAATGGTACCGGAATTAACAAAGAAAACATTGACAAAATATTTGATCCGTTTTACTCGACCAAAGAAAAAAATGGAACCGGTTTAGGTCTATCCATTACCAAAAGCATTATCCAGCGCCACAAAGGAAAAATTGAAGTAACCAGTGAAGTTGGTAAAGGCACAACATTCACTTTAATTATACCAAAAAATTTAGATTGAGAGTTCAGCAATGAAAAGTAAATCAAGAATCTTAATAATAGATGATGAACAGGATATGTTATCTGCGTGTGCAAAGATTATATCCGTGCTCGGTAATGATCCTGTCCCCGTTTCTGATGCACAAAAGGCAATAAAATATCTTGGAGATGAAGAATTTGATTTAATCTTTTGTGATTTATTAATGCCTGAGCATGATGGAATGGAAGTGCTAGAAATATGTCAGAAACTGGCACCAAATACCCCGGTAATTATATTTTCTGCTTACGGAACAATAGATCGGGCTGTTGCGGCAATGAAAGCCGGAGCTTTTGATTTTATTGAAAAACCTTTTGACGCAAACAATCTAAAAATATTAATCGAAAAAGGATTACGACAGAGAAATTTGTTTCGTGAAAGGATTAATCTCTTAAAACAATTGGATGATAAATATCATTTCGATAATATAATCGGTAAAAGCTTGGTAATGAGAAATGTATTTGAGATGATCGAAAACGTTTCAAATTCTGATGCAAATATTTTAATAACCGGAGAAAGCGGTACTGGAAAAGAATTAATTGCAAGAAGTATTCATGCCAGAAGTCGGCGTAAAACAAAAGCATTTGTTCCGGTTAATTGCGGCGCATTTCCTGAAAATCTTTTTGAGGCTGAATTATTTGGGTATGAAAGAGGTGCCTTTACCGGGGCAGTTCATAGGAAAGTTGGATTAATTGAGTTTGCAGATGGCGGAACTTTTTTTCTGGATGAAGTATGCGAGCTGCCCGGGAATCTTCAGATAAAATTGCTAAGAACACTTCAGGATCAGAAATTAAGGCGTGTTGGCGGAAACGATCTTATTCAGGTTGATGTGCGACTTATTTCAGCAACTAATCAAAACATTGAATTAGCTTTAAGCCAGGAAACTCTTCGTAAAGATTTTTACTATCGGCTGAATGTAATTAATATTCAGGTGCCACCGTTAAGAGAAAGAAAAGAAGACATTCAACTATTAGCTGAACATTTCTTGAATAAATGTCTTAGGTCTTCACCTAAAGAAATTAGTGGTTTTACGAATGAAGTTATAGCAGCTCTAGAAAACTATACCTGGCAGGGGAATGTAAGAGAATTAGAAAACATTATCGAAAGAGCTGTAACCCTTGCAAAGGATAATAAAATTACTTTGTCTGACCTTCCTCCGCATTTTTTTGAAACTCACTCATCACAAACCCCTTATGATGGAATCTCACTTGCTGAGCTTAAACATAAAGCTATTGAGGATATTGAAAAAAAATTTCTTGTGTTTTTAATGCAAAAATATAAAGGTAACATTACCAGAATTGCAGAAGATGCTCATTTAACAAGAAGACATATCCACCGAATGATTAACAATTATAAGATTGATCCGAATAATTGGCGGGAAAAGGAAGAAAAAAAATAAAACCATGGTGAGACATTCCCCGCCCCTTGGTGTGACATCTATGCCCCGCTTTTTTTATTTATAATTGAAAAAAACAAATTCAATAGATTCTTTCACTCCATCATTTTGTAGCAAAAAGCTTTATTTATATTGCATAATAAGCTCTTTTTGAAACTTCATTCTAAGAATTTTATGTCTAGACAGATTCTGGTATGCAATCTGCTTACAAACTGAAAATTTAATATAAGACTATGCGAACAGGAATTATTTATAGCTCGGATCCGGATGTGGTTGATACTTGTTTCAGCTGCTGTTCTGAAATTGGAATGGGGCTACTAAAACAATCTGAGTTCACCAATTTCATATTTGAACTTCAGCAGGATTTAATCGATCTGATAATTTTTGATTCTAACGATCAATATGCTGATTGTCTGAAACAGGTAAAGATTATCAGGAGAATTAAACCCAAGATTCCGCTTATTGTAATTTCTGATAATATTGAAAGTATAGAAGGTGGAAAAATTTATGAGGAGGGAATATTTCATCTCGCACAAAAGCCGATTGATAAGAATATTATTAAAGAAATTATCAGTGCGTCGATAAATACTTTAAAATAGAATAACTGACTATTTTCTTAATAAAAAACAAATTCTGGTTATTATNNATTATTTATAAAAATATTTTCACATTAAACAGGAGTTAATATATGTACAAAATTTGCTTATTTCTTTTATCAATAATAATAACATTAAGTCTTTCGGGTTTTACTAATAAAGCTAATGGTGAGAGCGGAGATCATAAATATGTCGGTGCAAAATTATGTGGAATGTGTCACAAAACAGAATCTGTGGGTAAACAGTATGTAATCTGGGAAAGCAGCAAACATGCACAGGCGTATAAAACTTTAACTACTGCTGAAGCAGATAAAGTTGCTAAAGAAAAAGGATTTACAACCAAGGCGGTTGAAACAGAAGCTTGTTTAAAGTGCCATTCTTCCGGTTACGATGTTGATGCATCTTTATTAACCGATAAGTTCAATATTTCCGATGGTGTTCAGTGTGAAACTTGTCATGGGCCGGGCTCTGAATATAAAACAAAAAAAATAATGGAGGATAAAAAACTTGCTGTTGAGAATGGGTTAAAAATTTATGATAATATCGAAGCATTTTGCATAACATGTCATAATTGTGAAAGCCCTTCTTACAAAGAGTTTAACTTTAAAGAAATGTGGTCTAAAATTGAGCATTCAGTTCCTAAAAAATAAATGTTATAAATATTCAAATTGGAAAATCTAAATGGATAAAACAGAAATTAATAACGTAGAAAAAAATGACAGAAGAAATTTTTTAAAATATTTTCTCTCTGGTGGATTGGCAGGGTTTGCAGCTATTACTATTTATCCCGTCCTCTCATTTCTTAATCCCCCAAAACAAGCAGAAGTACAGGTAAACAGTGTAGTTGTTGGAAAAGTTGATGACTTTAAACCCGGAGACTCTAAAATTATACGCTTTGGAAATAAGCCAGTAATAATTATTCGAATGGATGATAATAATTTTAGAGCTTTATCGGCAACATGCACTCATCTTGATTGCACAGTTCAATACAAGAAAGATGAAAAAATTATTTGGTGTGCTTGTCATAACGGTAAATACGATTTGTTTGGCAAAAATGTTTCGGGACCACCGCCTAAACCGTTAGATAAATTTAATATTGCAATAAAAAATGATGAATTAATAGTCTCAAGAGAAGCATAATCAATATGGAAAAAAAACTAAAACACATTTACGAGTGGGTAGATAACCGAGTACAACTTGGTGATCTTGTTAATTTTATGAGTAAGAAGTACGTCCCGGTTCACAGCCGTTCAATCTGGTATTACTTCGGAGGCGTATCCTTATTCTTCTTTATAATACAGGTTATAACAGGAATCCTCCTTTTGTTTTATTACAAAGGCAGCTCCGACCTGGCGTACGAAAGTATTCATTTTATTATGTCAAAAGTTCAATTTGGATGGCTGATAAGATCAATACATAGCTGGTCTGCTAACCTTTTTATTCTCAGCGTATTCATACATATGTTCAGCGTGTACTTTGAAAAATCCTACCGAAATCCCCGCGAGATGACATGGATTAGCGGTGTAATTATGTTTGTTCTAGCATTAGCATTTGGATTCAGCGGTTATCTTCTACCCTGGAATGAGCTTGCATATTTTGCAACTAAAGTTGGAACAGATATAGTAGGAGCAGTTCCTTTTGTTGGCGAGACTTTAAAATATTTTCTTAGAGGCGGAGATGATGTAACCGGCGCTACACTTTCAAGATTTTTTGGATTCCATGTAGCATTATTTCCCGGTATCTTTACTTTTTTACTGATTATTCACCTGCTTTTAGTTCAACGACAAGGTATGAGTGAACCATTACATTTTCAGAACTCACCAAAAGAAGAAAAAAAGACTATGCCCTTTTTTCCGAACTTTATGTTAAGAGATCTTTTACTTTGGCTTGTAGTACTAAACATTCTTGCTATCCTTGCGGTCTTTTTTCCCGCTGAGCTTGGGTTAAAAGCGGATCCTTTGGCTTCAGCACCTGCAGGAATCCAACCTGAATGGTATTTTCTTTTTATGTTTCAAACTTTAAAATTTTTGCCAGCTCATGTTTTATTTATTGAAGGTGAAGTTTTAGGTGTCTTGCTCTTCGGACTTGCTGCTGTTTTATGGTTACTGGTGCCGGTTTGGGATAGAAAAAGTGCACGAGGTCAGCAAAATCGTTTAATTAATTATATCGGAATCTTTTCCGTTCTTTTCATTATTATTCTTACCATAATCGGATGGATATTAAAATGAATTATATACCTAAATTAAAATTTATAGCATTACTTTTATCAATCATCCTTGTTCAATCTTCTTATGCTGTAGTTGATCAGTGTTTAAGTTGTCATCAAGGACTTGAAGATAAACCCTCACAATTGTTTATTGAAGATGTGCACTATAAAGCTGGATTATCCTGCCAAAGCTGTCATGGAGGAAACTCAAATAGTGATGATATGGAATTAGCAATGAATAAGTCTCAGGGATTTATCGGAGTTCCGGCGTCAAATAATATTTCAGAGATTTGCTCAAAGTGCCATTCAAATATCGATTTTATGAAAAAATACAACTCAAAGATTCATACTGATCAATTTGCAAAGCTAAAAGAAAGTGTTCATGGCAAATTAGCTATTAATGGAAAAGGAATGATGCTCCAATGTATAACCTGTCATAATGCACACGGTATCAAAAAAGTAACTGATCCAAAGTCGCCGGTTTATCCATCTAATGTTCCTCAAACATGTAATAAGTGTCATGGCAATGCATCCTTTATGCAATCTTATAACCCGGCAATATCTGTAGATCAATTAACAAAGTACAGATCAAGTGTTCATGGCGTTCTAAATTCCAAAGGAAATACAAAGGCTGCTGAATGTGCAAGCTGCCACGGCAGTCATGATATCTTTACTTCAAAAGATGTAAGATCAAAAGTCTACAAACTTAATATCCCTGCTACTTGTAGTAATTGTCACAGTGATACTGAATATATGAAAGAGTTTCATATTCCTACAGATCAGTTTACAAAGTATCAGAATAGTGTGCATGGCAAAGCTGTTTTTGAAAAACAGGATTTGTCTGCTCCTGTTTGTAATGATTGTCATGGTAATCATGCAGCAACACCGCCGGGAATTGAATCAATTTCCAAAGTATGCGGCAGTTGTCATGCATTAAATGCAGACTTATTTTCAGGCAGTCCTCACAAAAAAGCATTTGATGAAAAAAAATATCCTGAATGCGAAACATGTCATGGAAATCACGAAATACTAATTGCAAAGGATCAACTTTTAGGAATTGATAAAGGTGCAATTTGTCTTAAGTGCCATTCCGAAAATGAAAACCAGAAGGGATATTTTATAGCAAAGGAGATGAAAAAACTTACGGATAGCTTGATTATTTCAGATTCGGTTGCAAAAAACATGGTCTTTCAAGCTGAACAAAAAGGCATGGATGTAGAGGAAATCAAATTTAAACTAAGGGAAATTCATCAGGCCAGATTAGAAGGAAGAACAATTGTTCATTCATTTGATGAGGCAAAATTTAAAGATGTTACAACCAAGGGATTCAAAGCTTCTGAGCTTACAATCGCTGAGGCTAAAGCGGCTATAGATGAGTTTTACTTTAGAAGATATGGATTAGGGATAGCGCTGGCGATAATAACATTTTTAATAGTAGTCCTCTTCTTGTATATAAAAAAAATTGAAAGAAAATAGATTATTTTAACTGTAAATTTTTAAGGTGAGTTATGAGTGATACAATGGAAAATAACGAGATTACCAGAATAGTTAAAATGCTAGACAGCATAAATTCAAGACTTTCAGCTATTGAGACAACTATAAATATTCCGAAAGCTGTTAATTCTGAATTAGTTGAAAAAGTAGTGCCGCCTCTTCCCAAAGAGACCAGTGAAGATTTAGAATTCAGACTTGGAGAACAATGGTTTGGCAAATTTGGTATTATAGCTTTTTTATTGGCTGTTTTTAATTTTCTTGTCCTTCCATTCGCTAGTATTCCATATCACTTAATTTTATTTTCAGGCTACATTATTTCGGCCCTGCTTATTGCATCATCGCTTTGGGGTGCAAGACTGTTGAAAAATTTGGCGGGCTATACGATGGGAAGTGGATTAATCTTGTTATTTGTTTCAACATTAAGACTTCACTTCTTCAGCGCAGACCCTCTCTTAACAAATAAAATGTTATTAATAGTTTTGCTTTTTTTGGTTACCGCAATATCCTTAGTCTTATCACTAAAAAGAGACTCTGTTTATTTAACCACCTGGGCATTAATATTTTTCTATACTGCTGCACTTATTTCAGATTTGCCTTTATTAATATTTGGTGTTCTTATTATAGGGGGAATCGGGGTAAGTTATCTTGACAAAAAAAACAACTGGAATTTCTTAAGCATATTTGCGATTATCCTTACATATCTGGTACATCTGCTATGGTATGTAAATAATCCTGTTATCGGCAGAGAAATGATGATAATTCCAAATTGGAATTTGAATCTTCTTGTTATCCCTATTTATATGATCATTTATGGTGTGGCTAATGCAAATAAACTGTCGGATGAAGTCGATGATTTTTACGCAATTCAAAAAACAACATTTAATTCAATCGGTGGCTTTGGTTTATTTGTTTTTATTACATTAAATTCAAATTTTAATATTGCAGGTTTGCTAAATTTTGGCTTCTCACTGGTCTTGTTATCACTTGCCGCGTTACACTGGACTAAACAAAAAAGCAAATTCTCAACATTTTTATATTCCATGCTTGCTTATGCGGCCTTAAGTGTATCTATAGTTTTAACATTTCCATCGCCTAACTATTTTATTTGGTTATGCTGGCAAAGTTTAGCTGTTGTTTCAACAGCGCTATGGTTCAGATCTAAATTTATTGTTGTTGCCAATTGTTTCATTTTCCTTTCTATTATTTTAGCTTATTTAGCCAGCGCAGAAGATATATCTACAAGCGCAATAAGCTTTGGCATAGTGGCACTGATAAGTGCAAGAATAATGAACTGGCAGAAGGAAAGACTAGAGCTTAAAACAGAAAACTTAAGAATTGCATATTTAATTATTGCATTCCTTATACTTCCATTAGTTTTATATTTAAATCTACCATCTCAATTTGTAGGTATTTCATATATCGCCTTAGCGTTTACCTATTACATCTTGGGCAAGCTATTCAATATTAAACGATATAGATTGATGGCTTCGGGCACATTGATTCTTTCGATTATCTACATTTTTATCTTCGGAATAACCAGCTCGGATACCACATACAAAATATTTTCTTTCCTGCTTGTCAGCATCGCTCTGGTAATAATTTCAATTGTGTATGCAAAGGTGCGTGCTAAGGAAAAACAAAGTGCTGCATAAATAAAATTTTAACGAAAGCTTTTATACAGCAATGCTTAAATACTTAAAAAGAAATAATCTCATTGAAGGTTTATTACATTCAATAGTTTATTAAATAAATAAAATAACTTAATTCTATAACTATTTTTTTTCGGAGATATAATGAAAAAAATATTTTTACTTTTCTTGATCTTGTTTGCGATGCAAATTGTAAAAGCACAAACAACTATTTCAGTTGGTACCGGTACTCCTGTTTTAGATGGAGTTCTCGGCTCGGGTGAATGGAATGCTACCTCAATTACAACATCAACAGGGGTTACACTTAATGCAATGGCAGATGGTCAGTATCTTTATATGTCTGCTACCTGGAGTGATGCAACAGAGAGCATCTATAAAAATAAATTAAGCTATGATGGGAGCACCTGGACTAAATCTGGCGATGAAGATAGAATAGCTTTCATTTTTGATTCTGGATTAAATGGAACTGATGGCGGCAACTGTGCAACGATGTGCCATGGTGATAATTTAATGAGAACAAATGGCGGCAGTGTAGATTTGTGGCATTGGAAGGCTGTTAGAAGTAATCCTATGGGATTGGTTGATGATAATTATATTGATAGTTTGAACAGACATGGTGATCCCGGAACAAGTGCAACATCAGATAATGTTTTAGTTTATGGTCATCCCACATATATGTCAGTTAATGATCCTCATGCAAATGTTGATTTTCTTTTGAAAGATGATGCAGCGTTAAATGCATTTGACCCATACGGAGTAATGACAACTTACTCTAAAACAACATCAACGGCATTTGATTCGTTAGCCGCATTCAGCAGCGGAGATTATGTCCCTGGATACTTGCTAAGAGTTGCTACGGGAGACAGAGCTTCTGTAATGGCTGCAGGTAAATGGAGTAATGGAGTTTGGACTGTAGAATTTAAAAAACCTTACGGCGGATCGGAATTTGATTTTGTTGTTGCGCCGGGTACATTCGTTCCATTTACTTATGAAATATTTGATAATGAAGGTGCAAACCACTGGATGAATGGCTTTGATCCTATTATTTTAACACTGGATTTTTCTGGCCTAACGGATGTAATATCTGAACAGGGAAATCTGCCTTCAGAGTATAACTTAGAACAAAATTATCCAAATCCGTTTAATCCATCTACAAAGATCAATTTCTCAGTACCTGCAGAAGGATTAGTTTCAATTGATGTATTTAATTCAATTGGTCAGAAAGTTACAACTTTGGTTAATGAACAGATGAATGCAGGAAATTACTCTGTAGACTTTAATGTAGTAAATCTACCTTCAGGAATTTATTTCTATAAACTACAAGCTGGTAGTTTTGCTGAGGCAAGGAAGATGTTGCTGCTCAAGTAAGCAACCTCATATTTTAATTTATTAATGCCCTGTCAGAAAATTGGCGGGGCCTTTAGTTGCAGCAAGCATTTAATATTCTTCTGCTTTTGAGCAAGAAATAGTTGACGGTAAATAAGTAAGAATACATCTACACTTTTGGGAAGGGTTGATAGTTCTAAATACGCTATCACCCCTCTTCTCACATTTTACGCTCCTCCTTAAGCGTGGGTGCAGGTCTCTGATTTTGAGTTCTGTGTTTGCAAAAGTTCCAAATCAATTTAGAAAATAATTACTAATATCTGATAGCAATTTTATCTTTAAATATTTAAGGAGTTCAAATGAAAATTTGTTTTACTTTACAATTATTTCCTTTCACTCTAATTTTATTTGGCACAATTACGCTGGCCCAAATAACAATTACTTCAGCAGACGCATCTGCTATTAATACGGTTGGCAATGTACTAACCAACCACAT
>CXWL01127321.1_pt1 | contig 10320 bp, 16 predicted proteins | sample 590931 | NCBI WGS metagenome assembly CXWL01 (sample SAMEA3498368, study PRJEB10139) | groundwater metagenome | biome: water well; material: biofilm material | place: Germany | collected 2015-04-27
GCCCATAGCAGGTTCAGCGTGTCGGGCGAATCTATGTTGCGCAGCCAGATAGCGCGGAGTTCGGTGCGGGTGAGTTTGGGGCGCATGGGCGAATTGTAGCAGGTGCGATTTACCTTGCTTTATATGACGTTATGTCATACATTTCAGACTCACACAGGGAGATAGTTATGTCGAAATACGTGCCATACAAAGCAACCGACGAAGAACTCGACCAAGTTGCCCGCGCTTGCCTGCGGGCTGCGCATCTGGCGTTACAGCCACTGAAAGATGAGGATTTGGCAGGCAAGAATTGGACGCTTGCGTGTCTGCGCGCATTTCACGCAGCGAATGGATCTGCGCGAGCAGAAGAAAAGCGCCTGCTGGCCGAAAATCCCGGCTTTACGAGTGCCTATGCCTTTCCGGAAGTCACTCACATCGTTTGCTCTGCGCTAGTGTCAATCGACGCAAGCAACATCGAGGACACCCACCCATATTCGGTTGCTGGTCTGCGCTTAGCCTCACTGCTTCAGGCGGCCAAGGCTCTTGAGGGAATGGCATCAGTCTACTCGGCATTTGATGACGACCAAGAAGTCTTCGGAGCTTATATGGCCGAGGAGGCGATTGCAGTCGGGGCCGCGGCTCGCGCATAAGCATGACCGCTAAACAATCCGCCGAAATGCGCCTAGCCATCCGCCTCGTCAAGCAGGGCATGAATGGTAGCGCCGCCGCACTCAAGGCGGGAGTGCGGAGGGAGTCACTGTATCGCCACGCGGAGTACAAGGCCATCCGCGAGGAGCAGAAGCTGGCCGCACTGAAACTTACTGAGGGATATGATGAATGCTAGTGAGAAGGATTTGATCTGCGCCTGCGCTGCTCGACTGGCTGATTTCGGCGACTGCGCGTCTGCCGATGGGTTGCGCGAACTGGTGCGTCAAGCGAATGCGCGAGAGCGTGCCACCCTGCGCGCACCTTCCGATACGCAGGGTGAGGGAAGTATTGGTGATGACCCTGATTTCCTTTGCAGCCTGCAGGAGTACGTCGATGCTACTGCTCTCGGCCACGGCAAGAACTTCTTCGTTGAACTCGTTGCCTACATCGACAGTCGCCAGAGCCAAGCCATTCAGCAATCACCTGACGCCGTGCGGGATGCAACGTTGAATGCGGCGGATAGGGCATGTGTCGGCGAATTGGTAGATGCTGACTTAACCCACTCGGAAGGCGATGCGGCATACAACGCGGCTATCGGACATTGCCGAGCCGCCATCAGCAAACTCAAATCGACTGCGCCAAAGCTGGCCGAAGCCGGCAAGGGGGAATGATGAGGGTATCGGAATTGGAGGGTGCGGAACTGAACTTATGGGTGGCGCGCGCCAATGGCTTCAAGGAGTCGCAGGACGACCATGGCCCGATCTTGGTCGGCGATGATGGTTTCTGGATTCGGCCTTGCGGCTGGATGCCTTCGACAGATTGGGCGCAGGGCGGGCCAATCATCGAGCGCGCACACATCAATCTAACTTGGATGGCCGGGGATACAGAAGGTCGCGAAACATGGATGGCCGTGGTCGACCCTGATGTGACCGGGCGCCTCTATGACTTCGGCGAAACTGCTCTCATCGCCTCCATGCGGGCGTTCGTCTCGCAAAAATACGGCGACACCGTACCAGTCGCCTAGCCGGCCAAATTCCACCCATCCCAGGCCGCCTGCTGCATCTTCGCCCGATCCTGCGGCTTAGTGTAAAGCAGTGCCGCCCCTCGCCTGCCGCACTTGCACTCCAGCCGCATGATGTGGATCTTGTAGCGCTCGGACTCGGTGAGGGTGGGCGTGGAGCCGCAGGGGCAGGGGCGGTTCATGCCGCCCGCCGCTCGTCGTCGGTGCGCTCATAGAAACGACCGCCGATCATCGAATGCCCAAAAGTGGTATCAATGTACTCGAATTGGGTATGCTTTTTGTGGGTGTCGACGTGGCACAGCAGGAAGCCCTGCGACCACTTCTCACCAGCGCAGTACGACGCGCGCGGCATGTGACCGCATCCGAGCTGGTGCCATTCGAACGAGCCGAAGACCGGGCTGTAGTCGTTCCAGACGATGTGCTTGTGGTGGTGACCGTTCGCGCCGGGATAGCCAAAATTGCGACCCTCAGGGAAGTGGTTGAACAGCACAGCATCCCACAGGATGATGTAGTTCTTGCTCAACTCCTTCTTTACGTCCGCTTCGTTGAAGGCGGCAAGATCCATGCGCGCAACGTAGTTCAGTTCGAACTTGTCGAGACCGAGCAAGCTGGAAACAGTCATGCCGTGCAGGTCGGCCAGAACGGTCATCAGTGCCGGCGTGGCCTCGGTCAGGTGGCGCAGCAGGCGGAATTCGTGATTACCTTCCACGAAGGTCATTTCCGTCTCGGGGCAGGCTTCGCGCAAGTCGGCGATCAGGGCGTGTACCCACTGGATGCGCGCGACCGGGTTGAAGGTGCGCGGGTCGTTCGCGTACTTGCCGAACTCGGCCAGGTCGAAGATATCGCCATTGAGGACGATTTTCTCTGGCTGCACGCGGCGCGCGGTGTCGATCAGCAGGCGCCGGTAGAACGGGTCGCATGCTTTGTCGTGGATGTCGGAGCAGACCAATACCGACTGGAAGCGCTTGTTGATCGGCCGAAGGTAGGCATCCTCCCATCCCGATTTATCCTCATTCATGCCCCGCTGCCGGTCTTTGCTGGCGTGCATGGCGATGTTCTTTTCCAGCCGGTGAGCGTGGCGCGACAGGATGATGCCGGCCTGCCGCTTAAACTCTTCGAAAGTACCGAAGTAGCGCGACAAGGTAGCCTCACTGATGCGCGACTCATTGCGGAAGTAGTTGCGGGTGATGACCTTGGTGGTGTCGATTTGCGCGATCCGGCGAAGCTCAGCAATGCACATCTCTGGCGTCCAGTCGGCGTGGAACTTCTCGACATCCTCGGACATGGGGACATCTTGACCGACTGCGCCCTTCGCCACTCGCGCCCGATACCGTTCCATGGCGCGATTGATTGTTGCCTTGTTGACGTTCAGCGCCTTCGCCGCCGCGCTGCCGCTGCCATGAATTTTGATGGCGTCGATGTAGCGCTGCTCGGTCGGCGTGGCTGCCGGATCAATGATATCGGTCATGGGAGCTTTCAAGAATTGAGGCGTTGCAGCCAGAAGCGGCATTCGTCATTGAGTTCGACGGGCGGGCGCATCCAGATGCCGTCGACATAGACCGGCGGCATTAGGTAGCAGCGGCAGGATTCGCCCGGCACTGTGCGCAGGGATTCGCAGGAGCTGCATGTCTTCGGATCGGCGGGNNGGCATCACGCAGGCCCGCACGGCAATCTCAAGCTCTTTCTCGTACGCCCGCGAGCGCACCCAATCGACTGCCAGAGCATCGCCGAACTGGATATCGGTGGCAGTCTCCGGAAGCTGCTCGGTGACGTAGACCGGGCGAACCGGAGCGGCCTTGATGCACGAGATGGCGACAGGCTTGAATACTTCGATCGTGGCTGGTACGCGCACTTCCGGCTTGGCCGCGCAACCGGCGAGCAGCAGGAGGATCAGCGCGGCCCTCACTTCGCACCTCGCAGACCGTCAATTGCCTGGCGCTGCTTGGCGAGGGATTGCTCGCATGTGACGCTTGGGGCCATGCTGGCAATTCGCGCGGCCAGATCGGCAAGGCCTTTCTTGATCGGCGCGAAGGCTGACAGAGCGGCTGCAGTCGATTCTTGCGCCGCGGTGGAACGGGTCGCCAGATCGAGGATCGAGCGATTCTGGTTGGCGATTGCGCCGCGTAGTTCGCCGTTATCGACTAGCGCCTTGTCGCGTTGGCCCTCGGCTTTCAGGCGCTCAGAAACGGCCGTATCGCGGTCGGATGCTGCGCTGTGCCACTGGTAGCCAAGATAGGCATCGGACGCCACAATGCCAACAAGGAGGCCGATTGCGACTACTTTCCAGATGCCGCCGACTGTTGCATTTTTGATTGTGGAGAAAATGCTCATACGATTCCTTTCAGGCACATTTCTCGTTCGGCAGCCCGTCGCTTCGTCAGGCCCGGCAAAACGATGCCTCCGGCGCGATTCCAGCGCAAAAGCTCGTTGCAAGCGCCAATCGTGTCGCTCGCATTCATTTTGCGGGCGAGCGTCGAGCCGCACAGATTGCCCTGCCCGACGTTGTATGTGAACGACACCAGCGCGGCGCGGCGGTAATCAGGCAGAGGCACATGGATGCACGCATCGACGCCACGGTTCGCGATCTCCAGCGAGTCGGCGAGCAGGCCTTTGCACTCGTCCAGCGTGCGGGTCTGACCCATTTGCACGCCCCTGGTCTCGCCGTAGCAGATCGTCGGAATCGAGATTGGGTCGAGGTATGCGGACGTGCGGATGCCTTCGAAGCCTGCCACGCACGACACCGCGATTGCGCACCAGCCGGCGCGCTGCTTATTTGACAGTGCCACCGCTTACCTCCTGTTGCGCCAGAAGCCGCGCAATACCCGCCATCAGTGAGACAGCGCCCGCGATGCCAGCGAAGACGCCGCCGGGGATGGCTGCTGGCTGCACCAGTTGGACGTAGACTTCGGCGGCGCTCAGCAAGAGCGAGGCGCCGGTAAATTTGATCGACCATGCCTTGGTGAGGATGGCTTTCCAGTTTTCGACTAAGTTCATTTTTTAGATCCCCAGAAATTTGCGCCATTTGCGCCGGTATCGCCCTTCTCGCCCACGCCGTCAGCGCCATCGGCACCGGCGATGCCTTGCGCACCAGTCGGGCCGGTCGCGCCTTGATGATCGCGGCTCGGATACGCCACTGCCACGCAAAGCGCGATTGCCAGAATGACCGCGAACATTTTCAGCAGCACATTGAACGCCGCAGACCACCGCCGGGCGCTCATTGGATATGACCCGCAATGATCTTGTTGACAATCCAGTAGCCCATGGCGAGTACTGCCGAGCCGAGGGACATCACGCCCCATTTGAGAGCCTTGTCACGCTCGGCCCGCAATGCGGCAAGTTCCGCGCGCACCTCCTCGATATCGTTGTGCGCGACATCAAGCGCGGCCTTGAGTAGTGCGAGCTGCACTTCGGTTGATTGGTCGGACATGGGCGGCCTATTAAAAAAGCCGCACTGGGCGGCTTGGGTGGGGAATTTATGCGCGCATCATTGCGAACTTGGGGATATTGCATTGCCGAAGGTCATTCGGCGTCACGCGGCGCTTTTCTGCAGGGTCGAGCAGGATCGTCCCGCCGGCCATCAGCAGCGCAAAGTTATGCTCGCTGCACCACCATTTCGAGTCGTCAGCCCAGTCCTGGGAAAGCAGGATGGGAATCCCGATCGCGCCCGCGAAGTCATACCCCTTGCCTGCCTGCGCCTCGCCGAACGCGATTGCCGCGTCGATATCGGGAACTGCTACCGGCATGTCCTGCCAGCACACAATGCCCTGCATGACCTCATCCAGTGGCGCGGCGCGGCAGCCGTGCGTCATGCTCGCCTCATAGGCTCGATCCGCGATGATGGCAACGGTGTGCGAGAACAGTTCTCGCGAGCCGGAAGCGATGGCGATACCGAGGCTGAGCGGATTGCTGGGCCAGCGCGAGGTGTAGCGGATTGTGACGATGCCGGGGCGTGCCATGGGAGTCCTTATAGGCCAAGTTGGGCGCGGATTTGCGCGATGAAGGTACCCCATGCGGCAACGGCGGCGTCGAGTTCGGCCAGCGTGGTTGCGGCGCGCATCGCGTACTGGCTGATGAATCGTTGATCGCCCATTGCGTCCTGCTTGGCAACCAGAGCGTCGGCGCGGGCGAGAATATTGTCGGCGGACCACCGGGCCGTCTGCGTCTGCATGGTCGGGTTATACTGCGCCCATACAGCCACGCGATCAGGTACGGGGTCCACATAGCCGCTCGCAACGTAGGCGCGTGCCGCAGCCTCACGCCGTTCGTACTCCTTAGTGCGCTCACCCACGGCGGCTTTCACCACGGCGTCGATATCCGCATACGGCTTGGCGAGTGCGCGCGCCAGTTCGTCGGCCAGAACGCGGTCGTCGCGCCATGTCGGGTCCGCGTCTGCCGGGAGCCAATACGGGATNNCGGAGCCAATACGGGATTGAAACGCTGGTTGGCCCACCGCGCAGGCGGAACTTCTCCGTCTGCCAGAGCTTGAATTCGACCCCGTCCTCCGGCTCCGGCGGCGCAGTCAGTTGCCCTACGAAGTCTGCAGGGTCTGGGTCGCCTCGGGTCTGGGTAACTTGGTGCGTCGTCGTGTCAACTCTCAGGTATTGGGTCATGTGAAGTCCACGTTCAGATTAAAGCTCATCACGCCCACCAGCCCGTTGTCATCGGTCGCGGTGACGCTGACGGTGAAATCTTGGTTCGTCCCGGCGGTATTGCATTTCGTTTGAAGGCTGACTGATGCAGACGCCGCCCCAGAACTAATCCACAACGCCGCCAAGCTGCCGCCGCCGCCCGACACCGACCATGCGTATCTGATCGGGCTGGCGCCGCCTGTCACACTTGCGGTGTACGTGCCAGCGGCCTGATTGAAGTTGCTGTGTGTCAGACCAACAGGAGGCGGTGTAAGCGTCGCAATAACAGGCGAATTGTTAATCGCAGTATTGGCCGCCACTCCGGCCGCCGCGTTAGCCTCCACCGTCTGCGCAAGGGTGCTGCCGACGAGGGTGCCGGGGGGTGCGCCCTTCGTTGCGTCAAGGGCGCCAGTGTAGCCTTGACCAGCCAGTGACAGATCTTCTGGGGATGGAGTCCATGCAGTCGCCTTATTGCCAGCCTCCAGCTTGAAATTCGTGAACGCATAGAATTGACCGCTCAGGTTTGCGAAGTCTATGAAGTTATATGTAGCATCTGCATTCGCCACCGTGAACGTCAGCGAGAAGTGCTGAACGGCAGTCGTCGGGTTGACTATCTGCGAGGTACCATCACAAAAGTCAATCGACAAGGGGTAGCCTGCCGCCAAGTTCACGGCCAAATCGAAGCTTATCGTGTAGGGGCCATTCGCGGCTATGACGCCCGCCATCCTGATGACGCCTGTTCCAGCGGCGTTGCCCTCAAGTACAAACCCGCTGGTCGTGCGGTCGCGCACAAAGCACGCGCCCAACGCGATGTTCAGCGCTGTAGTTTTGCTGTACAAGTTGCGCCCACCGAGCAGCAGGCTCGGAGCAAACGCAGTCTTCGCCGCAACCGCATTCAGCAGAACCTGCCGCTTAGCATAAACATCGGCAAACTTCGAGCGGAAAGTCGTGCCTACGATTGTCACATCGCCGCCGGGGATCGTATTCCAGCCGGTCAGCGTGCCGAGGTAGGTGGTCAGCGCAGTAACGGCAGTGTCGTAATCCGTCTTCTCGGTCGTGATGCCGTACGAAGTTGCGCTGCTGTCGATGCCCGCCTGCTCGTTGGTGATGACGGAGTAGTCCTGTACGACCGCAGGCTTTTCGCTTGGGGAGAGGATGTTGTCGCTGGCGATGTTGGTCAGGGCGGCGTTGGCGGCGTCGGCGGAGGACTGGGCTGCGATCACGGCCGCCGCATCATAAAACAGCGCCGCCGGAACCCACTCGCTCGGCGCAATGGAATCGGTAGTTGTCGTCGCCGCAGCAGTTGCCAGGGATGAGTAAGTATATGATCCGGCAGATGGCGGAGGATATCCGGACGCCCATCCATTATTTAGTCCAGTTACAACGCCAGTGGAAAATGTGTATGTCGCTGACGCGCTAGGCAGGGCCGGGGCGGCAGCACTAGTACTTTGATGGTAGATGTTGACAGCGGCTACCATAGTGGCCGCGGATGCTGTTTCGGCAGAGACGATGCCGACCGAATTCAAGGCACTCATCTTGACCGTATAGACTCCGGCGCCGATATTCGAAATATCAATGGTTGGATTCGACTGACGTGGTACGTCAATCCAGTTGCCATTGTCACGCCTATACGCTCCTTCGTAGGACACTGCTCCAGTGACGNNTCCGTTGAGCAGCACGGTATAGGCGCTGATCGTGACTGCGGCCGGCGCGGCCTGAGATGATACGTCGAGCGTGGTCTGCGGCTGCTTGACGATAGCCGTATTGCTGTCGACATAGTCGTACTTGCCCGGCTCATGCTGCGTCGCGGTGATCGAGTATTCAAGCCCTCCAGCCTTCTCGGTCACGTGCAGGACTTTGAAGGTTGGCGCAACGAGCGTGCTGCTATCGACCGACCAGACAGATTGTGTGATCGGCAGCGTAGACCAGTCGGCATCGATGGTCACGGCTTCCCCTGCGATCGACACGACGTTATGCGTCTCGCTAATGCCGGTCGGCAGGATGACAGTCAACTTGTCGCCAGCATTGACCGTTGGCGCTTTGTCGAGCGTGACGACGCGGCCGGCAGCAGTGCGAATGCGCCCACCAACACGACGGCCCATGCGCGAAGGGTCGGCGATGCGGACGATCTGACCAGGCAGCGCAATTGCGCCATCCATGCCGACATCAAACGAGATAACGTCGGTCTCAAGGCGCGAAGTCGTCAGCGCCCATCGGCCGGCGCGCTGTGCCTGGCCCTGCGAAGTGCAGCCGAACGCAGTCAGGCTAACCTGCTGGATGCCGTAGCGCTTGATTCCCTCGGGGTCTTCGACGTATTCGACCTTGGCCCGGTAGAAGTCGGCCGGATCGTTCCAGCTAACCAGCGCCACGGTATAGCGCGTCTTCTTGCTGGTTCCAACGCGCGAGAATTTTCCGCCGATGACGTTGGCCGCAGTGTAGACGTAGACCGGATCGGTTGGGCGATCGGATGACGCCATGATGCTGCCGCCGCCCCAATACGAGATGCCGCGGAAGACGGAAGCGAGATCCTGCAGGACGGCGTAGGCGGCTTTCTGCGACTGGATATAGACGTTGCAGGTAAAGCGCGGCTCGGTGCCACCCTTCCCGTTCGATACCATCTGGTCGCAATACTGCCCGATGGCATAGAGCGCCCACTTGTCGACCTGCGATGCGGAAATGCGGTCGCCGAGGCCATAGCGGTCATTCAGCACCAGGTCGCGGAAGATCCACGCCGGATTGCTAGTCCACGCCGGCTTAAAGGTGCCATCCCAGATTCCGGTATAGACGCGCGTGACCGGATTGTAGTTAGTCGGCACCTGAATGACGCGGCCGTACAGATCGAAAGCGCGCGTCGGCACGCTGGAGAACTGCTTCGCATCGACCTGTAGGCCAAAGAGCGCCGACATCGGATAGCGCAGCTTGGCGTCGATGACTTCGGTGTAGCTGATGATGTTGGTGATGTCGTTGATCGAGGCCGTATTGGCATTCGCGGTCAGGCGCGTGATGCGGATCGACCATCCGGTGGTCGCGGTCGGCAGATCGATGCGGGCAGTGCGCTCGTACAGCGNNTCGTCTTGCCGTTGAAGCTGTTCGAAAGCACGATTGCGTAGGCGCCGCCATCCTTCGACAACTCAATCTGATAGTCGATTTTGTAGCCGTTGATATCGCCGTTCGTCGTGTCCGACTTGGTCAGCGCGGGAACACCGAGCGTGATCCGGATCGCGGACAGAGACAGGTTATTGACCGCATGAACCCATGGCGTCCCGGAGCGCAGTTCCGTGCCGACTGCGACCTCACTCTCCACATCGGGGAAGCCGGGAATGTAGTCCTGGCTCTGCGTCCCGAGGCGGAAATCGACGCTCGTATCCTTGAAGTTCATCGTACCGTCAGCGTTTTGCAGCGGCGTCTCGTTCAGGTAGACGGACTCCAACCCCGACGCGAGGCCGAGAATTTCACCTTCCGACACGAGATCGAGGACGCGCGCATAGGAGATGCTACGCAGGCTGTCGGTCGCCTCGTAATGGGTGTGCTGCTCGTCGCCCTTGTGGCCGATGATGTCGGTCATGCAAGCTCCGAGTATTTGCTGGCGTTGACGCGCTGGATTGCTGGCCGCGTAGTGGTGGCTCCGGCGTATGCCTGATCCTGCGCCAGAATGCCGGCGGAGATTACGGCGGAACCGACGATCAATCGGCCGTAAAGCAGAGGCACGGGATTGCCCTGTGCGGTCGTGTTCACCGGACCGTTGAAGTTATAGGAGGCTTCGTTGTTGGCCTTGGTGGAAATCTTGTTCTGCTGCGGTACGAGCATCTGGATCACGCCGCCAATAGTCGTCGAGATACCGGCGCTGATGAGGGCCTTGCCAAGCAATGGGTATTCGGGGGCGATCAAGATGCCAACGACAATCAACGCCACTCCGACGATGGTCTGAATGAATCCGGCTTTCGCGCCGCTCAGGATCGGCGCAATGCGAATATCATCAGTCCCACCCGACAGCGTCAACTGCTCCCTGCCGATGTTCGTCTTGCCGAGGAAGCAGGCGTAGGC
>CXWL01115177.1_pt1 | contig 10317 bp, 11 predicted proteins | sample 590931 | NCBI WGS metagenome assembly CXWL01 (sample SAMEA3498368, study PRJEB10139) | groundwater metagenome | biome: water well; material: biofilm material | place: Germany | collected 2015-04-27
TCGGCGGTGCCCAGGTCGCGGATCTCGCCGACCATGATGATGTCCGGGTCCTGCCGCATCAGCGCCTTGACACCGTCGGCAAATGACAGGTCGATGCCCGGTTGTACCTGCATCTGGTTGAACGAGGCTTCGACCATCTCGATCGGGTCTTCCACCGTGCAGACGTTGACCTCCGAGGTCGCCAGCGCCTTCAGCGTGGTGTACAAGGTGGTCGTCTTGCCAGAACCGGTCGGCCCGGTAACCAGGATGATGCCGTGGGGCCTGGTGGTCAGGTCGTCCCAGCGGCGCGCATCGTCCAGCGGGAAACCGAGTTCCGGCAACGTCTTGACGACGACGTCCGGGTCGAAAATACGCATCACCAGTTTTTCGCCGAACGCGGTCGGCATCGTCGACAGGCGCAGTTCGACCTCCTGGCCGGCGCTGGTGCGCGTCTTGATGCGGCCGTCCTGCGGGCGGCGCTTTTCGATGACATCCATGCGGCCCAGCAGTTTGATGCGCGCGGTCATCGCGATCATCACGACTGCCGGTACCTGGTAGACCTGGTGCAGCACGCCGTCGATCCGGAAGCGGATCACCGCGAGCTCGCGTTTCGGTTCGAGGTGGATATCCGAGGCGCGCTGCTCAAAGGCGTACTGCCACAGCCAGTCGACGATGTTGACGATGTGCTGGTCGTTGGCGTCGACCTGCTTGTTCGATTTGCCAAGTTCGACCAACTGCTCGAAGTTGTTGCGCAGCGCGAGGTCCTGGCCGGTCGTCTTGTTGGCGTCCTTGATCGACTTGGCAAGGCTGAAGAACTGCGCAATGTACTGCGCAATGTCGAGCGGGTTGGCCATCGCCAGCTGGATCTTGCGGCGCGAGATCTTGGCGATCTCCGCTTCCCATTCGGTCACGAACGGGTCGGCGGTGGCGACGGTCAGCGTGGTGGCGGTCAGTTCCAGCGGCAGGATGTTGAAGCGCGCCGCGTAGCTGGCGGACATCACATCGGCTACTTTGGTGAAGTCGACCTTGAGCGGGTCGATGCGGACGAACGGCAAGCCGACTTTACTGGCCGTGTACTCGCTCAGCAGGTCGAGCGTCAGCAGGCGGTGCGGCGGCTGGGCCGAGATCAGCTTGCATTGGGCAATGCTTGAGAGCGGGTGCATCGAGCCGACCGCATTCTTCAGGATGCCCTGGGCTTGCGTGAAGCTGGCCTTGACCTTGGCTTTTTCGACGATGCCGTCGGCAAGCAGCCAGGAGAAGATCGTCTGGAGGTCGAGCGAGCGGTACGCCTTTGGACTACCGGGCGCCGCTTTTGCCGTCATTGGTTTCACGTCTGCGTTCAAGCCGTCTCTCCGTGCTGGCGCTGCTTGTTATTCTGCGGCCTGGATCCCTTTGACCCAGGATTTGGCCGGCAGCCTGGTCGTTGCCACGATCTGCGCGGCGCGCGCGTTCAGCGCCTCGATGTCGAGGGCAGGGCGCTGCTTGAAGCAGATCGCAACCACATTACCATCATGCACTTCTGGCAGGCAAATTACCTTGTCGAAGGCGAACTTCATGGCCTTGATGTTCCTGGCGAAGCTCGGGTGGTCGCCGAAGAGGTTGACTGTCATGATGCCGCCGTCCGCCAGGCATTGGTTGCAGGCCTGGTAAAACTCGGCCGTGTCGAGGACCGGCCCGCGCGCCGTGGCGTCGTACAGGTCGCACTGGATCACGTCGTACTCGCCATGGTTGGTATCGTCGTTGACGAAGTCGAGCGCATCCATTTCGATGACGTTCAGGCGCTCATCGTTCGGTGGAAGCTTGAACATCGATGCGCAAATCGTGACGACCGATTGATTCAGTTCGACAGCGGTGACGGTTGCGTCAAGGAACTGGCGGTAGCAGAACTTGGTGAGGGTGGCGGTGCCAAGGCCGAGCTGGACAATCTTGCGGGGCTGTTCGATGAACAGCATCCAGGCCATCATTTGCTGGGCGTATTCGAGTTCGGGCCAGTCAGGTTTGCGGATGCGCATCGCGCCCTGCACCCATTCGGTGCCGAAGTGCAGGTAGCGGACGCCGTCCTGCTCGGAGAGGGTTACCGGGGCAAACTTTGGTTTGCGGGCGGGCTTGCGCGAGGATTCGACTTGTTCGATGGATTTGCGTTTGATGAGCATAATGCGGCCTGGGGAGATCGGGGCATTATAGCTTGGCGCAAGTGTTGAATTTGAATAGCCGACAATCGTCGGTCGGATAAGCGGGCTGCCGCCGAACGGCATACCGCTTTTCCGTCCTATGCTTGCTTCTATGGTTACTGATTCATTTCCGGCTCAACCGACACGCGCAGGCGGACGCGGTTACCCGGATCACGCGGCAGCACCGTCGTGTAGCTGCGGCCGCGGTAGTCGTAAGTAACTTCATAGCCATTGGTGCGCGACTCGATGGCTTCGACCGTGCGGCACTGGCGCACAGCCTGTTCCTGGTAGCCCGCTTGCGGAACCGGGCGGCCGTCGTTTTGCACCTTATCGCCCACCATGGTGCCGGCCACCACACCGACCGCCGTCGCCGCGGCGCGGCCCGAACCACCGCCAACCTGGTTACCCAGCAGGCCGCCAGCGATCGCGCCGAGGATGGCGCCGCCTGTGCCACGTTGTTGCGGCTGGGCTACTGGAACCTGTACATATTCAGTACGGCATTCCTGACGCGGTTCGCGGATCTGCTCGACGCGCGGCTTGACGCGAATGACGTTGCCGTAGTCTTCAAACTCCGCCACCTGGGCCTGCGCCAGCGGCAATGCGCATACGCCCAGTACGGTCATCATCAATTTGGTTTGCAAGTTCATCTGGTACCTCATCTGAATTCGGTGTTGGACTGCGTTGGTACTGCGCCAGTTTCAATAATAATACGGAGTGCGGCGCTGAATTGATCCACGTGGCAACAAGATGTAACAGAGCGTTAACTGATCCCGGTCAAGTAGATACGGGCCAGTTAGCGCTTTTGCACGGAAATCTTTCTATATTTTCACAAATCTGGTGCGGTTAATCACATTCGGGTTGATTCAACTACCACAAAACGTTACCCTTATATGATTCAGGGACATATTGGCGCGTGGCAACCAACCTAGGAGACAGGCGTTTGCAGCAGCAAACGCGCAGCGCATCAGCATTAGAAAAAGAAAAAACACCCCGTTCATCAGGTCGACTTGAGGGAAAAATGAGTTTGTTAATTACAGTGCCGCCTAACCTAGTGCAGTCCATTCGTGCGTTCCGGGTAACGGAATTGCAGGAGGAAGCCGCTCGCCTGGGGCAGCACTTTCTGTACGCTCACTGCGCCGACACGCTGACCAAACAGCAGGTATGCGCGCGCATTGGCGAGAACTTCCATTTTCCTAAGCCGGCAAGCAAGAATTTCGAAGCACTGCGCGTCTCGCTGACCGAAACCATTCATAAGGCAGGCTCTCAGCCCGGCTTCATTGTCGTCATCGAGCAATTGCCGAATACGCAAAAATTCGACAAGGAAGCACGCGAGACCCTGCTCGACGTTTTCCGCGATGCGGCCGACTTCTGGGCCGAGAAGAAGGTCCCGTTCAGGGTATTCTACTCCTTCGAATAGGTCTGCAAAGGCGATTCGCAAGCGCGGCATTGTGTATGCTGCGCCGCATCATTTTTAGCCCGTTTCCTTGGTTCGGCCTGTTCGCCGGGGTACAATGCGCGCTATGAAAAACATTGTCATCCTTATTTCCGGTCGCGGCAGCAACATGGAAGCGGTCGTGCGTGCAGCGCGCTCAGAAAAGTGGCCAGCGCGCATCGCGGCTGTCATCAGCAACAAGGCCGATGCCAAGGGCCTCGAGTTTGCCCAGGCGCATGGCATTGCCACCGCCGTGGTGCCGAACAAGGATTTCGCCACCCGCGCCGAGTTTGATGCGGCGCTTCAGGCGGCAATCGACAGTTTTTCGCCTGACCTGGTTGTGCTCGCCGGGTTCATGCGCATCCTGACCGCACCGTTCGTCGAGCACTACGAAGGCCGGCTGCTGAACATCCATCCGTCGCTGCTGCCGCTGTTCCCTGGCTTGCACACGCACCAGGCGGCGATCGATGGCGGCGTTGCCGAGCATGGCGCGACCGTGCATTTTGTCACCGCACAGCTTGACCACGGCCCGGTCGTGGCGCAGGCAAAAGTCCCGGTACTGCCGGGCGACACCGAAGACACGCTGTCGGCACGCGTGCTGGTGGAAGAACACAAGCTGTATCCGTACGCCATCCGACTGTTTGTCGAGGACCGGCTCAGCATCGTCGGCGGCGACGTCCGCATTGCCGACACAGTAAATATTTAAACGAAGGAAATACATGAGACTGCCACCAGCGATCCTGGCCAATACGGAAGAAGTACTGCGCGAGATTTTGCGTTTTTCGGCGCCTGCCGACACCACCTTGTCGCGCTACTTCAAGGATCACCCACGCCTGGGCGGCCGTGAGCGCGGCGCCATTGCAGAAGGCGTGTACGCAGTGTTGCGTAACAAATCCTTCTTCACCGATTTCGCCGGTTCCGGCAACGGCATGCGCCGCCTCGCCATCCTTGGCCTGGCCGAAGCGGTCGGCGCCGAGTCGCTGGGCGGCCTGTCCGAGGAAGAAGTCGAATTCCTCGCGCGCATCAAGGAAATCGACCGCACGCTGATGCCGGCGCAGAAGCGGGCGAACCTGCCCGATTGGCTGTACGAGAAGTTCGTTGCCCAGTTTGGCGAAGAAGAAACCGTCATCCTGGCCGAGGCGCTGAACCAGCCGGCTCCGCTGGACCTGCGGGTCAACTCGATCAAGGCAACCCGCGACGACGTGATGAACGAACTGGCGCAGGCGCCGATTGTCGCCGAGCCAATGCCGTTTGCCCCGCTGGGCCTGCGTATCCATAAGAAGCCATCGCTGCAGAACCTGCCATTGTTCAAGTCGGGCGCAATCGAAGTGCAGGACGAGGGCAGCCAGGTACTGTCGCAGATCGTCGGCGCCAAGCGCGGCGAGATGGTGGTCGACTTCTGCGCCGGTGCCGGCGGCAAGACGCTGGCACTGGGCGCGCTGATGCGCAACACCGGCCGCCTGTATGCATTCGATGTTTCCGAAAAACGTCTCGCCAAGCTGAAGCCGCGCCTCGCGCGTAGCGGCCTGTCGAACGTGCACCCGGTCCAGATCGCGCACGAACGCGACGTCAAGATCAAGCGCCTTGCAGGCAAGGTCGACCGTGTCCTGGTCGACGCGCCATGTTCCGGCCTCGGTACGCTGCGCCGCAATCCGGATGTCAAATGGCGCCAGAAGCCGGAAGCCGTGACCGAAATGCACCACAAGCAGATCGCCATCCTTGACGGCGCGGCGCGCCTGCTGAAGGGCGGCGGCCGCCTTGTGTATGCGACCTGCTCGCTGCTGGAAGAAGAGAACGACCGCGTCGTCGAGCAGTTCCTGGCTGCGCACGAGGACTTTGAGCTCGTGCCGATGAGCAAAGTGCTGGCCGAGCAGAAGATCGACCTGGAAATGGGCGATTACCTGAAGCTGCTTCCGCATAAGCACCAGACCGACGGTTTCTTCGCAGCCGTGCTCGAACGCAAGAAAATGGTCAAGCCGGTGGCGCCTGCCGAGGTTGCTGAAGAAGCTGGCGCCGACGAAGAATAAGCGCGCAGCCGATGCCACTGTCGAACCTGCTTAACGACCTGCTCACCGACATCCGCGACCCGCACCTGCTGTGGCAGGCCGCGGCGATCGTGGCATGCGCCGGCCTCGGCTGGGTCCTCGCGCGCCTGATCCGCAGCAATATTGCAAAGACCAGCGCGGACCAGGGCCGCAATGGTGTCGTCCGCGCTGGCGTGGCCAGTTTCGGGCACGTGCTGACGCCGTTGCTCATTGCCGCGCTGATCTTTGTGGCGAAGCTCGCCCTCACGCCGTTCCTCCACAATGTCCACCTGCTGCGTGTCGCGCTGCCGGTGTTCGGTTCGCTGGCGGTGATTCGCCTTGCGTTCTATCTGTTGCGCCGCGTGTTTGCCCGCCATGGTCAAATCGGCGCCACGATCCTCATGATCGAAAAGATATTCGCGCTGCTGGTGTGGCTGGCCGTGGCCTTGTACCTGACCGGCCTGTGGCCTGACCTGTTCAAATTCCTCGACGGTACCGAGCTGCCGTTGGGGCGCAACAAAGTGTCCCTGGCGACGATGCTCCAGGCCGCGGTCTCGGTGGTCGTGTTCCTGATGCTCGCGCTGTGGGCCGGCACGGCGCTCGAAGAGCGGCTGATGCGCGTCGAAGGCCTGCACACCTCCTTGCGCGTGGCAATGGCGCGCATGAGCCGTGCCGTACTGATCCTGGTTGCGGTACTGGTCAGCTTGTCGATGGTGGGCATCGACCTGACCGTGCTGTCGGTATTTGGCGGCGCGCTCGGTGTCGGCCTGGGCTTGGGTTTGCAGAAGATCGCGAGTAATTACGTGTCCGGCTTCGTCATTCTGCTGGAACGCAGCCTGGCCATTGGTGATACGATCACCGTCGATAAATACAATGGAAAAGTCGCACGCATCAACACGCGTTACACCGTGTTGCGTAGCTTGGACGGCACCGACTCCATGGTGCCAAACGAAATGCTGGTGTCCGGTGCGGTGGTTAATTCGTCCCTGTCGGATAAGAAGACCCGTGTCGTCACGCTGATGACAGTCGGTTTCGACACCAGGCTCGATGACCTGCTGCCGAAGCTGGAAACGGCGTGTGCGTCGCTGCCAAGGGTGATGGAAACCCCGGCGCCAACTGCCATGCTCAACCGTTTCGCCCCAAACGGACTCGAGCTTGAAGTAGGGATGTGGGTTGCCGATCCGGACGTGCGCGGTAGTGTGCTATCCGAGGCAAACCTGAAGATATGGTCGCTCTTACAAGCAGAAGGCGTCAGTTTCCCGAAAAATACGAGTGTTCCTGATAAGACCTGATCCACGCGGCTGAAATCATTGGTGACAATCGTTCCGTGCGTCAGTAGTTCAGCGTAAAATGTGGGTTCCCTGCACGTTGTGAAATTAATGCTGCGTGGTGGGAACATCCACCATTTTGGAGCAGGAATGAATTTGTTCAGCAACATTGTAAATGCAGTGCTTGATTTTCTCTCGACCGGTATCGTTGGCCTTACCGGTTGGCAAGTTGTTATCTACACCCTCATCGTTACCCACATTACGATCGCCGCCGTCACCATCTACCTTCACCGCCACCAGGCGCACCGCGCGCTGGAGCTGCACGCCATTCCAAGTCACTTCTTCCGCTTCTGGCTGTGGCTGACGACTGGCCAGGTAACCAAGGAGTGGGCGTCGATCCACCGCAAGCACCACGCCAAGTGCGATACCGAAGAAGATCCGCACAGCCCGGTTACCCGCGGCATCAAGAAGGTGTTGTTCGAAGGCGCCGAGCTGTACCGCGCTGAATCGAAAAACCTCGAGACCATGCAGAAGTATGGCCACGGCACGCCTGACGACTGGATCGAGCGCAATCTCTACACCAGGTACAGCTGGATGGGTGTGGTACTGCAACTGGTCATCAACGTTGCGCTGTTCGGCGTGATCGGCCTGACGATCTGGGCGATCCAGATGATGTGGATCCCGATCACGGCAGCCGGCATCATCAACGGCATCGGCCACTACTGGGGCTACCGCAACTACGACTGCGCGGACGCGGCAACCAACATCATTCCGTTCGGTTTCCTGATCGGTGGCGAAGAGCTGCACAACAATCACCACACCTATGCGACCTCGGCCAAGCTGTCGTCGAAGTGGTATGAGTTCGACATTGGCTGGGGCTATATCCGCACGCTGGAAATCGTTGGCCTGGCGAAGGTAAAGAAGCTTGCACCGAAGCCGGCGTTCGAGCACGGCAAGCTGGTCGCTGACTTTGACACGCTGCAGTCGGTGATTGCCAACCGTTATGACGTGATGGCAAAGTACACGAAGTCGGTCAAGCATGCGTGGCGTGAAGAAGTTGAGCACCTGAAGCACAAGGCTGAGCCGCGTTTCCTGAAGTCGAGCCGCAAGTTGATGCAGCGCGAGCCGGGCAAGCTGGAAGCGCCGCACAAGCAGCAGCTGACCGAGCTGTTCCAGCACAGCAAGCCGCTGGAGACGATGCACAACATGCGTGTTGAACTTGGCGCGATCTGGGAACGTTCGCACTTTACGCGCGATCAATTGCTGCATCAGCTGCAGGACTGGTGCGCGCGCGCTGAAGCGTCGGGGATCAAGTCGCTGCAGGAGTTCTCGTTGAGGCTGCGTAGCTACGCTTGATCGAACCCTTCGCGTTAAGTCAAAAACGGCTCCCGGGAGCCGTTTTTTATTGGCGAGGTGGATTCCACCGTCGGCGACTGCGGACGAGCAAAACAAAAAAGCCGCAAACTTGCGTCTGCGGCTTTCTTCGAACCAGGTACCAGATCGGGATTACTTGATCTTGGTTTCCTTGTACATCACGTGCTTGCGTGCTTTAGGATCGAACTTCATGATCTCCATTTTTGCAGGCATCGTGCGCTTGTTCTTGTCGGTGGTGTAGAAGTGACCCGTGCCTGCAGTCGATTCCAGCTTGATTTTGTCGCGGCCAGTTTTTGCCATGATAGCTCCCTAATTTATACTTTTTCGCCACGAGCGCGCATGTCGACCAGAACTGCGTCGATGCCCACTTTGTCGATGACGCGCAGACCGGCGTTAGACAAACGCAGGGAGACCCAGCGGTTTTCCGACTCTACGAAAATACGGCGGTTCTGCAGGTTAGGCAGAAAACGGCGTTTGGTTTTGTTGTTAGCGTGCGATACGTTGTTACCAACCATCACGCCCTTTCCAGTAACTTGGCAAACACGTGCCATAGCGCACTCCTTGAAAATATCCAAAATTGGAAAAAAGAGAGTATAGCGTGAAAACCATCGCTTAATCAATGACTTGTGAAAAACAATAGTGTCATAAGCGACTGGAAAAATTTAACAAATATAAAAACATGCCAACGGCCTTGATTTGTTGGGGTTTCTCGACAGGAAGCCCTTACATCTGCCCGTGCTCGGCAAAGGAATGAACCTGTGGTCCTGCCACAACAAAGTGGTCGAGCACCCGCACGTCGACCAAGGCCAGCGCCTGTACCAGCGCCCGCGTCAGCATCAGGTCCGATTCGCTCGGTTCGGCGACGCCGGACGGGTGGTTGTGGACCAGCATGACACTGGCCGCGTTGTGCGAAAGCGCCTTCTTGACCACTTCGCGCGGATACACGCTCGTGTGCGTCAAGGTGCCGGTGAACATCTCTTCCTTCTGGATCAGGCGGTTTTTTACGTCCAGGAACAGCACGACGAACGATTCATGATGCTGCCGCCCCAGTTGCAAGCTCAGGTAGTTGCGCACGGCGGTGGGCGATCCCAGCAGGTCGCCAGCGCGTAATTGTTCGCCGATAGCGCGCTGCGCCAGTTCGATCACTGCCTGGAACTGCGCGTATTTCGCCGCGCCCAGCCCCGGCACGGTGGCGAACTCGCGCAAACTGGCGTTGAACATGCCGCCCAGCGAGCCGAAACGCGTGATCAGGTCGCAGCCGAGGTCGACCGCGCTCTTGCCCTTGATGCCGACGCGCAGGAACACGGCCAGCAGTTCCTGGTCAGACAGGGCAGGGGCGCCATCCCTGATCAGGCGTTCGCGCGGCCGCAGGTGTTCCGGCCAGTCCTTGATACCCATTGGTTTCCTGCAGTAAGTGGCGGTAGATGAGGCGGCCGCCGGCGCGGTGGCTTACAATATAGGATTCCCTATTTTTGCACCTAATATGTCCAGCCCATCCGCACCAGTTGTCAACGAGTCGTCCTACCTCACGCTGCATTATCGGCTCGCGTCGATGGACGGTACTGATCTGATCACTACTTTTGGCGGGAACCCTGCGACCCTGATGCTGGGCCAGGGCCAGTTGGCCCCGTCGCTCGAAGCCTGCCTGCTCGGCCTGGCGGAGGGGACCCACAAGACCTTCGCGCTCGCTCCGGAACAGGGCTTCGGCGAACGCAGCCCTGACCTGGTGCAGGCCGTATCGCGCGCAACCCTGGATGAAAACTCGGCGCCCGACGCTGACTACAAGATCGGCGACCTGGTCGACTTCGCGGCACCCGGCGGCGGCCGTTTCGCCGGCGTTCTACGCGAATTGGGCGAGGAAAGCTGCATTTTCGACTTCAACCACCCGCTCGCGGGCCAGGCGCTTAAATTCGAAGTCAACCTGATCTCGGTTTTGTAACAGGAACATCATGGAAAACGAAATTCTTCTGGCCCAGCCGCGCGGTTTCTGCGCGGGTGTCGACCGCGCCATCGAAATCGTCGAGCGCGCGCTGCAGCAGTTTGGCGCGCCAATTTATGTACGCCACGAA
>CXWL01001700.1_pt1 | contig 10316 bp, 8 predicted proteins | sample 590931 | NCBI WGS metagenome assembly CXWL01 (sample SAMEA3498368, study PRJEB10139) | groundwater metagenome | biome: water well; material: biofilm material | place: Germany | collected 2015-04-27
TCAGCCTGAGCCTCGCCCTGATCCCGTGCGAGTGGGCCGGGCACAAGATCAACATCATCGACACGCCGGGGTACGCGGACTTTGTCGGTGAAGTAAAAAGCGGCATCCGGGCAGCCGACTTCGGGGCGATCCTGGTCGACGCCGTCGCGGGCGTGCAGGTCGGCACCGAGATGGCCTGGCTCCACGCCGAGCAGGCAGGACTGCCGCGGCTGTTCTTCATCAACCGGATAGATCGCGAGAACGCGAACTTCGACCAGGCCGTGGCGCAGCTGCAAGCGCGGTTCGGCAAGCGCATTGCGCCGCTGATGCTGCCGATCGGAAGGGAGCAGAGCTTTTCCGGGGTGATCAACGTCGTCGAGAACAAAGCCTATCTCGGCGACAAGGGCACGCCCGCCGAAGTGCCCGCGGACCTGGCGGATGCCGTCGCTGCCGCGCGCGACCAGCTCATCGAGGCGGTCGCTGAGACGGATGATGACCTTCTGACGAAATACCTGGACGGCGCCGAGATCTCCGAGCACGAGATCGTCGTCGCCCTGAAGAAGGGGCTGGCGGCGGGCATCGTCTGTCCGGTGTTCGTCGGGTCGGCGGTGAAGAACATCGGCGTCTCGCGGTTCCTCGACGCACTGGTGACGGACTGTCCTTCGCCCGCCGAGATGCCGGAGATGGTGGCGAAGGCCGGCGGCGGAGAAGAGCCCCTGCACGCCGATGCCTCCGCGCCCGTCGCGGCTTTCGTATTCAAGACAGCGGCCGATCCGTTCGTGGGCAAGCTCACGTACTTTCGCGTCATCTCCGGCACCGTGAAGGCAGACTCCCACGTCTGGAACGGCAACCAGAACGCGGACGAGCGGCTCGGCCAGATCAGCGTCCTCAAGGGCAAAACGCAGGAGCACGTTCCGGCGTTGGTGGCAGGTGATATCGGCGCTGTTGCCAAGCTCGCTCACACAGCGACCGGCGACACGCTGTGCCAGAAGGAGCATCTGGTCACGCTACCGCCGCTGGAGTTCCCGAAGCCCTCGTTCAACGTTGCCGTCACGCCGAAAGGCAAGAACGACGTCGAGAAGCTCGGGCCGTCGCTGCACCGCATCGCCGACGAGGACCCCACGCTCTTCGTCCACCGCGACGAGACGACGGGCGAGACGATTATTTCCGGCATGGGCGAGACGCACGTCGATGTCACCGCCGAGAAGATGAAGCGGAAGTTCGGGGTGGAGGTCGACCTTCACACCCCGAAGGTGCCGTACCGGGAGACCGTCACCGGCTCCGTCGAGTCGGAGTACATCCACAAGAAACAGACGGGCGGCCACGGGCAGTACGCGCGTGTTTCCATCAAGGTGGAACCTAACCGCGGCAAGGGGTTCCAGTTCGTCGATGCGGTGGTTGGCGGCGCCGTCCCGCGAAACTTCATCCCCGCCGTCGAGAAAGGCGTCACCGAAGCGATGCATGAGGGCGCCCTCGCCCACTTTCCGATGGTCGACATGAAGGTGACGCTCTTCGACGGGAAAGAGCATGCGGTCGACTCGTCGGAAATGGCGTTCAAGCTGGCGGGGTCGCAGGCGCTCAAGCAGGGGGCGCTGAAAGCAAATCCCGTCCTGCTGGAGCCGATCTACGAGCTGAAGATCCACACCCCCGACAACCACACCGGCGATGTGATGAGCGACCTCAACGGCAAGCGGGCGAAGGTACACGGGATGTCTCCGGACGACCACGGCATGACGATCATCGATGCCGAAGCGCCGCTCTCGGAAGTTCTGCGCTACGCGACGGATCTGCGCTCGATCACCCAGGGCCGGGGAACGTTCGAGATGCAGTTCCATCACTATGAAGAAGTGCCCGCGCACAACGCGCAGCGGATCATCGCCGAAGCGCAGAAGGCGCGCGAAGCGGCGATGCATGCGTAGTCGTCGGTCGTCGGTCGTCGGTCGTCAGCCGGTCAGCTTGTCAGCCGTTAGTCGTCAGTCGGCCAGAACCAGAGTTCGAGCCAGGCCACCAGTTCCCGGAACTGTCATTCTGAGCCTTGCGAAGAGTCTACGTCGAACGGCGCGCTGCCGTTCTTAAAATGCCAACTCCGTCGGCGATGGAGGCGAACGACGGCATTGAGCCGGTTCGAGACAAGATTCTTCACTACGTTCAGAATGACAGGGTGGGATCTACTGGCCGATAGCGCGAGCCGATGCGACCAGAACGGAGACGACAACAAGAAGGCCGCGCATTGGCGCGGCCTTCGTCTACTGACAACTGACGACTGAACACTGACGACTAACCGCTACGCCTGGCCCACGTCGGTGACCTTCCAGGCGCCGTCGATTTCCTTCCAGCGCGTCATCATCGTCGCGCCGCCGCCGTCGGCCTCGACGACCAGGTGGTAGACGAATTCGCCGTTTTCCTCACTGATCTTTTCGGCCTTGATGTCGGAGACGCTCGTCGGCGGGGGGTTCGAGCCCATCTGGGCCATGGCCTTGCCGAGCGCTTCCGGTGTCAAGGTCGCCATCAGCGTCCCGATGTCCATCGCCTTGATGGCGGTTACGTAGCCTGCGACTGCTTCATCGACGGTTGGCATGATGTTCTCTCCTCATGTGATCGGCTTGCGTACTACTCGGGCTTTGCGACCTTCGCGATCTTCCAGGTTCCTTCGATCTGCCGCACCCATTCCCGCATCGAGACGGACTTGCCATCGTCGCCACTGTAGGTGACATCGAAGATGTGGTCATCGCCTTCCTGGCCCTTGGCGACCACGCTGTTCGACCTCGCGGGGTTCGGCCCACCGGCCATCAGTGGCATGACCTGCTGGAGTGCGTCTGGCGTAAGATCCTTCATGACTTCGGGGATCTTGCCAGCGACAGCGTTATCAGCGTGAAGCTGCATGAACTCTAGTGCTTCCATGGTTTCTCCTTGTCCTGTGGCGTCCCGGCTGGCCCTTCTCGCGGCCGCGCCCCGCTGGCGCGGGATCTCCGCCTGCGGCTGCGAGATCATATGCACGGCTCCGGCCAGTGTCAAAGCGCCCAAATTTCCCGTTCGCGCTTGACAGGATGGAACGATGGCCGCTACGCTCGAATCCAGTGACTGGCAACGCGGGATCGCCTCCCCCTTCCTCAACGCGAAGTCAACGCATCGTCGTCGGCGCAGCTATCGTGCTGTTTGCCTTGATTTCGGCGTATCTGGGCCTGGTGATCATCACGCGCGTCGAAAGCGTCTTTCTGCCCGGTCGCCAGATCACCCTGCCGGGTGGCGTTGGCAATGTCCTGCCCGGGGTGGATTCCAAGGGGGTCAGCGGCGGCAACGATCCGATCAACATTCTCGTCATGGGGCTTGATCGGCGTCCGTCGGAGGGCGTTGAGCCGACGCGCAGCGACACGCTGTTCGTCCTGCGCGTCGATCCAAAGACGGACTCTGCCGCCATCCTCGGCATCCCGCGCGACCTGATGGTTGACATCCCTCTCGAGGGCGGTGGCTCGTACCAGGATCGCGTAAACACGGTCTACGTGCAGGGGGAACTCACCGGCTACCCGGGCGGCGGCATCGGCCTGATGAAGGAAGTCCTCCAAAACGAGCCGTTCGGCATCAGCATCGACAAGTACGTGATCGTCGACTTCGAAGGATTCGAGTCGTTGATCGACGCGCTCGGCGGGGTCGATGTCGATGTGCCAGACGAGGTCTACGATCCTTACTACTCCGAAACTGAACTGCCCGGCGACTACTTGCCGCAGCATTTTCTTCCCGGAAACCAGCACATGGACGGCGTCACCGCCCTCGCCTATTCGCGCATCCGCTTCAGCAGCGACGACCTCGACCGCATCCAGCGGCAACAGCGGGTGATCTTCGCGGCGATCGATAAGGCGAAGTCACAATCCCTACTGGATGCGAAGGACGCACCCAAGCTCTGGGAGAAGTACCAGGACACCATCCAAACGGACATCAACGACGCTCTCATCCTGGGCTATGCCGATCTGGCGAACCAGGTGAAGGACAACCTCATCGCCTTCTCGCTCGGGTCCGTGGTCGCCCCGTACACGACGTCCGCGGGAGCGCAGGTGCTGGTCGGCGATCCGGAGTCGATCGCTACGCTGGTGAAGGCGATTTTCAGCGATGCGCCGATCGCCATCGACCCGGGCGTGCAGCCGACGCCCCAGCCCGTTGTTGTGCAAGTGCAGAACGGTGCGGGTGTCGATGGCCTGGCGGCGGATATCTCGACCTACATCATCGGCAAAGGGTATCCGCAGGGCGACGTGTTGCCATCCAACGTCTTCGACGGCCTCACGCACGCGCGCTCGGAGATCATCGACATCGACGGCACCCACGACCGCAACGGCTACCAGATCGCCCTGTGGCTGGGAATTCCCGTGACGAACTACCGCCCCGCCGACGACGACGAACGCGCCACCATGCTCGCCTCCGGCGCGTCGCTGCTCGTCATTCTGGGCACCGACTACGACTTCACCGTGCTGGACGCCTCAGCCGAGACAACTACCACCGGCGGCTGACTTGCTCGACGGCTAAACACAGAGGCACAGAGGCATCGAGTAATTCTTAGTTGAGGTCGAGTCTGCGCTGTCGCATCGAACGGCGATTGTGGCTCTGTGTTTAGTTCTATGGCTGTGACATCCGGGCTTTGAGCCAATCGAGGGCGCGCACCTCCGACGGATCGGCGCCATTGAGGATGCCCAGGTAGTAGCTGGCGAAGTCGCCGAGCTGCACCGCCCAGAGCATCTGCTCCAGCACAGACTCCCCCGGCACATCGACAACTTCAGCCCCCACGCCGGCCGCGGTGAGCTGCTCGGTGGCCAGATCGACCCGCTTGGCGGCCCGCGGGTGCATGGAGGCGTGCCGCAGCAGCACGACGTGAAGGAGCGGCACGAGCGCCGCCGGCGCACCATAGCCGACGGGCGCATTGTGGTTCATCTCCGGCAGCTCCAACGCCACCGCCCACGACTTCGCGTTCTCGTTGATCTGCGTGCGCCAGCGATACGCCGCGGGTGCCAGTGCATCGGCCCCGACAATCACCGGTAGCCTGCCATGCCATCGCCGTGCCAGCTGCTTCGCCGGGTTCGAGGCCTCGGGCACATCCCGGCCGACGTTTCGGATCAGCGCCCGCATGTGGTCGAGCGCCAACGGAAGTTCTGCCCCCGCAGCGGGCAGTAGCCCCGCACGGCCGGAAAGCTCGAGCAGCGTGGCGAAGCTCCAACCCAGCGCCGCCCGCGGCTCGCCACGCCACTCGTACACGAGCGCCGGCACGTCATGCGCCCGCGCCAGCTCAAGCAGCCGCCCGCCCGTGGTCACAACGATGCAGTGAGCGCCAGCCTCGATCGCCTGCTCCGCCAGCGCTACCGTCTCTTCCGTATTGCCGCTGGCCGACGAGGCAATCGCCAGCGTATGCCGGTCGATGTACCCGGGCAGGGTGTACCCCCGCACAACATCGACCGGCACCGACGCGCCGAGTTCGATAGAGAGGGCCCCCAGCAAGCTACCACCGATGCCGGAGCCGCCCATCCCGAGCACAGCGACCCGTGCGACATTCGCATAGCCGAGTGGAAGCTCCAGCGCGGCGGCGGCGTCGAACGCCTCCCGAACCTGATCCGGAAGGGCGGCGATGCGTCCGTACAACCCGGTGGGGTCGAGCCGCGTGTATGTATCGAGCGAGTCGAGAGGAACACCAGTCACGCTCCCTGTTGTAGGCGATGCCCGATCGGGCGTCAATCTCCGTCCTTCCCTCGACGGCTCAACACAGAGGCACAGAGACACAGAGAATCGAAGGGAATCCTGGAGGAGGCTCTGTGAGCTGATTGTGTTCGCTCTCCACGCATGAGACGGGCCGCGGGTCCTGGTACCGACCGGTGTCTCATCCCTCCAATCCGTGTAATCTGTGAAATCTGCCTGCCCGGAGCCCTGATCCGTGGTGGCTTCCAGGGAGAACAGCCCATGGCCGATAGCAAGCCCCTTTTGGGCATCCGCATCCTCGACCTCACGATCTGGCAGCAGGGGCCGTACGCCACCGCTGTACTCGCCGACCTCGGCGCCGATGTGATCAAGGTCGAGGAGCGCACCCACGGCGACCCCGGCCGCGGCGCCTGGGTGGCCGAAAACGGACTGAGCGCGTACTTCGAGGCGCACAATCGCGGCAAGCGTTCGATCGCCCTCGACCTCAAGAGCGCCGGCGGCCGCGAAGCGCTGCTCAAGCTCTGCGAAGGGGCGGACGCTCTCGTCACCAACTTCCGCGCCCGCGCCATGCGCAACCTCCGTCTCGAATACGGCGACATCGCCGCGGCCAACCCGCGCATCATCTACGTCATGGCCTCGGGCTATGGCATCGAAGGTCCTGACTCCGATCTCGGCGCCTTCGACTTCCTCGCGCAGGGCCGCGGCGGATTCGCCAGCACGAACGGCGAGCCCGATGACCCGCCGATCCCCGCGCAAGTGCCTCTCGCCGACCAGGTGGGGGCGTTGCACGCCACGATCGCCGTCCTCTCCGGCATCGCCGCCCGCGAGCGCACCGGCCGCGGCGCCCGCTACGACACGTCGCTGCTCGGCAGCCAGCTTTCGCTCCAGTCGTTCGACATCACGAGCTATCTCTTCACCCGGCAACTTCGCGGACGGCAGTATCGAGGAGGCTCGCGGCCGTTCTGGAAGATCTATCGGGGCAGCGACGACAAGTGGTTCGTCATCGGTATGTTGCTCGAACGCGCCTGGCCCGAACTGTGTCACGAACTCGGCCGTGCGGATCTGCTGACCGACCCGCGCTTCGATTCCTTCCGCAAGCGCATCGGCGATCACGCGAACGAACTCATCGCTCTCCTCGACGTGGTCTTTGCCGCCGCGCCCGCGCGCGAGTGGGTCGAGCGGCTGAACCGCGTCGGCATGTTCGCCCAGATGGTGCAGTCCTACGACGAATTGGAGTCCGACCCCCAGGTTCTCGCCAACGCCTACATCCACGACGTCCCGCGCGAGGGCCATGCGCCTGTCCCGCTCGTCGGCACCGGCATCGCCGTCGATGGCCAGCCGATGCGCATCGACCACCTGGCGCCACAACTTGGCGAGCACACGGAGGAGATCTTGCTGGAAGCGGGCTACTCCTGGGAAGAGATCGAGGCGCTGTGCCGCGAAGGCGAGGCCGGCCCCTCGGGAGCGTAGTCGTCCGGATTCGGATTGGGCTCTCCAGCGCCTTCACGCTCATTTCATCTGGCGCTGGTACCGTTCATCACATATGAGAGTGCTTGTCGTCGAAGACGAACCGGCGATCGCCGACTTTATCGTCCGCGGGCTGACGGAGCAGGGACATGCCGTTGACCGGGCGGCGGATGGCGTGAAGGCGCTCGACCTGCTCGCGGTGGGGACGTTCGACATCGTCCTGCTGGATGTGATGCTGCCGAAGATCGACGGCATCACCGTCTGCCGGACGTTGCGCGAGCGCGGGGTCAAGGCGCCGGTGCTGATGCTCACCGCTCGCGATGCCGTGGAAGACCGCGTCCTCGGCCTCGATTCAGGCGCCGACGACTATCTCGTGAAGCCCTTCGCCTTCGAGGAGCTGGTCGCGCGCATCCGCGCTCTGGGCCGCCGCGAACCGGCCCTCACCGGCACCGTTCTGCGGGTCGCCGATCTCGAGCTCGACACCGCCACCCGCCTCGCCTCGCGCAATAGTCGGCCCATCGAGCTCACCGCGAAGGAGTACGCCCTGCTGGAGTACCTCCTGCGCAACCCCAACCGCGTCCTCACCCGCACCATGATCAGCGAGCGCGTCTGGAACTACGAGGCCTTCAACGTCGCCAACGTCATCGACGTATACATCGGCCACCTGCGGCGCAAGATCGATGATGGTGAGGGCATCAAGCTCATCCACACCGTGCGCGGCGCCGGCTACAAGCTCGCCGCGCTGGACGCCTGATCATGTACCCACGCTCGATTCGCACCCGCATCATGCTCTGGTACGTGGCGATCCTCGCCGTCATCCTCGTCCTCTTCTCCAGCGCGACGTACTTCACGCTGCGACGCACCCTCAACGAAAGCCTCAACGACGCCCTCGACAACCGCGCCTTTCTCGCGCAGGAGTTGCTGGTGTTCAGCGCCAACGGCACACCCAGTCTCGAACTCTCTGAGAACGACCCGAACCGGGACGATAGCTTTCAGCGTGTATTCAGCGCGGACGGCTCTGTCGTGTTCGACAGCAGCGACCTCTTTGGGGACATTCCGATTCAGCAGCAAGCGCTCGACGACGCGCGCAGCGGGCGGTCGCACATCGGAACGGTGCCCGTGGGCGGCCAGCACGCGCGCGTCCTCACGATCCCGCTCATGCAGGACCGCATCTTCGTCGGGGCCCTCCAGGTTGGCGAGTCGACCGCCGATATCGATGATGTCCTGCGCATCCTCCTGCTGACGTTCGCGATCGCCCTTCCCGCGGCGCTTGCCCTCGCCACCGCCGGCGGCTTCTGGCTGTCGTCGCGCGCCCTCGCTCCGATCGATGAGATCACCCGCGCCGCCGGTGAAATTAGCGAGCGCGACCTCAGCCGCCGCCTCGACCTGGGCCTACCGGACGACGAGGTGGGTCGTCTGGCCCGCACCTTCGACGGCATGATCGCCCGCCTCGACGCGGCCTTCCAGCGCCAACGCCAGTTCACCGCCGACGCCTCCCACGAACTGCGCACGCCGCTCGCCGCCATGCGCGGACAGATCGAGGTGGCCCTCCAACGCCCCCGCGAGGCCGGCGATTATCGTCAGGTGCTCGCGACCATCAACGAGCAGGTCGAGCGCATGACCCGCCTCGTCGGCGGCCTCTTGATGCTGGCCCGCACCGAGGCCGGCGCCCTGCCCGTCGAGCGCGCCCGGGTCGACATCGCCGCCCTCGTGACCTCCGTGGCGGACCAGATCCGGCCCCTCGCCGTTCAGAAGGGCTTGGCGCTGGAGCTCGACGGCGTGGGCAATCCAGCGGTCATCGGGGACGAGGACCTGTTACTGCAACTCCTCTTGAATCTCGCCGACAACGCGATCAAGTACACGAGCGCCGGTAGCGTCACGCTCGCGTGGCAGCAGGACGGGAGCGCCGCGCGGATCGCCATCACTGACACCGGCCCGGGCATCGACGCTGCCGACCAGACGCGCATTTTCGAGCGCTTCTACCGGGTCGACGCTTCCCGCACGGGTGAGCAGCCCGGAACGGGGCTCGGCCTCGCCATCTGCCGTTGGATCGCCGAAGCCCACGGCGGCAGCCTCAGCGTCGAGAGCAGCGGATCTGGCTCGACCTTCACGCTGTGTCTGCCAATCTAACTATCCCTCCGAGAATCAGAAATCTTTCAGGCCCGCTTCATCTTGCCTTCATCGAGGATACCTAGAGTGGGATCAGGCAGGAGCCAGAGTGGCTCCCGTATCACAAGGAGAAACAGGCAATGTTGGCAAGAAAGAAGCTCTGGATCATCGGCGGGGCGGTGCTGGCGGTGGCGGCGATCGCAGGCGGAACCGGCCTGGCCGTCGCCAACGGCGGCGTCGGCGACGACAACGAAGTCCCCATCACCGGCACGGCGCTGGAGATGGCGAGCGCGGCGGCCCTGGCGCACACCGGCGAAGGCCGCGTCACCGAGACTGAGGCGGGCGACGAGGATGGCGCCTACGAAGTCGAAGTGACGCTGGACAACGGTTCGCAGGTGGACGTGCATCTCGACGCGGACTTCAAGGTCATCAACCAGGTGGCGGACGAAGAGACGGCGGGCGATAACGACAACGATAGCGAGTAACGGCACGACGGCCCGGTGTTCTGTCGAAGGCACCGGGCCGCGCTGTATCACAAGTAAGCCGACAGAGGAGACAAATATCCAATGAAACTTAGTGCCTTCCTAGCACTGGTTCTCGTCGGCGGCGCCCTTTCGCTGCTCGCGACACAAGCCGGTAGCGCGTCCCAAACCCCCACCATCAACCCGGCCGATTTTTCGGCGACGATCGACAATCCGCTGTTTCCGCTCTCCACAACCTCCTACAAGGTGTTCGAGGGCACAGAGACCGACCCCGACACCGGCGAAGTGGTTATCCCCCGCCTGGAGTCGCGCGTTCTGCCCGAAAAGACGCGCGTCGCTGGCGTCGAAGTGCTGATCCTGGAAGAGAGGGCCTACGCCGACGGCCAGCTCATCGAACTGGCGCTCGACTACTTCGCCCAACACAAGGACGGCAGCGTCTACTACTTCGGCGAGCTCGTCGACAACTACGAAGACGGCAAACTCCTCGATCACAACGGCACCTGGCTGTCGGGCGAGGGCGCGAACCAGCCTGGCATCGTCATGCCGAAGCAGCCGAAGGTCGGAGAGGTGCTGGTACAGGAGAACGCGCCCGGCATCGCCGAGGAC
>CXWL01003180.1_pt1 | contig 10314 bp, 7 predicted proteins | sample 590931 | NCBI WGS metagenome assembly CXWL01 (sample SAMEA3498368, study PRJEB10139) | groundwater metagenome | biome: water well; material: biofilm material | place: Germany | collected 2015-04-27
CTTCTTGGCGCTGTCGGCTTCCAGCTTGCGAGTCACTTCGCTCTTGCCGCCGACAGGCTTGGCCGTGCTTCGGCTTGCCAGAGAATCGTCGTCCAGGAGCAGCGAGCTGAGTTTGTTCGCGTCGGTCGGTTCAGCCTTTGGCGCAGGTTTCGGCAACAGCGCTGCCTCGGCCAGCTTGGCGGCCTTGTCATCGTCTCGAAACGCCTCGGCCAATTGTGCGGGTTTCAGCGGCGGTGAATCGACGGAACGCAGGCAGACGAGTTGTCCCGTCGCATCTGAGAGAAGCATCAAGCCGCTCTCGTCACTGCCCACGCCAAACCGCGCCGCGGCCGACATGTCGCCGCGATCGTTGCCGGTTGCTGCGTCGACTCGCACCAATTGCGACGCCTCGCCATCGAGAAACAGGTACGAATTAGTGCCGAACTCCGCCAGGAATTGACCGCCACCCGTCCGTTGCCAAAGCTGTTTGCCGGTTTTGGCATCGAGAACAAAGAGGCCTTCCTGCGGCACGGCTTGATAAACGCGGTCGCCGGCCACCTGAGGCGATGTCAGCAGAGGATTCTCAAACCGCTCTCGCCACAATCTCTTGCCGCTGGCGCGATCGAGGCAATACACCGACCGATCGCTCGACGCGACGAACACGCGAGTCCTTTCGACGACCGGACTGTCGAAAATCGGCGCTTCCGTGTTGAACGTCCAATTCTTGACGCGCTCATCCTTCGTGCAGGATGTCACCACGCCGTCCTGTCCGGCAAAGAACAGGTCGGCCCCGCTGAGGACCGGCATGGCCGTGGCCGTGCGCGGCGCCATGAGTTCCCACACCATCGAGCCGTTCAGGATATCGATGCAATAAAGTCGCTGGTTGGCGAGTCCGCCATAAATATGCCTGTCGTCCGCGACGGCCGCGCTGCTGGCGGCGAAGGGCAACGTGACTTGCGGCCTGGGAAGCTCCACTTTGGCCATCACGCGATCGCCGGCTTGCGGCGTGAAGCTGCTGTCCATGCGAACCAGCTTGCCTTTGCTCATTCTGGAGCGGATGGAATTGATCCGCACCGTAGCGATCGCGCCCTCCTGAATGTTGCCATCTTCGGTTGCGCGATAGACGCTCAGGATGTCTTCCACGCGAACGCCGTGCTCCTCGCCGATGCTGAGCGTGGCGACGTCGCTGGCCACCTCCGTGATCACGCCGCGCAGTTCGCGTGGCTCGCCCAGCACCTCGCCTGTCCGTCGATTGAACACGCGCACGGAAGCCGGCGTGGTGAAGAAGACGTAATTTTTTGTCACGCTCGGTCCACGAACGGTCAGCCCCTCGTCCGCGACGACGCGAGACCATCGCAGAATCCCGGTAGGTGCATGAACCGCGAGCGCCCGGTTGGCGCTGGTCATGGCAAAGAGTTCATCGTCGAGCAAGACGATTCGTGTGACGGCCTCGCCGGGGGAAAGGGGAAGTTCCAGTGCCCAATATCGGTGCAGACCGATGCGCCTGGCGTCGGCCTCGCTCACCAGCGTGTCGGCCATCGCCGGCGCGGCCATCACGAGCACGGTCGCACAGATGCCCAGCAGAGAATGACGTCTCATGAGTTCTCGTCCTCGTTGCGCAACGCAGTCAGGCAGGACTCAACAAATGCAACCATGTCGCGATCGACCACGCACGGTTTGTGGCCAATGGGTCGGCTGCCTTCTACGCACCCCTGGGAATGAGGCGAGGATTAAACCCTCGCCCGCGCGTCTGAGATCGACAGCTCCTAATCTATTAAACCAGTGTGGCTTAGCTCAGGCAAGCGATTTCGTCGAGTGATTATCTCAATTGCCGGTCCGGCGTATCGGCCCTTCAATCGATAGCGTCCTCGTTGCACGCTGGCGGCCCGGTAAAACGCCGGTCAAATCGGCACACCCCACCGGGGCTTGAGCCGGCTGGTCCGCATACCAAGCCCCCTCGATTCGCTTGTGAATCACCACTTGCAAACGGCCATATTGCGGGGCATAATCTCATAGTCCCGCGTGACTTTTGAGCCGCAGTCCATGCTCATAATCGCGGGGCCTCACCGACGCGTGCCCCAGGAGCTGGGCGCGCAGCAGCTAGGAACGGCGTCGTCCAAGGCATACCTCGGGGGGGGTGGAAAGAAGCCCGCCTGTTGTCCCCTGCCGGACTTTGCCGTCAGCCCTGCGAGGGAGGTTCTACGTGAGCGTCTTAACCAAAGTGTTCGTCCTTCTGTTGACCGTTTCGTCGATCTTCCTCAGCGCGCTCGTCGTCGCAGCCTTCACACAGCAACAGAACTGGAAAGCCTCGGCCGACGAATGGCAGGCGGCGGCGCTGGCTGCACAAAACAAAGAACGAGCGGCCGTCGGCAGCGCGGTCATCGAAAAGCAGCGAGGCCTCGACCTGCACAAGCGAGATGCCTCAAAGATATCCAACCTGAAAAAAGACCTGGGCACGGCTCAAACGCGCGTTGCGGAACTCGAGCGCGAGATGGCCAATGCACAGAACAGGCTGTCGGTCGAGCAGGGCCAGGTGACGGCAGCGACCGATCAGGGCCGTCTCATTCAAACGGCGCTCAACAGCGAAAAGCAATTCAGCGCCAAGCTCGCCTCGCGCAACAGCGAACTCGAACGCGCCAACATCGACCTGCTCGACCGCGTCAAAGAACTTGAAGTGCAAAAAGAATCCGCCCGCACGCAGATTCGAGCCCTGACTCAGCAGCTCGCGCAGGTCGATCGGGGGGGCAGCGCCGCGGGCCAGCTTCCCGGCGGCGAAGGCGTCGTCGAAGCCGGCATACCGTCCGTCGACCCGCAGCCGACGCCCGCTCTGGTCGCGCCGATACGCGGGCAGGTGACCCAGATTGACGGCGCTCGCGCTCAGATTTCGATCGGCAGCGCCGATGGCGTTACGCCGGGGATGACTTTCCTGATTTACCGAAGGGCCGAGGGCTCCAAGCCTCAATACCTCGGCAGCCTCAAAGTGACCGTGGTGGACGCCAACAACGCCGCCGGCGAAATCGACCAGTCCGAAGGCGACATCCGGGTCGGCGACTCCGTCCGCGATGAAGCCAGTTTTGCCATGAGTCGTTGAACTCTGCCCTGTGATTTTCTCCGGGCGGACCGGCGAACATTAACAGAGGCAATGGCTTAGGATCGAGAGTTAGCGTATGGCACAGGCATCACCCACACCCGGATCGGCCGCCTCTCGTCAAGCCCCTTCAAACGACGTTTATACCGTCCTGACGATCGTCGCCTTTATCGCGGTGGTAGGGGCGATTGCCTTCGCCATCTACCGCTGCACCGAGTTTCTGGGCACGGCCTTCCCGGGCTTTGCCTGATCATCCCTATCTAATAAACCCTTCCACCTCTAAACTGAGCGGCCGGTCACGGTCGGCCATCTATCTCTCGTCCGTGACGGTGCTTGATCGCTTCGGTAGAATGTCGGCCCCTGTGAGTAACCAAGCTTCTTGGTTGCGACAGTCGGGTACGCGGTTTTTCGCTCGAACGGAGAAGGGGCCCTGGGCTTGTTATTTGATTCCCTGCTAGGCATGTTCAGCGTCGACATGGGGATCGACCTGGGCACGTGCAACACGCTCGTATGCGTCAAGGGCGAAGGCATCGTTCTCAACGAACCTTCGGTTGTGGCGGTGCGCAAGGGGACCAACCAGGTTCTGCAAAACGGCAACGCCGTCGGTCTCGTCGCCAAGGAAATGCTCGGCAAGACGCCCGGCTCCATCACCGCCATCCGCCCGCTCAAGGACGGCGTCATCGCCGACTTCGACATCACCGAGGCCATGCTCGGCTATTTCATCCGCAAGGTACACGGCGGCCGCAGCAGACTCATCCGTCCGCGCGTCGTCATCGCCGTCCCGTCGGGCATCACCGCCGTTGAAAAGCGCGCGGTCTATGGATCGGCCGAGCGCGCCGGCGCTCGCAAGGTCTATCTCGTGCAGGAGCCGATGGCGGCAGGAATCGGTTCGGGCCTGCCCATCGCCGAGGCCCGCGCCAGCATGATCGTCGACATCGGCGGCGGCACGACCGAGGTCGCCATCATGTCTCTCGCCGACATCACCGTCAGCGAGTCGATCCGCGTGGCGGGCGACGATCTCGACGAAGCGATCATCTCCCACATGAAGCGCACCTACAACATGCAGACCGGTCCGCAATCCGCCGAGCAGCTTAAGATCGAAATTGGATCGGCCGCCGCCCTCGAACACGAATTGTCGATGGACGTTCGCGGCCGCGACATGATCAGCGGCCTGCCTCGCAAGTTGACCGTCTCCAGCCAGGAAATCCGCGAGGCCCTTCGAGAGCCGATCAGCCAGATTCTCGACGCCGTGACCCATACGCTGGAACGCTGCGAGCCTGAACTGGCCGCCGACTTGGTCGATACCGGCATCCACCTCTGCGGCGGCGGGGCGCTTCTACGCGGCCTCGATGCCGTCATGTCCGAGGCGACGGGGCTGATCGTCAAAGTGGTCGACGACCCCCTCTCCTGCGTCGCCCGCGGCACGGCCGTCTATCTCGAAAACCTCAGCGAGTGGAAAGACACACTCGAGTCCGACCGTGACAATATGTAAGGCCGCTACCTCGCCGGGATATCTCGCCGGCTGAACGCGACGTATCCGACAATCCACCACGCCGCGGCCATCGAGAGCAGCACGGCAAAATCCTTCCATCGATAGCCTTCGTCCCAGATGATTCGCAGCGACTGGTAGTAGTAGAGGAAGTCCGACCATGCCAGGGCATCAAGCTTTGGCCAGATCGCACGCAGTACGTTTAGCACAAACGCATAGAACACGAGAAAGAACGCCGCCGCGACGGCCGGGCCGCGCCGACTGGTCATTGCCGATATGGCCAGCGAAAAGCTCGCGATCAACACGTACACCGCATACAGATTCCACGTGACGCGCACCAGCAGATCGAGCCGCACGTCGTACACGCCGAGTATTCGTCGCCCGATCGCCACGCCGACCCAAACGCCCCAGCACATCACCAGCCCCATCGCAAGCAGCATCGCACTGTGCGACGCATAGATTCGGCCGCGAGAGATCGGCAGCGTGGCGACAAGGTCCATCGTGCCACGATCCATCTCGCCCGCGAGAACGCCGCTGCCCATCGAGATCGCAAAGATGATCAGCAGCGCCCACACCAGCGGATGCGTGAAGCCGAACGCGGTGATCGCCGTGGGGCTCATGTAGGTCAGCGGATCGGACCCGATCATGATCGTCATGAATCGTCGGACGAACGGAACCTTGAGAAAATCCTGCTTCTGATCGAAGACGCCGGAGTGAATTGCCAGCATGAACAGAACCAGCACCGCGACGAGCAGCGCGAGCAGACCCGCCCACAAGAGCAGGTAGTCTCGAAATGTCTTGCGCATCAGCGCTGGGCTTACCATCGCATCATTCCCGGTAATACGTCGCGAACAAGTCTTCCAGGTCCGGCGGATTGATCGTTACGTCCCGCACCTTTAACGAATTCAACCATGCCAATAGATCGCTCACCGATCCCTTCCAACTCCCAACAGCCAATCCATCACGACACTCTAATTCCAGCCAGTCGGCGGGCGGGCGCAGCGTCTGATACTCGCTGCGCTCCATGCGCAATTCGACCCGTCGCAGGGCACGTTTTCGTAGATCGTCGATTCGGCTGTCTTCGACGATTCGGCCATCGCGTATGATGGCGACGCGGTCGCACAACTGTTCAACCTCGCTGAGCGTATGGCTGGAAAACAGAATCGTCCGCCCATCGCCCGCCGCTTGTCGCAACTCGTCGTGCAGAGTCGCAGCGACCAGCGGATCGAGCGCCGTCGTTGGTTCGTCGAGAATGAGCAGGGCTGGGCGGTGCATCAGCGCAGAGATCAGTCCCAGCTTTTGCTTCATGCCGCGGGAATAGTCGCGGATTCGCCTGTCGAGGTTCAGATCGAATCGCCCGCGCAGCCGCTCGATCTCCCGATCCGATCCGCCGCCGCGCGTCCGATTGCAGAACGCGAGAAACGCCCGGCCGCTCATCCATTCGTGCAGCCGCACGTCGCCGGGGAGGTAGCCGATCTGTTTGCGAATTGCGGTCGATTCGCGCCAGGCATCCATGCCAAGCACGGTCGCGCTGCCGCGCGTGGCGCGCAGGAGGCCGACGAGAATTCGCATCGCCGTGGTCTTGCCCGCGCCGTTGGGGCCGAGAAATCCAAAGATCGACCCGTGAGGCACGCACAAGTCGATCCCCGCCAGCGCCTGGATCGATCCGTACGATTTTGCAAGATTGGCCGTCTCGATGACTTTCACGAGTTCATTCTATCCACGAACCGCTGCCATGCGACCCGCTGTTTAGCCGCTCCCCGAAAGGGGAGCGGAGCCGACCCAAGATGCCTAGACGAACCGCGACAGGAACCGCATACCCCATTACGTTGCGACCTGATATCCTCCACGCAGTTCAAGAAAGCCTCGACCATGCGCAAATCGCGTAAATACGCACTGCTGTACGTTGCTCTCCTGATCTCGGCGGCAGGCTGCGCCGCCAAGGACCCCTCACGCGATCTCATCATCATCAACGCCAAAATCTGGACCGGCAACGAGACGCACCCCCGCGCCAACGCACTGGTCGTCAAGGACGGTCGATTCGCCTACGTCGGCGAAGACCTCGTCGCCTGCACATATCGCACCGCGAGCAGCCAATTTGTCGATGCCCAGGGCGCGAGAATCATCCCCGGCCTGATCGACGCCCATCTCCACCTGATCTCCGGCGGCCTCCAACTGTCTCGCCTCAATCTACGGGATGTGCGCGACCGCGAAGAGTTTGTCCGCAAGGTTGCGAAGCGAGCGACGGCGACGCCCAAGGGCCGTTGGATTCAGGGCGGCCGATGGTCCACCGAAAGCTGGCCCGACCCGGCTCAACCGACAATGCAGTGGATCGACGCCGTCACGAAGAACAACCCCGTCCTCCTTTCGCGCATGGACGGCCATGGCGCACTGGCCAACTCAGTCGCATTGAAGCTTGCGGGTATCGATAAGGACGGTCCGAACGATCCACCAGGAGGCGCCATCGAGCGCGACCCCGTCACCCACGAGCCGACTGGCATACTGAAGGATGCGGCCATCGATCTGGTGACCAGTCACATCCCGACCATAAGCGACTTGGAGGCAGACGCCGCACTGCAATCAGCGATTAAGGAATGTCATCGCTTCGGCATCAGCAGCGTTCACACGATGTCAGAATGGCGGGAATGGGCGGTCATGGATCGCGCCCGCAATCGCGGCAAGCTGCCGCTTCGTGTTCGCTTTTACATCATGGAAGAAGACTGGTCAGCGCATCTCGACTGTGCAAGAGCATCGAAAGATGACGAGACGCTACGAATTTGCGGTGTTAAGCAATACGCAGACGGCTCCCTCGGGTCGCGCACCGCCTACATGGCTGCGCCCTATTCAGACAATCCGCCGGATAAAAAAGATTGGCGAGGATTACCGCGCGGGTTCATTGCCTTCGGCACAATTGATTCGCTTTGTGCAACCATAGGTCGTGACCTGTCTATCGCAGTACATGCCATCGGCGACGAGGCCAATTCCACTGTGTTAGACAGCTTTTCCAAGTACTATGGAAACGCATTTGGCCCTCCTGAAAAGAGAACTGACTACATTCCTGAAATGGGAGCGGTCATACCACTTAAAGGGGGATTCCGGCCCCTCAAGACGATGCGACTTCGCATCGAGCACGCTCAGCACTTGTTGCCAGCAGATATCCCTCGGTTCGAGCGCTATGGCGTCGTCGCCTCCATGCAGCCCTATCACAAAGCCGACGACGGCCGGTACGCCGAAAAAGCCATCGGCCCAGAGCGTTGTAAGACGAGCTACGCTTTCAAATCGCTCCTCGACGCCGGCGCGCATGTCGCCTTCGGCAGCGACTGGCCGGTAGTCTCCAACAATCCATTTCTCGGCATTCACGCCGCCATCACCGGTAAGACACTCGACGGCAAAACATTTGTGCCAGAGCAGAACATCACGGTCGAGCAGGCCCTGCACGCCTACACGACCGGCGCGGCGTATGCGAGCGGCGACGAAGCACTGCTCGGCAAAATCGCGATCGGTTACGCGGGCGACTTGGTGGTGCTCGATTCGGATATCCTCACAGCGACCCCGAGCATGTTGCCCAAGACCCGCGTGAGGGCGACCTACGTGGGCGGCAGGCTCGTATGGGGCAGCCCTGAATCGCCATCCCGAGCCAAGTAATAGGGTAGCGGCCGTCGGAACGTCGAATCAACATTCTTGCGAATTATTTGACCCATCGCAGTTTCAATGGCATAATTTCCAAGCATCGCCCTCGCTGGGTCCCATCTAACGAATGTTCTGAGGAGCTTGAATGACTCGTTTGTTTTTCCGCACAGTACTTTGCACAGTCACCGCGGTCTTACTTCTTGCAGCCATGCCTGCCATAGCCGCACCGGGCGACACCACCGCCGATGCCGTCCTCGGCCAGACCGGCTTCACCACGAATCTAGCCAATCAAGGCGGAGCGGCCGGGACAGCCTCCACACTGAGCGGAAATCGAGGGCTTTTCGTCGACTCGACCGGCCGATTGTGGGTCGCCGACACTGGAAACAATCGCGTGCTCATGTTCACGAATGCCGCGACTTTCACGAATGGCCAGGCCGCCGATCTCGTGTTGGGCCAGGCGGACTTCGTCGGCATCCTGGACAACCGTGGCGGCGCGAATCCGACGGCCAACACGATCTCCGGGCCGCGCAGCGTCGCCGTCGACNNCCGCCTCTATGTTGCCGACACCGGCAACAAGCGTCTCCTGCGCTACGACCCGCCATTCACCAACGGCATGAACGCCGTCCAGGTCTTCGGCCAGGCGGGTAGCTTCACCACCGCCAACCAGGCCGCCGCAAACGCCGCGACTGCCGACAACATGGGCAACCCGGACGGCATTGCGGTGGACAGCCTGGGCAATGTGTACCTCGCCGACCTCTTTCTCAAACGCGTGCTGGTTTTCAACACCCCCGCCGCTGCGGGCGGCAACACCACCGCCGACATCGTCATCGGCCAGCCGAACTTCACCTCGGCCCAGCGCAATCAGAACGACGCAAACCCGGTCCCGGGCGCGAACACGCTGAACAACCCCGAGGGCGTGGCCCTCGACTCCGCGGACAACCTCTATGTGGCTGACCAGGAAAACCATCGCGCCTTGCTGTTCAAGAAGCCATTGACCACCAACATGAACGCGACACGAGTCTACGGTCAGCCGAACTTTACGACCAATGCCCAGGTGAATCCCCCCAGCGCCACGAGCCTGGACGTTGTCGTCGGAGTGTGCGTCGATCCAATGAGCGGAAATCTGTATGCGGCCGATTCCACCAATTTTCGCATTCTCGAATACACCGACCCACAAAACGACAGCACAGCCGATCGCGTCTTCGGCCAATTGGGAGACTTCACCACCAAGACCCTTAACAAGGGCGGGATCACCGCCGACGCCATCAACGACGTCGGCGGCGTTGCCTGCGATTCCCTGGGAAATCTTTTCGCCGGTGACCGGAACAACAACCGCGCCCTGCGATACAACGTCGCCCCGATTGTAAGCAACCCCGGCACGCCGGCCGATCCGGGCGTGACACCTGTCGCGACCGCCCCATGCGGCCTATGCGGGCCGGGTATGACGGCGATGCTGCCGCTCATGCTGATGTTCTGTCGCAGTAGACGCATTCGCAGGCGCTTCTTCGGAAAGTAGCATCGAGCAAACTCGCATGCAAAACAAAAGCCCCAGGCAATTGCCTGGGGCTTTTTTATATCGATGGCGCGTGATTCGGACTACGGCGCAAGTAGTCCAACAAACGGCCCAACATCCATTCCGTCAAGCAAGCTGTCGTTGTCGACGTCGGCCCGATTTGCATCGCATTGCGGATAGGCCAGCGCGTAATCAGTTACGGATAGCAGCGCGAGGACAAACGGATCGACGTCGAGCAGGTCGATACGACCATCGCAATTCATGTCGCCCGGCACATCAAATAGGGCCGGTGGGATGTACATCGCCAGAAGTTGCCCCTCCTGCACCACGACCGGATCGGCGACGGCGTAGTGCGACTGACAATCAAACAAGTACCACCCCTGGCCGAGCACGTCGAACGCCTCAATGACGCCGGAGACTTCCTCGCTGGTCGTCAGGCCGGCGTTTCCGCCATTCTTCAGAGTTACAAAATAGGCGAAACTGGACTGTGCGACGATTTGAAGCGCGCCGGTCATGATGTCGTAAGCCCATGTGCGCGACAACAGCGGCAAGCTGCCCGTGTCTTCATTGATGATGATCCGACCGATGGGATCGACCGTGACGTTGTCCGGCCCG
>CXWL01112366.1_pt1 | contig 10314 bp, 7 predicted proteins | sample 590931 | NCBI WGS metagenome assembly CXWL01 (sample SAMEA3498368, study PRJEB10139) | groundwater metagenome | biome: water well; material: biofilm material | place: Germany | collected 2015-04-27
ACTTTGCCACTCTACGCGCTCGTGGCAAGCGTGGGATTTCGACCACAACAAGACCAATTTCAAGCTGGACGGCCCCCACAAGAAATCGGCCAATAAATGTTATTCCTGTCACAGCAAGCCGATGGCCAAGCAGGTGGTGACGTCCACTGCATGCGGCAGTTGCCATGACCGCGAGGACGTGCACAACGGCAACTTCGGCGACCGTTGCGACCGTTGCCACGATGGCAACGATTGGAAGCAGATCAGGATGGGTGTTGCGGCGCGTTAGAAAGCGTAACGACCGTTCGTCTTAAAACGATAACCGATGTGCGGTGTATCGAGTGATGCTTTCGTCATGGATAATGCCCCGTACGGACTATTGCCAATCCACAACAAGCAGCTTGAGATGGATTGCGTGATAGTGGTTTCTTGTAATTGCGACTGGCCTTTCTTGAATTTGGCATGTCTTGAGCCTGTCGTTACGACGCAGTGAAGTTTGTTAATTGGAGGTGAATGATGAAACGACTAGGACGAGTATTGGCCTATTTGCTTGCCACTGCGCTCACTGCGACCACTTTGTGTGCAGTGGCCGAAACGCAATTGGGTGGACGAGACTTTAATCACATGACCACCGGTTTTCCGCTTTCCGGCGGTCACGCCACGGCAGCCTGCGAAACCTGTCACATCGGCGGCGTATTCAAAGGCGCCCCGAGGAACTGCGATGGCTGTCATGCGCTGGGCAAGCGCATTGTGGCTACGCCAAAATCCAATTCACACCTCGTCACCGATGCGCCGTGTGAGAGCTGCCACTTCAACACTGCTACATTCCTCGGCGCACGTTACAGCCACGGATCGGCTCGACTTGGCGATTGTGCCTCCTGTCACAATGGACGCATCTCAACTGGCAAGCACAGGGTACACATTATTACTACTTTTGCCTGCGACAGTTGTCACCGAACTAGTTCTTGGATTCCAGCTAAATGGAATCACTCAGGCCAGAGTTACATCGGGGCAGCATGTGCCACTTGTCACAATGGCAGCGCTGCAACTGGGAAGACATCCACTCATACTGGTGCAAAAGGCACCTTGGCTTGTGATGATTGCCATAGACAAACTAGCTGGCTTCCAGCTATCTATACTCACCGCGGGGTTCTCCCGGGATCATGTGCCACTTGTCACAATGGCAGCGCTGCAACTGGGAAGACATCCACTCATACTGGTGCAAAAGGCACCTTGGCTTGTGATGATTGCCATAGGCAAACAACAAGTTGGCTACCGGCCAGCTACAACCACCAAGGTGTTGTCGCAGGAACGTGCGCCTCTTGCCACAATGGAAGCGCTGCAACGGGGAAAACAGCTACTCATACTGGGTTAAAAGGCACCTTGTCCTGCGATGCATGCCATCGGACAATAAGTTGGCTACCAGCAAGCTATAATCACCAAGGTGCGGGTACGTGTGAAACTTGTCACAACGGAATTTCTGCAATGGGGAAGGGGGCAACGCATATTTCTACGACTGCAGCTTGCAGTGATTGCCACAGTTCTACAACAACTTGGCTTGGCGCTCTGGGCGGCAAACCGGCAAACCACATTCCTTATGCAAGCACAGCGTCATGCGCTTCCTGTCATGTCGGGGCAGCGGTAGTAACGGGGAATACCTTGCATATCCAGATTGGTAGCGGCATAGCTTGCTATTCATGTCATGGATCGAGTGCTAGTTACCTTGGCACGATGCAAAAAGCGCGCTGGCCGAATTTCCATGAATCGAGCAATAATCCGGCAGCGACTGATTGTTCCGCGAGTGGATGCCACAGGCCTATAGGTAGCGAGGGGAGTTTGTATATCAAGTGGAATTGAAAACATAACGCCCGATTGGCCGCGCAAATTGATGTTGAGCGGCCAATTTAGTGGATATCTTCAATAAACGTTGATCTATATATAGACAAATGACAAACACTCTGGATTCGAAATAAATTGGTACTGTCGCTTGGAATAAAGCATTGCTAGGTGGGTAGAGCCAAGCGTAACGAAGGTGAATGATGAAACGACTAGGACGAGTATTGGCCTATTTGCTTGCCACTGCGCTCACTGCGACCACTTTGTGTGCAGTGGCCGAAACGCAATTGGGTGGACGAGACTTTAATCACATGACCACCGGTTTTCCGCTTTCCGGCGGTCACGCCACGGCAGCCTGCGAAACCTGTCACATCGGCGGCGTATTCAAAGGCGCCCCGAGGAACTGCGATGGCTGTCATGCGCTGGGCAAGCGCATTGTGGCTACGCCAAAATCCAATTCACACCTCGTCACCGATGCGCCGTGTGAGAGCTGCCACTTCAACACTGCTACATTCCTCGGCGCACGTTACAACCACGGTACGGCCAAGCTTGGGCAATGCACTACTTGTCATAACGGACGTATCTCGCAAGCCAAGTCTGCAAACCATATACCAACTACAGCGTCCTGCGAGCAGTGCCACCGCTCCAGTACCTGGGTTCCGGCCAGATGGAACCACACTGGTGCCCAGTATGCCGGGCAGGACTGCGCTACGTTGTGTCACAACGGTTCGACCGCACGCACGTTTACCAACACTGCCTATCACGGCTCATATACTGCGTTGGGGATCGCTAGTTGCAAATCGTGCCACAACAATTACACGAGCTTTTATATCGAACGCTACCTGCACAACGATGCCGCTTATAGTGCAAAAACTGACTGCTTGGGTTGCCATGATGGTACGCATGCCGGAGTTCGTGGAATCCCGTCCAACCATACGTTTGCGCTTGCCAGCTTGATGAACACACCGGCTCAGTGCAATTGGTGTCATTCCACTACTTCCGTTTGGGTCGGCATGAATCACAATCAGGTGAAAGCGGGAACGCAATGTAGGGCTTGTCACTTGACTGGTACAAGCAACTTTGCGGGAATGACGCAGAAGAGCACTGGGCATGAAGGTATGGGCGGGCAGGATTGCGATGATTGTCACCAGACTAGGTACGACCGTTGGAATGAACCCTGATTTTGTCGCGGCAGCTGCACGGTGATGTCATGCAGCTACCGCATCAGTTTAGTGGCAATAAATAAATTCACTTAAAAATATTTGGAACTGTCGGATAGGAGTAGAGCTATGGCGAGCAATTCATTTTTCAAGCCCAATCATTTTCTTTGCGGATTGCTACTGCTCTCCGTTTTTTCCGGCAATGTAGTGGCGCAGCCTTTGGATGACGTGAGTCTCGAGTATCAGGATCAAGGTGTCGTCGCGACGATCCGGCTGACCGGACCGGTGCAGTATCTGCGCCATTTCCCGGCAAGTCACGGCAAGACCTTGGAGATATTCTACGACCGTGTACAGGGTGCGACCAGTACCGAGACTTGGGTGGACAACGAGGTGCGCAAATCGCCACCTTCAGGTCTCATTCCAGGCTTTACGGTAACCACGCGCGACCAGCAGACTAAGCCGAAGCTGGTGATCGAGTTTGCGCGAGAGGCTGAATATAGTGTCACTGCGGGTAAAGATAATCGCAGTCTGTTGATCACCATTAGTCCGGAAAAACGCCCAGTAAGTATAGGCCCGCTTCCTTTCTTGCCCGTCGTCAAGACATTGGGGGCACCGGCAGCTAACCCGACTCCTGAAGCGGCAGCACTGGCGGATTACAACCAGCAAGCGCATGCGTTGATGGTGCTGGGACGTGATGCGTTGAATGCCAAAAACAATGAAGCTGCGGTGGATGCGTTCAACAAGTTGTTGTTGTTGCCACCCAACGATTTCACGCAGGACGGGCAGGAATGGATCGGTGTGGCACGCGAACGTTCCCAACAGGCCGACAAGGCGCGCATCGAGTACGAACTGTATCTGAGACTGTATCCGGAAGGCGAGGGCGCGGCACGGGTGGCACAACGCTTGGCTGGATTGTCGGGGCATGATGCGGATCGGGGCATCGTTGATTCCACCGAGAAGAAACAGCAGGCGCGCTGGATGACTTTCGGCAGCATCTCTGCGCGCTATTATTTTGGTAAAAGCAAGATTGATTCGACCCAGACTTTCAATAATGCGCCTGAAACAATCTCAACTTCGCTGACTGATCAGTCCATGCTCATCACTACCGAGGATGCGTCAGCGCGCTATGTGAGCGACGAGTATGATGGCCGTCTGGTGTTTCGCGGTGCGAACACCAAGAACTTCCTCTCCAATCAGCCCAGCCTCAATCGGGTGAATGCGCTGTACGGTGAAATCAAGAGCCGCAAACAAGATTACTTGCTACGTTTAGGCCGCCAGTCTGCTTACGGCGGCGGCGTACTGGGTCGTTTCGATGGCCTGGCCGGATATTATGGTGATGCGCAGAACTTACGCGTCAATGGAGTAGCGGGGGCGCTGGCGGATTATTCGCAAGGCAGCAAACCGACATTTTTTGGCGCGAGCGTGGATAGAGGCGCGTTTTCTTTCTACGGTATCAATCAGAGCGTGGATGGATTGCTGGATCGTCGGGCAGTGGGTACTGAATTGCGCTATTTCGAGGATAAAAAATCTGCCTTTGCGTTGTTGGACTATGACACTTCCTTTAGAGCGCTGAATGCGGCGCAGTTTATGGGCACGGTCGGCGTTTCAGCTGCTACATTTAATTTTATGGTGGATCATCGCAAGACACCTTCATTGAGTATTCGTAATTCTTTGTATGGGTCGGGGACATCTTCCGTCAGCGCATTGATGCAAAGTATGTCGGCGAGCAGTTTGCGTGATTTGGCTCTGGCACGTACTGCCACCTCGAACTTTGGTCAGGTTGGTGTGACTATGCCATTCAAAGCAAAGTGGCAGGTGGGCGGCGATTTTCGCGTGTCCAACACGACCGGGTTGGCGGCCAGTGGCACAGATGCGCTGCAAGGAATACTCGCGGCCATGCCGGGCCGCGGCACAGAAAAAGGTGTGACGGCTCATATCATCGGTAGCAACTTGTTATTCGAACAGGATGTCTGGTCACTCAGTAGCACGTACAGCACCAGCAGTGTAGTTAATGGATATTCGATCTACTTGTACAACCATAACCAACTGGATAGGGTTTGGACCATCGACACATCGGTGCAACTGTATCGCCAGACCGACCAATTTGGGGGGGTGACGACTCGTGCTTCACCGATGGTGCGCGGTGCATATCGAATTAAAGATCAGATCACCTTTGATGTGGATGGGGGTATTGACAGTACAAAGAACCAAGGATCGCTCGTAAGTACAAAAATACTGCGCTATTTCGGTTCTGTAGGGCTGCGCTGGGATTTCTGATTCTGGCTGTTGAGTTAACACTTGACGGGGTCACCGGACAGCTTCCGGTGACCCCGTTGTATTTGAACCCAAGGAAACACTGAATACATCCCCTCTCCCCATGAGCGAGGTGGCATGCGAACTTGTTCAGCGTTTCGCTGGTTTGAAAGGTGCAGCGCATTCGAGAGCAGTCTGGTAAATTCCGCTCATTCTTGAGCAGGGGGTTTCATGAAGATCCATGAGTATCAGGGGAAAGAATTGTTGCGCAAATTCGGTGTGCCGACGCCGCGCGGAGTGGCGTGTTTCAGCGTGGAAGAGGCGGTCGCAGCCGCAACGAAACTGGACGGCAAGGTGTGGGTAATAAAGGCGCAAATCCATGCGGGCGGGCGCGGCAAGGGCGGCGGCGTGAAGGTGGCGAAGTCGCTGGACGAGGTGCGCCAGTTCGCGCAGCAGATATTGGGCATGCATCTCATTACGCATCAGACCGGAGTCGAAGGGCAGGTGGTGCGCCGCTTGCTGATCGAGGAGGGGGCGCAAATCGCCAGAGAATTCTATGTGGGCATGGTGGTGGATCGCGCATCTCAACGCGTGGCCTTGCTGGCGAGCAGCGAAGGGGGCATGGAGATCGAGGAAGTCGCCAAGCACTCGCCGGAAAAGATCCGCACAGTGCGTATCGATCCAATGACCGGATTAACTGCGGACGAAGCAGCGCAAGTGGTGCGCGCCATCGGCATTCCGGAGGCGGCGAATGCCGAAGCGGTCAGGGTGCTGCAAGGTTTGTATCATGCCTTTGTCTGGAAGGACGCGATGCTGGCGGAGATCAATCCGCTGGTGCTAACGGCGGATAACCGCGTGTTGGCACTGGATGCCAAGTTCAACTTCGATTCCAACGCGCTGTACCGTCATCCCGAGATCGTGGCGCTGCGCGATCTGGATGAGGAAGACCCGGCGGAGATCGAAGCGTCGAAATTCGATCTCGCTTACATTCAACTGGACGGCAATATCGGCTGTCTGGTAAATGGTGCGGGGCTGGCGATGGCAACCATGGACATCATCAAACTCTACGGCGGCAACCCGGCAAATTTTCTTGATGTCGGCGGGGGCGCGAGCAAGGAGAAGGTTGCCGAGGCGTTCAAGTTGATGCTGAAAAACCCGAAACTCAAAGCGATTCTGGTCAACATTTTCGGCGGCATCATGAAGTGTGATGTGATCGCCGAAGGGGTGGTCGCTGCGGCGCGCGAAGTGAGTCTCAAGGTGCCGCTGGTAGTACGCCTTGAAGGCACCAATGTGGAGTTGGGAAAAAAGATATTGGCTGAATCCGGGCTGCCCATCATTTCCGGCAGCGATATGGCGGATGCGGCGCAGAAAGTGGTTGCGGCAATCAAGTCATAGTAATTCCGTTCGCCCTGAGTGACGCGCTTTGCGCGGCGTATCGAAGGGTGAACGACTAAGAGTCTTCGATACGCGGGCGATGCCCGTTACTCAGACCGAACAGAATTTAGAAAGGATCAAACATGTCTATCCTCATCAATAAGAACACCAAGGTCATCACACAGGGCATGACCGGCAAGGTCGGTCAGTTCCATACCTTTCACTGCAAGAGCTATGCGAACGGTGCGTACTGCTTTGTGGCGGGTGTGAATCCGAAAAAAGCGGGCGAAGACTTCGAAGGTATTCCGGTGTTTGCCTCGGTGCACGATGCGAAAGAAGCGACCGGAGCGACGGTGTCGGTGATCTACGTTCCTCCGTCAGGCGCGGCAGCGGCGATCGATGAAGCGGTGGAAGCCGATCTTGATCTGGTGATTTGTATCACCGAAGGTATTCCGGTGCACGACATGCTGAAGACGCGCTACAAGATGTCCCTCCAGGGGATACCGACTTTCAGCGAGAGCAAAAACGCTCTCGCGAAAGATCGTGTTCAGGGCAAGCGCACGCTGCTCATTGGCCCCAACTGCCCCGGCCTCATCACGCCGGACGAGATCAAGATCGGCATCATGCCCGGCCACATTCATCGCAAGGGGCGTATCGGTGTAGTGTCGCGTTCCGGGACGCTGACCTATGAGGCAGTCGGGCAGCTCACGGCGCTGGGCATGGGGCAGTCGTCCTGCGTGGGCATCGGCGGCGATCCGATCAACGGCCTCAAGCACCTCGATGTAATGAAGTTGTTCAACGACGATCCCGAGACTGATGCGGTGGTGATGGTGGGCGAGATCGGCGGCAACGACGAGGAAGAGTGCGCGCGCTGGATCAAGGACAGCATGCGGAAACCGGTGGTCGGTTTCATTGCGGGCGTCACTGCACCACCCGGCAAGCGCATGGGCCATGCCGGTGCGATCATCTCCGGCGGTAAAGGTGGAGCGAATGAAAAGCTGGAGGTAATGGAAGAGTGCGGTATCCACATCACGCGCAACCCGGCGGAGATGGGACGCACCATGCAGAAGGTGCTTAAAACATGAGAAGGGGAAAGAGAGAAGGGTGAAGGGTGGGTTTTACTCTTCTCCCTTGAGCACCGAAGGTGCGCTCCCTTCCCTCTTCCCTGATTTTTGAAGGGAAGTGTAAATGTTGGAAATGCTGCAAACTCCCCAGTTCTGGGTGGATGTATTCAAGATCATCATGATCGACTTGTTGCTGTCAGGCGACAACGCGGTGGTGATTGCGCTGGCGTGCCGCAATTTGCCTGATGCCCAGCGCAGAAAAGGCATCCTCTACGGCGTGGGCGGAGCGATCGGATTGCGTATCGTGCTGACCTTTTTTGCGGTCAGTCTGTTGTCGCTGCCGTATCTGAAACTAATTGGCGCATTGTTGCTGATCTGGATCGGTATCAAGTTGATCCTGCCGGAAGAAGAGGGGCATGGCGAGGGGAATATCAAAGCGGACACACAACTGTGGGGCGCGGTAAAAACTATCATCATCGCCGACTTTGTGATGAGTCTGGACAACGTACTGGGTGTGGCTGCGGCTGCCAAAGGTAATGTGTTTCTGTTGGTGTTCGGTCTGCTTGTCAGCATCCCGCTGATCGCCTGGAGCAGTCAATTGGTGTTGAAGTTGATTGACCGTTATCCGTTCGTTATCTATGCGGGCGGCGCGCTGCTGGGGTATGTTGCGGGCGAGATGCTGGTCAGCGAGGCGCTGTTCAAACCCTTGGTGGAAGCGCAACATGCCCTGCATTGGCTGGCTCCGGCGACGGGTGCGTTGCTGGTGCTGGTGGTGGGCAAGTGGTTGGCGTTGCGTAAAGTCGGTTTGGTTAAGGTGGTGGACCTGGTGGACGGGCGAGTTGCCACTGCGGAGAAGAAGGAATGATAGGAGCACGAATATGAAGATATTGATTCCGGTGGATGGTTCCGACAACGCGATCTCTGCGGTGAGATACGCCATCAAGCTCGCGACAGAAACGAAGCAGTTCCCCCAATTGCTATTGTTGAATGTGCAATGGAACGTCGCTGCGGGGAACGTCAAACTGTTCATCAATCAGGAGACGATCAACGACTATTACCGCGAACAAGGGATGGCAGCTTTACAAAAAGCCCGCGCTGCCCTGGATGCGTCCAAACTACCCTATCAATATCACATCAGCATCGGTCAACCGGCCGGGGCCATCCTGCAATATGCCGAAGAGCAAAGTGTGGATCTGATCGTCATCGGTGCGCAAGGACATGACAGCCTGGCCAAGTTGTTGCTGGGTTCGGTGACCAGCAAGGTTGCCAATCTGTCCAAAGTTCCTGTCACGATCACCCGGCAATGACTGCTCAAATTACTGATAAATCAATCAGGTATGGTCTGGAATTGAAAATTGTTTTAGTATCTGCACGGCAGGCTCAGGGAAAATGAAAAAACGGGCAGGGCACACATGAGAAAAACATCGTTTCTGAAAGCAGACTGGTTCAGCGGATTGCTGGTGGCTTTGCTGTTTCTGCTCAGTGCACATACGGATCTGATTCAGAGTCTGGAGCGTAAGGCCTACGACTTGGGCGTGCTGGCTTCCTCGCGCGCATCCAGCGACAAGATCGCCGTGATCGCCATCGATGATGTAAGCATTGCCAACCTGGGGCGCTGGCCTTGGCCGCGCGAGATTCAGGGCAAGATGCTCGAGATACTGGCTGAAGGTCACGCCAAAGTCATCGGTCATACGGCGCTGTTTTTTGAGCCGCAGGTGGATGCCGGTCTGGACTACATTCTCAACATCGCCGGAGTCCTCGAAAAAACCACTCTTCAGCAAACCAATCCGGACGAGTGGCAGGAGCTGCAAGGCTTGATGCAGGATGCCTTGCTGCATCTGGACAACGACCAGAAGCTGGCAGAGAGCATGGCCAAGGTCAATAACGTATTGCTCGGCCTGTATTTCGAACTGGGCGAACCGCAAGGCAAGCCCGATGCGCCGCTACCTGACTACGTCCTGAAAAACAATCTGCTGAATGTGCAGGGCGCTGCCGATGCGGCTTCCCCTATCCCCGCCATCAATGCGCTGGTTCCGATTCCGGTGCTGGGCCAACAGGCGATCGCGATCGGACATCTCAACGCCACACCCGATGTGGATGGTGGGGTGCGCACCGAGCCCCTGGTGGTGGGTTACTACGATCAATACTATCCGTCCCTGTCGCTGATGATCGCTGCAAAAAGTTTAAATCTTGAACCGAAAGACATTCAGGTCTCCTTGGGCGAAGGAGTGAAGCTGGGTAACTTGAGTATCGCTACCGATCCCGCGTTGCGCATGCACACCTATTTTTACGCCGACCGGGACGGCAAGCCGGCGTTCCAGGTTGATTCATTCTATGACGTACTGACCGGCAAGATTCCAGCCGAAAAATACCGCGACAAGATTGTGTTGATCGGTGCCACGGCTGCGGGAGTGGGGGCGGCACAAGTCACCCCGATCTCGGCATCAACTCCGCCGGTGCTGACCTTGGCACACTCGGTTTCCAGCATCCTGAAGCAGGATTTTTTTGTTGCGCCGGGTTGGGGGTTGTGGGCGGAGACGGGTGTGTTTCTGCTGGTCGCCTTGTATCTGATCCTGTTGCTCCCGCGTTTGAGTGCGGGCCTCGGCGCGGTGGTCACGGGCGGTCTGTTTGTCATCTTGATGGTTGTC
>CXWL01132052.1_pt1 | contig 10314 bp, 8 predicted proteins | sample 590931 | NCBI WGS metagenome assembly CXWL01 (sample SAMEA3498368, study PRJEB10139) | groundwater metagenome | biome: water well; material: biofilm material | place: Germany | collected 2015-04-27
TTTCACACGCTCACCAGTGGTGTAAGTAGCCTGGTGCGCTGAGTGGTGACGACGGCAGGCATCTTGCGATGGTTCGGGTATTTTCAGCGCTTGCTCCAGCAAGACTTCAATGGCAGCGCTGGCGGCCTCACTCTGCACACCGTCGCTGGCAGGCACGTCATTGCAGGCCAGCAAACCCGCTTCGATCGCAGTCTGGCGCAGCAGCTCGGCATAAGCGCGCTGGCGCAGCGTGTCGCTGTCCAGCACCTCGCCGTGGCACCCAATGGCCACCCCGTTGACACTGGAAAAATTGGCTTGTAGCGCTTGTTCTGCTTGCATGAGTAGCTCCTTAAACAGTAGCGTCTGAGCGACGTGGCTGGTGGCTGCCGGCAGGCACATTCAAACGTCTTGCGCGCACCACCTGGTAGGGGCGCAGCAAATATGAGATCGCGCCAAAACCGCTCCAGACGTGGACCAGGCGGGTGAACGGAAAGATGAAGAAAATGCTCATCCCCAGGAACAGATGAATTTTGAAAAGCACACCGGCACCGCTCAGAAATTCGACTGCTCCTGGGCGCAAGGTCACAATGTGCTGTGCCCATTCCCCGAAAGCCATCATCAAGCTGCCGTCCATGTGACCGGCTGACACGGCAATAGTCGCCAGTCCCAGAGCAAACTGGAGCCACAGCAAGACCAGCAGCAGGATGTCGCTGGTTTTGGAGTTGATCCGGATGCGGGGCTCGAACAGACGCCGGTGCAACAACAAGCTCACGCCGACAAAACCCGCCAGACCGGCAGCGCCGCCGGTGATCATGGCCATCAATTGTTTGTCCCCCGCACTCACGAAGCGCTCGTAAACGAAGTGGGGTGTCAGCAGGCCGGCAAAGTGGCCAAAGAACAGAAACAAGATGCCGATATGAAACAGGTTGCTGCCCCAGCGCAGTTGGCCCGTTTTGAGCATTTGCGATGAGTCGCTTTTCCAGGTGTACTGGTCACGCTCGAAGCGCATCAGGCTACCGACGACAAAAATGACAAAGGCGATGTAGGGGTACAAGCCAAATAGAAAGTGGTCAAGGGTGTTCATAGGGAAGCTCCAGCAGTGGCGGCTGCGCTTGCACGTGGGTTAGCCGCATCGGGTTTGACAAAGTGAATCGGTTGCGGTTGGCCGGGTTTACCCTGACCTTTAACGGAACAGCCGTCAAATACGACTGGCTCCTCCCAACTGGCATCAAGCGACTCATCGTTCACCACTTTGACGGCTTGGGCCTTTTCGCCGCTGAGCTCGATCAGGGCCCCCAGCACGCTGGCGTAAGGGCTGTGGCGCTGCTGAAAGGCACTGAAAATGGTGTTGAAGATGTGCGCCATCTCGCTTAAAAAAGCGCGTGCCTCCTTGGGCGGTTGGGTGGAGGCAAATTCCAGCAGTACCGGCAGGTAGTCGGGCAACTCGCCCGGGGCCAGAAACAGCCCGGCAGCTTCATAGGTTTTGGTCAGGTCGATCATGGCCGGGCCCCGGTCGCGCGAGTCGCCATGCACATGTTCAAACAAGTGCAGTGAGGTGGCGCGGCCACGATCAAACAGCTCGACGTACTCGGCCTCGATCTCCAGTGGTTTACCTGTGCCCAGGTGCTCGATCAGCGCTGTCAGCTCCGCCTTGCGCGCGGTGCTTAAAACGTGGTCGGCTTGCAGCGCGATCTGCATATCGGCCAGGTCAGCGCGCAGCACAGCGTTGGGGTAGGCCAGCAAGCGCGCCAGCACCCGCAGGCTGATGGATGTGTTTTGAAGGTGTGCCATGGCCTAGACCTCCGCCTGGATCGGGATGGTGCGGCGTTTGCTGCCGCCAAACAGGCTGGCTTCGCTGGCCCCGTCGGAGCAACCGTTGCCAAAGCTGAAGCCGCAACCGCCGCGCACATCAAACGTGTTTTCGGCGTATTCGCGGTGCGTGCTGGGGATGACAAAGCGGTCTTCGTAATTGGCAATCGCCATCACGTGGTACATCTCTTCGACTTCCAGTTGCGTCATTTGCACTTGGTCCAGCACGGCGGTGTTGATGTGACCATCGACATGCTTGGCGCGTTGGTAAGCACGCATGGCCAGCATCCGCTCCAGCGCCCGCTCGACCGGATAAGTGTCGCCAGCGGTCAGCAAATTGGCCAGGTACTTGACCGGAATGCGCAGTTGTTTTACATCCGGTATCTGGCCGTTGATGCCAATGTCGCCGGCATTGGCCGCCGCGCTGATGGGGGACAGCGGTGGCACATACCAGACCATCGGCAGTGTGCGGTATTCCGGGTGCAGTGGCAGAGCCACCTTCCATTGCACCGCCATTTTGTATACCGGGCTGTTGCGCGCGGCATCCATCCATTTGTCGGGGATGCCGTCAAGGCGGGCTTGTTCGATGACTTTCGGGTCGTTCGGGTCCAGAAAGATGTCGAGCTGGGCCTGGTACAGGTCACGGTCATGCGCCACACTGGCTGCCGCTTCAATTTTGTCTGCGTCATACAGCAGCACACCGAGATAACGGATGCGCCCAACACAGGTTTCGGAGCACACCGTGGGTTGACCAGCTTCAATGCGTGGGTAGCAGAAGATGCACTTTTCAGCCTTGCCAGATTTCCAGTTGTAATAAATCTTCTTGTACGGGCAGCCGCTCACGCACATGCGCCAGCCCCGGCATTTGTCCTGATCAATCAGCACAATGCCGTCCTCTTCGCGCTTGTAGATGCTGCCTGACGGGCAATATGCCACACAGGCCGGGTTCAGGCAGTGTTCGCACAGGCGCGGCAAGTACATCATGAAAGTGTTCTCGAACTGGCCGTAAATGTCTTTCTGGATGTCCTCGAAGTTTTTGTCCTTGCTGCGCTTGGCAAATTCGCCACCCAGAATTTCTTCCCAGTTCGGGCCCCATTCGATTTTTTCCATGCGTTGCCCGGTGATCAGGCTGCGTGGGCGGGCCGTGGGCACATTGTTGCCAGCAGGTGCGCTTTGCAGGTGTGCGAAATCAAAGGTAAAAGGCTCGTAGTAGTCGTCAATTTGCGGCAGATTCGGGTTGGCGAAGATCCTCATCAGCAGCTTCCACTTGGCACCCTGGCGTGGCTCGATCTTGCCGTCGACTTTACGCACCCAGCCGCCGTTCCATTTGTCCTGGTTTTCCCACTCTTTGGGGTAGCCAATGCCAGGCTTGGTTTCGACGTTGTTGAACCAGGCGTATTCCATGCCGGGGCGGCTGGTCCAGACGTTTTTGCAGGTGACCGAGCAGGTGTGGCAACCAATGCACTTGTCCAGATTCAGCACCATGCCGATTTGTGCGCGAATTTTCATGCTTTTTCTCCTTGTACTTCGTCATCGAGCCAATCCACCTTGGCCATCTTGCGCAGCACCACAAACTCGTCACGGTTGGTGCCGATGGTGCCGTAGTAGTTGAAGCCGTAGCTGAACTGGGCGTAGCCACCAATCATGTGGGTCGGTTTGAGCACAATGCGGGTGACCGAGTTGTGAATGCCGCCACGCCCACCGGTAATTTCCGAGCCGGGGGTGTTGACCATCTTTTCCTGGGCGTGGTACATCATGCACATGCCATTTCTGACACGTTGACTGACCACGGCGCGCGCCACCAGGGCACCATTGAGGTTGAACAACTCAATCCAGTCGTTGTCCACAATACCGGCGGCTTTGGCATCGTCTTCACTGATCCAGACAATCGGGCCGCCACGGCTCAAGGTGAGCATGTGCAGGTTGTCGCTGTAGGTGCTGTGAATGCCCCATTTTTGGTGCGGCGTGATGAAGTTCAGTGCAATCTCTTGGTTGCCGTTGGGCTGGCGGTCTTGCATGGCGTGGGTGGTCTTCAAATCCACCGGTGGCCGGTAGCTGCTGAAGCCTTCGCCAAACGCGGTCATCCAGGGGTGGTCCATGTAGAACTGCTGGCGACCGGTCAGGGTGCGCCAGGGAATCATCTCGTGGACATTGGTGTAACCGGCGTTGTACGACACGGTTTCACTCTCGATACCGCTCCAGGTCGGCGAGCTGATGATCTTGCGTGGCTGTGCCTGGATGTCGCGGAAGCGGATTTTTTCGTCTTCGCGGTGAACGGCCAGGTGAGTGTGGTCCAGCCCGGTTTGTTTGCCCAGGGCTTGCCAGGCTTTCACCGCCACATGACCGTTGGTTTCAGGGGCCAGTTGCAGGATGACCTCACAGGCATCAATATCGCTCTCAATTTTGGGCATACCACAGGTCACACCGGCATCCGTCACCAGACCATTGAGTTCACCGAGTTGCCTGATTTCGGTCTGGGTGTTCCAGGCAATTCCCTTGCCACCGTTGCCGACCTTGGCCATCAGCGGGCCCACGGCGGTGAAGCGCTTGTAGACGTTGGGGTAATCGCGCTCCACCACGGTGAATGCGGGAGCGGTTTTGCCGGGGATCAGGTCGATCTCGCCCTTTTTCCACTCTTGCACGCCAAACGGTTGTGCCAGTTCGGCAGGGGAGTCGTGCATGATGGGAGTCAGCACCATTTCACGCTCCACGCCCAGGTGGCCAACGCACAGCTCGCTGAACTTTTTGGCAAAGCCTTTGTAGATTTCCCAATCACTGCGCGACTGCCAGGCCGGGTCTACCGCTGCACTCAAAGGGTGAATGAACGGGTGCATGTCGCTGGTGTTCATATCGTTCTTTTCGTACCAGGTCGCTGATGGCAGAACGATGTCTGAGTACAGGCAAGTGGTGCTCATGCGGAAGTCCAGCGTGACCACCAGGTCGAGCTTGCCCTCAGGGGCCTGGTCATGCCACACCACCTCGGTCGGGCGGCTGTCTTGCGCACCCAAATCTTTGCCCTGCACACCGTTTTTGGTGCCCAGCAAATGCTTCAAAAAATATTCATGCCCTTTGCCGCTGGAACCCAGAATGTTGGAGCGCCAGACGAACAGGTTGCGTGGCCAGTTGTTGGGGTGGTCCGGGTCTTCGCAACTCATGGCCTGGCTACCGTCTTTCAGGCCCTTGACCAAATAATCTTTGGGTTCCATGTTGGCGGCGGCGGCACCACGTACCACATCAATCGGATTGGTCTTGAGCTGCGGCGCACTGGGCAACCAGCCCATGCGCTCGGCGCGCACGTTGTAGTCGATCATGCTGCCGCCAAACTTGGCTTTGTCAGCCAAAGGCGACAAAATTTCATCCACACCCACGGTCTCATAACGCCACTGGTCGGTGTGGGCGTAGAAGAAGCTGGTGCTGTTCATCTGCCGGGGCGGACGAATCCAGTCCAGCGCAAAGGCCAACGCCGTCCAGCCGGTTTGCGGACGCAGTTTTTCCTGCCCCACATAGTGTGCCCAGCCGCCACCCGACTGGCCAATACAGCCGCACATCATCAGCATGTTGATGACACCGCGGTAGTTCATGTCGGCATGGAACCAGTGATTCATGGCCGCGCCAATGATGACCATCGACTTGCCGTGTGTCTTGTCAGCGTTCTCGGCAAACTGGTGTGCCACGGTGATGAGCTGCTCGCGCGGCGTGCCGGTGATGCGCTCTTGCCAGGCGGGTGTGTAAGGGGTGTCGTCGTTGAAGTCCTTGGCGGCCATTTCGCCCGGCAGACCGCGTGCCACACCATAGTTGGCGACTTGCAGGTCAAATACCGTTGCCACCAGGGCCTCGCGCTGGTCGCCTTCTTTGCCGAGTGAAATACGTTGCACCGGTACGGTGCGCACCAGCACATTGCTGGCGGCATCGCCCGTGGCGTTGTTGGGGAAGTGTTCGCTGACGATGCCACCAAAGTAGGGGAAGCCGACCTTGGCGGTCTCGGCGCTGGCCTGCTCACCTTCCATCACGGTGAGTTTGAGTTTGACCTCGGTGCCGTGGCGGGCTTCCTTGGCCTGCAGGTTCCATTGGCCTTGGTCGGCGCGGCCGTCCGCACCCCAGCGGAAACCAATCGCGCCATGGGGCAGCACCACTTTGCCGCTCATGTCCAGCGCCACAGTCTTCCACTCGGGGTTGTTGGCTTGCCCGAGCTTGCCGTTGAAGTCGCTGGCGCGCACATAGCGATCCGGCACCATCACCGTTTCACCGCTGGGCAAGACTTTTTCAGTCAGCATCACCAGCATCGGCATGTCGGTGTAACGGCGCACGTAATCGTCAAAGTACACACTGCGCTGGCCCTTGTCCGGGAAGTAAAAGTCTTTCAGAATGACGTGCCCCATGGCCATGGCGACTGCCGCATCGGTGCCTTGCTTGGGCTTCATCCAGATGTCGGAGAGTTTGGCCACTTCGGAGTAATCAGGCGTGACCGCCACCGTTTTGGTGCCTTTGTAGCGTACTTCGGTGAAAAAGTGAGCATCGGGCGTGCGCGTTTGCGGCACATTGGAGCCCCAGGCAATGATGTAGCTGGAGTTGTACCAGTCAGCCGACTCGGGCACGTCGGTTTGCTCGCCCCAGATTTGCGGACTGGCCGGGGGCAAGTCGCAATACCAGTCGTAAAAACTCAGGGGTACGCCACCAATCAACCCCAGATAGCGGCTGCCTGCAGCGTAAGACACCATCGACATGGCGGGAATGGGTGAGAAACCGATGATGCGGTCAGGACCATATTGCTTGATGGTGAAAACGTTGGCCGCAGCCACTATCTCGTTGACCTCGTCCCAGCTTGAGCGCACAAAGCCGCCCATGCCGCGCTGGGTCTGGTAGCTTTTGCGTTGGGTATCGTTCTGGGCAATGGCGGCCCAGGCTTCAACCGGTGCCAGATTCAAGCGTGCTTCGCGCCACAGCTTGAGCAGACCACCGCGCACCATCGGGTATTTGACGCGGTTGGCGCTGTACAGATACCAACTGTAGCTGGCACCCCGGGAGCAACCGCGCGGCTCGTGGTTGGGCATGTCCCAGCGTGTGCGCGGGTAGTCGGTTTGCTGGGTTTCCCAGGTGACGATGCCACCCTTAACGTAAATCTTCCATGAGCACGAACCGGTGCAATTCACGCCATGGGTTGAGCGCACAATTTTGTCGTGCGCCCAGCGGTCGCGGTAGGCATCTTCCCAGGTGCGGTCTTCACCGGTGGTGATGCCGTGCTCGCCCGAGAAGGTTTCTTTGGGCTGCGAAAAATAGGTGAGTCGATCCAGAAAGTGGCTCATGAGGTACCTCGCTCTCAGTCAAAAATTTATCAGTTAAAACAAGCTGTAGCGCCCGTTCTGTATGCGTTAGAAGCTATAAGTTAAATAGCTGTTTGGCATGCACGGCCACCTGCTACGGAGCATGGCATGACTGTAGGTTTTGCCCGCTTTTGGCGCTATCCCTCTGAAGTACAGTTGCCGCGGGTTTGTCGAACTATGCGTGTTTATGTTTGACTAGTTCTTAGGAACTATCAGACTTTCGTCAAGCCGCTCAGCGGCGTTGCCCGACGGGGTTTACAGAGAAAATATAAGTGCATCACACTTATACTGGCAATCCAAACCACAGACGGAGCAACACCATGGGTCAAGTCACCATCTATGTTGAAGACAGCGCCTTAGAAGCCGCCAAGCGCGCCGCCGAGCGCGCCAAAGTGTCGGTGAGCCAATGGTTTGGCAAATTCGCCATTGAAGAGCGCCAGCGGCAAAGCCAAAGCTGAGAAGCGTTTTTTGCCGAGATTGATCGCTTGCGCGACGAGGGCGGCGACGATTTTCCGTCCCTGGAAGAAATACGTACCGGCGAAGTACCCGACAGCCCGCGTGAGTCTTGGTAGGAGCAGCGCATGGCCTACCTGCTCGACTCCAACACCCTGATTTATTTCTTTAAAAACACCGGTGCTGTGCGCCTGCGCATGTCGCAGCATAAAGACGCGGATCTGCGACTGTGTACCCCGGTGCTGTTTGAACTGTTCACAGGCGCATTCAAGGCGCAAAACCCCAGCAGCCAGATCGCCCGGCTCAATCAAATTGAAAAACGCCTGGCAGTTCTGCCGTTTGACTTGGAGAGTGCCCGCCAAGCTGCCAAAACCAGGGCGCATCTGGAGCGCTGCGGCACCCCCATTGGCAACGTGGACACCTTGATCGCGGGCATCGCCCTGGCGAATAACCTCACCCTGGTGACCCGCAACACCCGCGGGTTTGATCGGGTGCCTGAGCTGCGCGTTGAAAACTGGTACGACTGATAGCAAAATTGGCCGCTAGCGCATACCAGACAAGCACGAGAAGCTATCAAATAAATAGTAAAAATCCATGGCCAAAGCCAACGATCCGCTGCAAGCCCTGATGCGCTTAAGCACCCAACCCACATCACCGACCACAGGCTATGGTGACTTTTTGCTGGAAATCAAAGGCCAGATTCGGCTGCGTCAAAACTCCAACCGTTGGTTAGAGAAATCAGTTGGGCCAAAAACCTGGTCATCATGGCGCGTTGCAAGGACGATCTGGAACGCGAGTTGCTGCCAACTTAACCATCACACTTTGTGTTATAAATTCAATCCAAGAATGGAGACTGTAGCTTGAACGTTTTTAAGAATGCATGGTTTGCCCGTTTTGCCCGAAAAGAAAAAATTCCGGAATCTGCTTTGATGGATGCAGTTGAACGAGCCAACCAAGACCAGATTGATGCAGACCTGGGCGGCGGTGTGATCAAGCAACGAATTGCCCGTCCCGGTGAGGGCAAGTCCAAGGGCTACCGCAGCATCATTCTTTTTCGCAAAGACGAAAAAGCGTTCTTTGTTTATGGTTTCCCCAAAAGTGAGCTTGGCAACATCCGCGAGGATGAGCAAGAGCAATTCAAGAAAATGGCCAAATATGTGCTGGCCCTGACGGATGCCCAATTGAGTGGATTCATTGTCAATGGACAGTTTGAAGAGGTAACACAAGATGACTAAAAAATACCGCAGTGATGCCTTTGCGGCCATTCATGAAACGATGGAAGCCCTGCATGAGGCGGGTGCCATCAACAAGCAGACGATGCGCGAGTTTGATGCCGCCTGCTTGACCCCCGTGGAACTGCTCAGCCCGGAAGAAATCCGTCTGCTACGCCTGCGTGAACACCTGTCGCAGCCGGTTTTTGCACGCTACATGAACGTGTCGAAAAACCTCATCTCGGATTGGGAACGTGGCATCAAAAAGCCCGGTGGTCCGGCGTTGCGCTTGTTAACGGTCATCCAGAAAAATGGTGTGGCGGCCATTGCATGAAACGGTGCGCCAGAATCATCAGGATTTATACCAGAGCCCCCTGGCGCATACCAGGCAAGCATAAGCAGCTATCAAATAAATAGTAAATACCCATGACCCAAGCCACCGACCCGCTGCACAACCTGGCGCATTTGAGCGCGCCGCAACTGCGCCGCCTGCTCACCGAGCACCTGACCAAACAAAAGCTGGGCCTGTACTGGGAGAGCAGCGCCATTGAGCGCGATGCGGCTTTGAACGCCAACGTCGTGCTGCCGCGCCTCTCAGAACCAGACTCGCACGGGCTGGACCAACTGGCCGGGCCGGGCACGCCCAACCTGATCATCGAGGGCGACAACTTCGACAGTTTGCGCCTGCTCAAAAGCACCCACGCTGGCAAAGTGCGCGTGATCTACATCGACCCACCCTACAACACTGGCAACAAAGACTGGGTTTACAACGACCGTTACGTGGGCCAAAACGACCGTTGGCGGCACAGCCAGTGGCTCGAATTTTTGTACCAACGGCTGCTGCTGGCCAAGGATTTGTTGACGCAGGACGGCGTGATCATGGTCAGTATCAACGACGAAAACCGCTCCAGGCTGGAGTTGCTGATGGACGAGGTGTTGCCGGGGCGGCGGCTGGGCAGCCTGGTGTGGCGCACCAAAGACACCGGCAACGACCTGAGTCAGCGCTTTAGCCATGTGCATGAGCATGTGCTGGTGTATGCCAACCCCGGTTTCCAATTCAATGGCCGTGCCACCAATCGCAGCAAATTTCGCAACCCTGACAAAGACCCGCGTGGCGACTGGTCGCCGCAGCCATTGACGGCCAACAAAACACTGATTGAACGCAAAAACACCTACTACCCCATTCAGAACCCGCAAACCGGCTATTGGTATCCCTGCGACCCCGACAGCACCTGGCGTTTTGCCTCAGAGCAGGAAATCCGCCAGCGCTTCAACGGTGACGAAATTGTCATTGCCAATGCGTTGGCAGGGCTGCGCAGCGACACCATGGAGCAACTGATTGCCAAAAAGCTGATTTACTTTCCGCCCTGCGCTGCTGCCGATGTTCTGCAATTTGATAGCAGGCAATACTTGCTGGATGCGATTGACAAGGGTATTGGGCCAATATTGCCGAAGAAAAAAACGCCGCTGCTGCGCGCCGACCTGCCCGACCTGGACTTTTGGGTCGGCAAGCCGATCGCACCGGGCCGCCCGTCGCGCAA
>CXWL01012733.1_pt1 | contig 10313 bp, 8 predicted proteins | sample 590931 | NCBI WGS metagenome assembly CXWL01 (sample SAMEA3498368, study PRJEB10139) | groundwater metagenome | biome: water well; material: biofilm material | place: Germany | collected 2015-04-27
GCTGGATGGATGGATGTTCACTTCGATCACACCGGGATCGGGTGTGATGCGAAACTCCTTCAGACGCGGGTCGGATGGCGGTGTGTAACCCTCCAACCGTAGCGGCAGTTTCAGTTCGGCAGCACTCGTTTCTATTGCTGTAATCAGCTCCACAAAGTCTTCAAGCAATAACACAGGTGGCAGGAACACACTCAACACCCCCGCACGTACCTCCGCACACAAGGCGGTATGTATGATTTCGCGCGGATCGTAACTGGCCTTGGGTGAGCTGATCGGGGTTTTCGAGTTCTTGATCAGCAACTCGGCATCAGGTGACTCATTCGTGGCGTCAAACGGATCGCGACCAATTTCTTCTTCTTTGTCAGCAAGTGCTACCCAAGGCAAAGAGGCCAAAGGCAGACGCAGCCCTAGCGGCGAATCACCAGCGATCAAATACAAATTCTCGCGGCGCAGCGGCCAAGTGCTGGAACGAAAACCGGCCGAAATAATAGCCTTGGCAGCTTGCCGACACTTAGCAGGTGGGAGTGCCTTTAGGGGCAGTACGTAACCCACCGGCTCTCCCAGTCCGCGTTCGATTAGTTTTGCTAACCTCCGCCGCTCATCATTTTTACTTAGATCAGATTTGAGTGGGTCGAGATTGTCGGGCCAGCGTTGTTCCTGATCGACAACCTGAGTCACATCTTCAAAAGCTGGAATAACAAAACCTTCACTTAACCCAAGTTCATGCGTGAGTCGCTGCATAAAACGCAAGGCATCTTCGGTTGTGTTTGCACCGCTACCGCTTGTTGTCACCAACAACTTGCGATCATTCCAAAGCGGTTTGCCGTCGGTACGCCAGTAACAGCCCAGCGCCCAGCGCGGTAACGGCTCGCCCGGATACCACTTGCCCTGACCGAAATGCAGCATCGCGCCCGGCGCAAAATGGCCTTGCAGGCGAGCGAGCAAATCGCCTGCAAGTTCAAGCTTCTTATCGGACAACGCGGTGATATTCCACTCTGCTCCTTCCATGTCGTCGATGGAAACAAAAGTCGGTTCACCGCCCATGGTAAGACGCACATCATGCTTCTTCAACTCAACATCCACCTGATGGCCGAGGTCGAGCATCTCCTGCCATTGCGCATCGGTATAGGGCCGGGTGACGCGAGGGTCTTCATGGATGCGAGTAACTTGCATGGCAAAATCAAAGTGTGTTTCGCACACTTCGGTGACTCCTATGACGGGTGCAGCCGATGACGGCATCGCGGTACAAGCCAGCGGAATATGGCCTTCTCCGGCCAACAGTCCCGAAGTTGGATCAAGGCCAATCCAACCCGCACCCGGAACATAAACTTCTGTCCAAGCGTGCAAATCAGTGAAGTCGTGGTCAGTGCCGGATGGTCCATCGAGCGCTTTGACATCAGCCTNNACCAACAACCAAGCTGAGTCTCGACACGAGCCGCGTTTGAGTTCCAAGGTTTTTTCCGGTGTCTGCACGCCTGCCTCAAGACGCACGATATAGCCCACATCACCTTTTACACGTTGATTTATGCCGACCAGCATGTCGATGGTGCGCAGTGGTTTGCTCAACAATTCATGTTTGGTACGCACGAGCCAGTCAGTCAGTAAGGGTGTGGCGGGATCAATCTCAAGATACGGCCCTAGCTCGCGCTTCAATTCATCTGGATAGTCGAAAGGAAAGTGCTCGGCGAATTCGTCCATGAAAAAATCAAACGGATTGATCACCGTCATGTCCGCCACCAAATCGACTGTAATTTTTAGCGACTCGGCCTTTTCCGGAAACACTAATCGAGCCACCCAGTTGCCGAATGGATCTTGCTGCCAATTCAGGAAATGTCCGGCGGGTTCAATGTTCAGCGAATAGCTAAGTATGGGCGTGCGGCTATGTGCGGCGGGGCGCAAGCGTATCTCGTGCGGCCAGAGATTGATCGCACGATCAAAGGTGTAGCTGGTCTGGTGGTTGAGTGCAACACGGATGGTCATTTGAAGCCTTTCTGGTGGGATACTACTTGGTTGCGGAACAACAACTGCCTGCTACCATTCAAAATTCGGCAACTGTGCAAAGGCACGGCGTACCCCTTCGCCCCAGCTTAATCTTAAGCACTGCATATAGGGGTCTTGTTCGTCAAAGCGGTGGATATGTTCGAGTTGCATTGATTCACGGTAATAACATGCCAGATCGATGGGCATGCCTACCGACAGGTTTGAACGCATGGTCGAATCAAAAGAGACCAGCACACATTTAATCGCGTCATCCATACAGGTGTCGTCTTTAATCACCCGGTCAATAATAGGCTTTCCATACTTGACTTCGCCGATCTGAAAATACGGGGTTTCCGCCGTTGCCTCGATGAAATTCCCTTCCGAGTAAACCATGAACAGGCGCTGATTTTCTCCCGCAATCTGCCCACCCACAATGAAACTTGCGCTGCAATCAACGTTGTTTTCCTGCAAAAATGGCCCGTCACGATGCCGCACCTCACGAAGTGCAGNNTCGATGTTATGGCGAATTGCCTGCTCAAGATGGTTAATAGTAGCCTGGGTAATAGCAAGATTTCCCGAATTAACCATCACCAATACCCGTTCACCGCCACGTTCAAAAGTTCGCATTTTGCGAAAGGTGGAGATGTTGTCGATGCCCGCATTAGTGCGAGAATCCGATGCAAAGACGATGCCGGCATCAAGCATGGTAGCGACACAATAAGTCATAAAAATTTACGTTTGAGCTTCATTAAAAAATTTTATGAGTAACAGGCAACATCAGGTGCTGAAAGTTGTTAGCTACTCATACGGCACAAGTTATCTGTGACTTAACACTTCCCCTTGTGGGAGGGGGCTGAACATTTCACCCTCTCCTATCAAGGGAGAGGGGATAGGTTTCTCGAAAATTTGCAATTCAAATTTTCTGATAAATAGTGCTGAATCCATAAGTTAATCATCCATAATCCAGAAATAAGTGGTGTTAATCAATTCACCCAGTAAGTAGATGCGTTCAAGAAATTCGGTCAGATATTCGTGCAGCCCGCATTCGAAAATCTCATCAATGCTGCCGAAACGCAACTCACTGTGCAGCAAACCACAACGCCGCAATAATTCACCTGAGCGGGGACCGCTGAGTTCTTGCAGCAGACGATCAACCTCGTTCATACAGGCCGTCAAAGAACGCGGCATATCGGGACGCAATACCAGTAATTCGGCAACACGCTTGGGCGTGAGTTGGTCTCGATACACTTTACGATAGGACTCGAACGCAGAAACGGAACGCAGTAATGCACCCCATTGGTAATAGTCGGCAGCTCCGCCCACTTCGTTCGGGCTGGGTAATAGGATGTGGTATTTCACATCCAAGATACGCGCGGTGTTGTCGGCACGTTCTAAAAAAGTGCCCAAGCGGATAAAACGGAAAGAGTCATCGCGCAACATCGTGCCATGGGCAATTCCTCTGGATAAATGCGAGCGCTCTTTGACCCACTCGAAAAATCGTGCAATGCCATCCTCGGCAATGCCTTGTGTTTGTATCCGGTGCATTTCCAACCACGTATAGTTGAGCACCTCCCACATCTCTGAAGTGATTGCGCCTCGAACGGCACGCGCATTTTCGCGTGCAGCAAAAATGCTGTTGTAGATGCTGCCGGGATTTCTTTCATCCAGTGCCATAAAATGCAATACGTTATCGGCATTCGGTTCGCCGTATCGCGCCTCAAAATCCTCATGCAATCCGCTGATGGATAACATGGCGCGCCATTCTTGGTGTGGCGTGCCAGCGGCATGTTTGAGTAGCGACAAGCGGTAAGTTACGTCCAGCATGCGAGCGGTGTTTTCAGCTCGTTCCAGACTACGCCCCATCCAGTACAGGTGATCTGCGGTTGACGAAAGCATATTAGTTTTCCAATACCCAAGTATCTTTAGTGCCACCGCCCTGTGAAGAGTTGACGACCAGTGATCCTTCTTTCAGGGCAACACGGGTGAGTCCGCCCGGCACCATGCTGATTTCCTTGCCGGATAACACATAAGGCCGCAGATCAATATGACGCGGCGCAACGCCGCTTTCAACATAGGTCGGGCAGGTTGATAACGACAAAGTCGGCTGCGCAATATAGCCTTCCGGCGCAGCGATAATCTTGTCGCGAAATAATCTAATCTCATCTTTCGTTGCAGTTGGTCCAACTAACATGCCATAACCACCAGAGCCGTGAACTTCCTTAACCACCAGCTCTGACAAATGCTCAAGTACATATTTGTAATCATCCGGTTTGCTCAATTCCCATGTGGGCACATTGGATAAAATGGGTTCTTCACCACAGTAAAAACGGATCATTTCCGGCACATGCACATAGATCGCCTTATCATCGGCAATGCCCGTCCCAACCGCATTTGCCAGCGTAACATTGCCTGCGCGATAGGCTGAAAATAAGCCCGGAACACCCAGCATGGAATCCTTGCGAAAAGCTCTCGGATCAAGAAAGTCATCATCGATGCGGCGATAAATCACATCGACACGCAGCGGTCCTTGGGTTGTGCGCATGAATACCGTTTCATCGCGCACAAACAAATCGTTGCCGTCCACCAGTTCAACGCCCATTTGTTGTGCCAAAAAAGCATGCTCAAAATAAGCACTATTAAATTGGCCTGGTGTCAGCACCACCACATTAGGATTGGCGATGCCAGCCGGAGCGACCGAACGCAAGTTATTCAATAACAAATCGGGATAGTGATCGACCGCAGCAATCGCATGGCGCGCAAACAACTCCGGGAAAAGCCGCATCATCATCTTGCGATCTTCGAGCATGTAGGACACACCAGACGGTGTGCGCAGGTTGTCTTCAAGCACGTAGTACTCGCCAAGTTTATTTCCACTATCGGCACGCACCAAATCAACACCGGCAATGTGAGCATAGATCTGTTCGGGTACATCAATCCCCACCATTTCTTGGCGAAATTGCGAATTGCCCAGCACTTGTTTGGCAGGAATTAGCCCCGCTTTAAGAATTTCCTGATCGTGATAGATGTCATGTAAAAATGCGTTTAATGCTTTAACACGTTGTCGTAGTCCATCAGCTAAACGCTTCCACTCGTGCGCCGGAATAATGCGCGGAACAATATCGAACGGAATCAAGCGTTCCTGACCCGTGTCCTCTCCATACACCGCAAAGGTAATGCCGACACGGTGAAATGCAATGTCGGCTTCCTCACGTTTTCGGGCGAGTGTTTCACTTGGGGTGGTTTGCAACCAACTTGCATAATCACGGTAACTTTCGCGCACTGAGCCGTCGGTGGCATACATTTCATCGTAAGCAGTTTTCATCGCCAATTTCGAACCAATTAAAATAATCTCAATAGCTGATGAGCATTAACCATACCCAAATAAATTAGACACCAAATCATTTGGTTATAAATTTATTGAGTGCTCTTGGCACTAAAGCGGTGCGGCACAACAAGGTTCGGCGCATCGGGCAATCTGCTTTGGTGCTTGGCAGGGATAGTGTGAAGCAGTGAGGTTGTGGCGTTTGCCGAGTATCGTGGTGCATGTTACTGTTTCGGCATTACTGTTTTTTGCCAAGGATTGAAATGACTTATTGTCTTGCTATAAATACTGACACGGGTTTCGTTCTATGTTCGGATTCACGCACCAATGCGGGGTTTGATAGCATTTCGGTTTACTCAAAGATGCACGCTTTCGTCTGGCCTAACAACAGAGTGTTCGCCCTGCTTTCAGCCGGCAATCTGGCCACCACACAATTGGTTGTGAAACGTATCCGAGCGGATTTGGAGAGTGGCGCGAACCCCAATTTGCTTGCCGTGAATAGTATGCAAGAAGCGGCTGACTATGTCGCCACGATCAGCACCAGCGTACAAAATCTACACGTTGTTAGAGATACGGGCAGCACCAGCTTTGAAGCTACATTTATTTTGGCGGGGCAGATCGGAGCGGCACGCCACGAAACGCTCATGATCTATCCCCAAGGAAATTACATCCACGAGTCGGGCGAACACCCATTCTTGCAAATTGGTGAAGTCAAATATGGCAAACCCATCCTGGATCGAGTGATTAAGCGTAGTACACAACTGGAAGCGGCGGCGCGCTGCGCGATGGTTTCGATGAATTCCACGGTACGCAGTAACCTGACGGTTGGCCCGCCCATTGATTTGCTGATTTATGAGAAAGACAGTTTGAATTTCACGCACCAATTGTGCATGACCGAAGACGACCCTTTTGCCAAGCAAGTATCCGAGGCTTGGAATAAGGGTTTGGTTTCGGCACTAGAAAATTTACCTAGATTTTATTGGGAGTCGCGCTCGGAAAACACGCCGCTCTTTCAGGCATCGAACTAAGCAAACCGTTCTTTACTCGTTCGTCCACATAAAAAAAGGGCAGCTTGCGCTGCCCTTAAAACTGAAGCACGGGGCTTCAGGGGAGGAGCTTAATAGTTGTATGCGCGCTCGCCATGTGAAGTGGTATCCAAACCTTCGCGTTCCGCTTCTTCCGGTACACGCAGTCCGATAGTCAAATCAACCAGTTTGTAGCAGATGAAGGCGACCACGGCCGACCACACCACAGTGGTCAATACAGCTTGCGCTTGTATCCACACTTGGCTGCCGATGCTGGTATCAACGATAGTGTTGTTGACGTAATCCACGATACCCGTACCACCCATGCCCCAGTTGTTGAACACGCCAGTGAGCAACGCACCCAAGATACCGCCGATGCCGTGTATGCCGAATACGTCCAGCGCATCATCCGCACCCAATAATTTCTTGAGTCCAGTCACACCCCAGAAGCACACCACACCTGCCAATGCACCTATTGCCAAGCCGCCGCCGATACCCACCCAGCCGCAAGCCGGGGTGATTGCAACCAAACCCGCCACTGCGCCGGAGGCCGCACCCAACAGGCTGGGTTTGCCTTTCAGCATCCATTCCGCGCCCAGCCAGGTCATCACCGCAGCCGCTGTTGCTAGCAAGGTGTTGGCGAAAGCCAAGGTTGCAGTACCGCCTGCTTCCAGCGCGGAACCCGCGTTGAAACCAAACCAGCCCACCCACAGCAATGACGCGCCGATCATAGTCATTACCAAACTGTGCGGAGTCATCGGCTCTTTGCCGTAACCGATACGTTTGCCGATCAAGAAAGTGCCCACCAAACCAGCTACCGCTGCGTTGATGTGAACCACTGTGCCGCCCGCGAAGTCTAGTGCGCCTTTGGCAAATAACCAGCCTGCGGTCGCATTAGCTGCATCCGCCGCCGCTTGGTCGGTGTAAGCATCAGGACCCGCCCAGAACCAAACCATGTGTGCGATTGGCAAGTAAGCGAAAGTGAACCACAGCGCCGAAAACAACAACACAGCAGAGAACTTCATACGTTCAGCGAAGGCACCTACTACCAATGCCACGGTAATCGCAGCGAAAGTGGCTTGGAATGCAACGAAGATGAACTCAGGAATGACGACCCCTTTGCTAAAGGTTGCCGCATTCGCCACACTTCCTGTGGCAGGATCGAAGATGCCATGCAGGAACAATCTGTCGAAACCGCCGATGAATGCGTTGCCCGTAGTGAACGCCAGCGAGTAACCGTAAATCGCCCATAGCACGCAAATCATCGCAAAAATGCTGAACACTTGCATCAGCATCGACAGCATGTTTTTACTGCGCACCAAGCCGCCGTAAAACAGAGCGAGTCCGGGAATCGTCATCATAATCACCAGCAATGTTGCCACCAGCATCCACGATGTATCGCCTTTGTTTGGCACGGGCGCAGGTGCGGCGGCAGCAACAGGTGCGACCGCCTCGGTTGCCGGGGCAACGACTGCCGCAACGCTCGAAGCCGCCTCGACCGCAACACTAACTGACTCTTCCGCCAACACCGATGTGGACATTCCACACAGCATCGCCAGCAAAGCAAAACAGCTTAATAATTTCCTCATTTCAATCTCCTTATAGTGCTTCTGCGCCGGATTCACCGGTACGGATGCGAATCACTTGTTCGATTGCGGAGACAAAAATTTTGCCGTCGCCGATTTTCCCGGTGTTCGCCGACTTTTCGATTGCCTCGACAACTTGATCGAGCATGTCGCTTTTAATCGCCGCTTCCAATTTAATCTTGGGCAAAAAATCCACCACATATTCCGCTCCGCGATATAACTCGGTATGCCCTTTTTGCCGTCCAAAGCCTTTAACTTCGGTAACCGTGATGCCCTGCACGCCAATCGCGGAAAGGGCTTCACGCACCTCGTCGAGCTTGAAAGGCTTGATGATTGCTGTGACCATTTTCATGTTCAATTTCTCCTGTTGTGGAGCGGCAAACCGCTCCAGATTGATTACATCGAACGAGTCAGAGACAACACAGCTGTTGCCTTCCCTAGATCCTTGTTAAGGACGTTGTAGGCAGCACCGGCACCTTTATCTGCATTAGTGCTGCTATAGGCCAATCCCAGCACATAGCCGCTGAAGTCCTTGCTAACTGACACTTTGTAATCAGAATAGGACAAAGCAGCGATCCCCGTTCCGGCGTTAGGTCCTTTGAAGTCTTGCTTGCCATAATGCGCACCAAGGGTCGCGCCGCTATCACCTAACGCGTAACTGATATTTGCTTCCAGATAGCTAGTGCCTTTGGCCTTCGCAGTACCAAATGTATCGCCCAAACTGTAGGAATATTTTAGTGTGGCGATAGAATAGGTTAACGCGCCATAAATTTCGTCTGTATCAGCTTTGGTTTTACCCGCAATGTAAGCACCGGGGTAGTTGTAGCGGAGATAACCAACATCGTAGGCCAACGAGCTGGCTGACCCCTTGTAACCAGCATAGGTATCCAGCTCCAAGCCCGCATTGTTCGCCACACCCGCATCGCTCAACCAGCTGATGCTAGAACCCCATGCGCCTGCATATAAGCCACTGGCATGTGCATAGTCAAAGCCACCTTGAATAGCAGGACCCGCACCTGTTTGCGAAATGCCACGGTACAAATAATCGCTCACCAAACCAACGTTTGAAGTAACGGTGTGCGTTGGAGCATCCGCTGCCATCGCCAAGCCAGGAACAGCCAATACAGACAAGATCAAAGCGTTTAATAGATTGCGTTTCATAATAATTTCCTTTTTTGGAGTTAATAATAAATACGGGATTACCTTTCCGCATAAACCATTCAGCAGCATCCGTGCCATGTTTTTTAGTAATTTGAAAACAATGAATTAGGAAATTTTTTGCGTTTACCACAAACCACTCCGCACCAATTGCAGGCAAGCTAAACAGGTTACGCACTGCTTGAGTGCGGTGACCTCGCATTGATTTACCCAAATAATCCGTTGGGAAGCTCAACCTATTTCCCCTTGCGAAAGGGGGGGGCTGAAGGTCATGGCACTCGGTTAAGGAAAATGATGGCAACGCCCTCCCTTTCAAGGGGAGGGCTGGGGGAGGGGATGGGGGTAAGCTGTGAAATAGAACCCATCCTACCCTTCCTCTTGAAGGGGAAGGAACAAGATACGCTTCCACTTTGAGGAGGTTATGTCGTAATACGTATAGACCAGCCGCTTTACTTCACGCGATGCTCGTCGTGCCACATTTCCCACAACACCGCTTCGAGATTCCGCGCAAAGCGTTTCGCGTCGAACAAAGGGGAACTCAATGCCTGCTGGCGCAAACCTGCACGCAGTGCCACCAAGCCCTCCAGATTTCCCGTGTATTCTAAAGCCTTGGATAGGTATTGATCGACATCGGCGGCAATCCAGTCTTTAAGTCCTGCTGCCGTCAGCAGACTAGCACCTTGCCTAGATAACAAGGTATCTCCCGCAAGAGTTATGGTTGGCACACCCATCCAGATTGCATCGCAAGTGGTTGTACCCCCTGGGAATGGAAACGTATCGAGCATTACGTCCACTTCGCCGTAATTGGCCAGATATTCTTCGCGTGGTGCAGGGCCATGCAATGTAATTCGGGCGGTGTCTATTCCATGCTGTTGCAACCGTTTCGCAAATTGTGCCGCCACGTTGACATCGCCCAGCGGGGCGCATTGAAAACGGATTTTTGAACTGGGCAGCAAATCGAGAATTTTTCTATACGCCGACAATACTTCATCGCTCAACTTGGATAAAATTTGAAAACAGCCAAAGGTGATGTGACCATTTTTTAGTGCAGGCAATGGGGAAACAGGCAGATCAACATTGGGTGCAGTGAAACATAATCGCGTGTCGGGTAGATACCGCACGGTTTCGCTAAAGTGCGAGCGATGCGCTTCGGGTACACCCACCTCGTCCGCCAGAAAATAGTCCATCTCTGCCACGCCCGTTGTGGCAAAAGAATCGAGCCAGCTAACTTGCACGGGCGCA
>CXWL01025591.1_pt1 | contig 10313 bp, 5 predicted proteins | sample 590931 | NCBI WGS metagenome assembly CXWL01 (sample SAMEA3498368, study PRJEB10139) | groundwater metagenome | biome: water well; material: biofilm material | place: Germany | collected 2015-04-27
CACGAAGTTCGGCGACGTCGACGTGTATGCGGGCGACTATGTCTGTGCCCTGGTCGCGCAGGCGTGCCGCGACGGCGACATATTCAAGAATCCCAAGGGCGACCCCAATCCCGACACGTTTGACCCCAGCCGGCCTGTGACCGGCGTTCTGCATTTCGGGCCGATGGGCGGGCCGCACCAGTGCCTGGGCCGCGAGTTGGCGCGCGACATGCTTGCGGAGATGCTGTTGGGGTTGAAAGCGCTACCGGAGCTTGAGCCGGTCGGCGGCGTGGAGATGAAGACGATCCTGGGTTTTCCGCAGCTGCGTGTGCGTTGGCGCCGCGAGAAGATCCTTGAGCGCGGGTACGGACCGCATCGCTCGTCCTTTGTGGAGGCGCCCAGCTATGGTTGAGCGCGCCGTGCAGTTTATCGCGTGCATTCCGATCACCAGCGACAAGCGCTGGCCTGGGTTGCGTGTGAAGGAGATCGAAGCGCGGCTGGATCGACTGCAAACCGATAGAGAGTTGCATAGTGAGTTGCGCGAGAGGCTCGATGCCACCGCGTGCATTCACTTCATGAGTATGTCCGTCGTGTGGAACGGGGAAGCGAACGAGCAAGCCTATCTCATTGTGGACATCACCGGCGACGGCAAGCGCGAGGCCGTCGTCGAGGCGCTTGTCAAGCATGCGGGGATGGCGCTTCTGCCGTTGTTCGAGGGATCGCCGGGCATTACGTCGCCCCTAGATTTGCGGCGGTATCTCAACGACTGGATGATTGTGGGCGTCGCGCATCCGTTCCCGATTATTCGCCCCTATTCCACAGGACTTCGGTTCACGGGAACGCCGTGCCTGACGGTGAAGCAGATTCTCGAAGACGACCGCATCGAGCGCGCGGCGCGGATCCTTGTCCAAAAAGCGTTGAGCGACGCGGCGACGAAAGCCGTCGACAGTTCGTTCGAGGTTGCGACGTCCGAATTTTTCTCCTTCGTTGATAGCGGGGTTCAGTCAAAAGGGGCGAGGCCGCTCGACGTCCTGGCGTTCGTGCATGGCCGGTTGGAGGCCAAAGGTCTGCTTCCAAAGCGAGATTCAAAGACAGCGGCACCGGGGCGGCTTAGGCGGGAGACGCTCGTGATGGCGTTGCTCACGTTGCCGTTCAAGTCCTGGATCTTCCAAGGCGCCGGGCTGTTGGTGCTTGCGGCTTTCGTCTTTCTGATGGCCGATTTGTTGCCGGTTGACGAAGAGTGGTCGATCCTCGAACTCGTCCTCCGGCCGTTGGTGACGGTTTGGGTGTCGGCGGTCATCGTCGTTTCGATGATGGCTGTTTTGATCGGCGCGGCGTTTGGGCTGGTGGCGTGGCGCGTGCGTCATCATGAAGACAAAGCCAAGCCCGTCGATCGCGATCCCGACCCCGACCTCGTGCGCGAAATCTTGCGGCGGGAGAGCAGGCCTTGTGCGCCGGGCGTGCCACGGGTGTCGAGCCATCTGACCTCGGTATCGACGATCAAGTCTGAGTTTGCGTTGAGCCGTATTGCCTTGCCGTTCGCCTTTCACGTTGTCGAGTTTTTGTCCCAGGCCAGCGTCTTCCGGCCGGGGTTTCTGTCGAACATAGGGACGATTCACTTCGCGCAGTGGGTACGCATTCCGGGCAATAAGCTTTTGTTCCTTTCCAACTACGACGGAAGCTTCGAGAGCTATCTCGAGGACTTCATCACCAAGGCGGCACGAGGCTTGACCTCGATCTGGAGCAACACGCAGGATTTTCCACGCACGCAATGGCTGTTCCTGAACGGTGCGGAGGACGGCGACCGCTTCAAGCGGTGGGTACGGCGGCAGCAAATCCCGACGTTGTTCTGGTATGCGGCCTATCCGGCGCTCACCGTCGATCAGATTCGCAACAACGTCGACATTCGCGAAGGTCTCTTAAAGGCGGCAGGGACGACCGACGCCGAAGAGTGGGTGGCGCGATTCGGTTCCGCGCCGCGGCCGCGCTATGCGGTGGAGGCGCCGGAAATTCAAACGCTGGCTTATTCCGGCTTGGGCGACCTGGCGGAGGGGGCGTGTCTGCTGCTGCGGTTTCCGGACGCGCCGGGGCGCGCCAATGATTGGCTGAAGACCATCCAGGGGCAGGTCAGCTTCGGCGAGCGGCCCGAGAAGGACGGGCGCGCATTCGAGACGTTCGTCGCGCTGACGTGGACGGGGCTTCAACGGCTTGGCCTGTCGCGCGGCACGGACAAAGGCGGTGCCGCGCTCACGGCGGAATTCCCGTCTCCGTTCGTGGTGGGAATGAACCATCCGTCGCGCAACAATGCCTTGGGCGACGTCGGGGTCAGCGCGCCGGAGCATTGGCAGTGGGGCAAGTGCGGCGAAGAAGTTGACGCGGCGCTGTTGATCTATGCGCGGGACGGCAAGATTGCCGGCGCCGTCGATGCCGAACGGCTCAAGCTCTCCAGCTTTGGCGTGAACTGCGTGCGCGAGATCAAATTCCAACCGCAACCGATCTGCAAAGTGAAGCGCGAGCCGTTCGGGTTCGCCGACGGCATTTCGCAACCGAAGGTCAGGGGCTTGTCGCGTGGGCTGACGCCGGGGAACGGCGCCGACGTCTTGGAGACGGGCGAGTTTATCTTGGGCTATCCGGACGGGCGCAATTACTACCCGGCGACGCCGCAGGTGAAGGCGCAGGCTGATCACGGACGTTGGCTGCCAAGTCTGCCGCAAGACTTCGTGGCGTTCAGCGACGAGGCGCCTGATCAAAATGTGCGTGACCTTGGGCGGAACGGCAGCTTCCTGGTCATTCGCCAACTGAAGCAAGACAAGAAAGCGTTCGACGATTGGTTGGACACCGCAGCCAACGATTTGAAGAAGGCGGTGCCCGAAGTGCCGGACGTGCGCGAGTGGTTGGCTGCGAAATTGGTCGGGCGGTGGAAGAACGGCGCGTCGTTGCTGCGCCATCCCTACAAGGCGCCGCCCGGCGACTATCAGCCGGACGACGGGTTCATGTTCGGGCGCGAGGACCCGCAGGGGCTGAGTTGCCCGTTGGGCGCCCATGCGCGGCGCGCGAACCCGCGCGACAGTTTCGATCCCGACGACCCGCTGCAGGTGGGCATCACGAACCGCCACCGCATCCTGCGGCGCGGGCGGCCCTATTTGGGGGCGGACGGGGTGACGGCGGACGGCTTGTTGTTCATGTGCTTGAACGCGGACATCGAGCGGCAATTCGAATTCGTGCAGCAGACGTGGCTGCATTCGAGTTCGTTTCCGGGCCTGCGCGATGAAAGCGATCCGTTCACCTCTCATCCGCGCGATGGCGGCACGTTCACGATCCCGTTGCCGACTGGGCCTTTGCGCGTGCCGGGGTTGAAGTCGTTCGTCACGGTTGAGGGCGGCGCCTATTTCTTCCTGCCCTCGCGCCGGGCACTGGGCTTCCTCGGGAGTTTAGCGGGGAGTGGACTGACGGCGGTGTTCGGCGGCGGGAATTATCCTGCGCCTGTTATCAAAATCACTGGCAACCAACCTGTGTCATGAGTGCTGCATTCACTTCGCGGGCTTCTCGGGCAGCGCGGTGATGACCGTTTCGGTGAGTTGGTAGTTCGTGAGCTCGAGTGCGCGGCCGACCGGGTCGGTGCAGAGCGTGCGCGAGCCGGCGAGCGCGATCATCGGGTTGCCTTTGAGATAGGCGAGGCCTGCGGCGCGGCCTTTGGTTTCGCCCACCGTGTTTGCGGTGCGCAACTCGGCGGAGAAGGCTCTGCGCCACAAGGTGCAGGGTTTGTTCGTGCGGGTGCTTTCCGCCTGACGCGCGAGAATTTGCGCCTGCGCATCGAGCCGCGCCCACGCCTTCTCGTGATCGTAGCAAGCCTTGGCGAGGGTCAAGAGCTCTGCGACGAGCCCGTCGGCGTAGCCGGCGGCGAGATCGGGATGCGCGTTCGCGTTCAAGTCGTCGAGCGCTTGGCGGAGTTTGCCGGTGGTGGCCGTGGCCCCGGCCGCCGCGTCGCAGGTTGTCTGCTCGAGTTTCTCGTTCGCGGCGGCGAAAGGCGCCAATGGCTCGGGGCTTGAGGCCTTCGGGCAGATCGCGCGCGCGGCGCCGATGAGGCCTGCGACCGCCAGATGCGTTTGCACGCGTTCCGCCGCGGGGGCGGCCTTGGTGAGCGCCACGCGCACCAGGCGCGCAGTGTTCGCGCGGGTTTCGCACTGGTTCGCGGCCGAGATTTCCGGGTCGTAGCCTAAGAGCTTCACCGCTGCGCCGCGTGCGAATTTCGTTTCTGCCGCGCCCGCCTCTAAGGCCACGGCGAGCGACAAAACTGCGAGCACGACCGTTCTCACTGTGCCTCCTCCCACAATCGTCGCCTTGCCATGCCAGACCTTAACTTGAGTTGGGTGCATTGTCCGCTCATCTTAATGTCGGCAGATGATGACGGCGGGCGCGAAGCAACGACGGTTACTGCCTTGGTTGCGCCGGCGCGTGGAGCCGCTAGCGCTGTCTAGCACCGTGCCGAGGGTTTTCGAGTGCACAGCCCACCTGACTGATGCGGTAGCAATATTTGTAATCTGCCACGAGCAAACGTAGACTTCGCTGCACGGCGCGATCGGTGCAGTAGAGATGTTACTGGAGAGGGATGGCCCGCTGGGGGCGCTGTTGGCTTTGGCCGCGCGCGCCGACAGCGGTCAAGGCGGGGTCGTTCTGGTCGGGGGCGAGGCCGGCATCGGCAAGACTGCGCTGTTGCGCGAGTTCGCGCGGTTGGCGCCCTCGGGCGTGCGCGTCATGTGGGGTGGTTGCGAGGCGCTTTTCACGCCGCGTCCGCTCGGGCCGGTTCACGATCTCGCCCGCGAGCTCGATCCGCATATCGCCGAGTTGATCGCGCGCGGCGCGGCGCCGTCCGATCTATTTCCGGCGCTGATCAACGCGCTCAAGGACGCCCCACAAACGACCGTGCTGGTGTTCGAGGATGTGCACTGGGCCGATCACGGCACGCTCGATCTGATCAAGTATCTCGGCCGGCGCATCGCGCTGTTGCGTGCTCTGCTCGTTCTCAGTGTGCGCACCGACGAGGTCGGTGCCGACCACCCGCTGACGCAAGTGCTCGGTGATCTGCCGGCCAGCGCACTCACGCGCATTGTGCTGGCGCCGCTGACGTCCGATGCCGTCGCGACGCTCGCGCGCGCAGCCGGCCAGCCAAGCGCAAACCTTCACCGCATTACCGCCGGCAATCCGTTCTTTGTCACCGAGCTGTTGGCGGCGGGCGTCGATGGCGCGGGTCAGGTTCCCATTTCAATCGGCGACGCTGTTTTGGCGCGCTTGTCGCGCCTGGCGCCGCGCGAACGCGAATTGTTGGAAGTGGTGTGCGTCGTGCCCGGCGCCGTCCAGCGCTGGCTGGTTCGCACGCTGCTGGGGGCTGACAGCGAGGTCGTGATCGACCGCTGCGTCGCGCGCGGCTTCTTGGTGCGGGAGGATGACGGCGCGCTTCGCTTCCGCCATGAGCTTGCGCGCCAGGCGGTCATCGCGCGCATCCCGCAAGTGGCGCAGAAGGCGCTGCACGTGCGACTCGAGGCGGCGATTTCGAGTGCACCCGACGGGCAATCGAGAATCGTGCTGTCGCAACGCGTCCATCATGCGGCGGGCGCTCAGGATGGCGCGCGCGTGTTGGAGCTGGGGCCTCAAGCCGCCAAGCAGGCCGCGCGCTTGGGTGCGCATCGAGAGGCGGCGGCGCATCTGGCAACAACGCTGAAGTTTGTCGCCCAGGCACCGCGGGCGCTTGCCGCGCAATTGTATGAAGACTGGGCCTACGAAGCGGGTCTCGCTCTGGGCATCGACGATGCCGTGTTGGACGCACGTCGGCGTGCCGTCGATCTTTGGCGGGGCGAGGGCCGCGTCGACAAAGTGGGGCACAATCTGCGCTGGCTGTCGCGCTTGCATTGGTATCGCGGCGAGGCCGAAAAAGCCGGGAAGTACGTCGATCAAGCGATACAGGAACTTGAAGCCGCGCCGCAAGGCCCCGAGCTGGCCATGGCCTACAGCGTGCGATCGCAACAGCACATGCTCAACGATCACATGGACGAAGCGATCGCGTGGGGCGAGCGAGCGATCGCGCTCGCCCAGAATTTGGGCGAGATGGACACGCGTATCCACGCACTCAACAACGTCGGTACCGCGCTCTTGTTCTCGGGCCGGGCGAGCGGGCGCCAAAAACTCGAAGAAAGTTTGGCACTCGCACTGGCGAACGGCTTCCACGAACACGCAGCGCGCGCTTACACGAACCTTGCCGAGTATGGGGTCGTCTTCAAGGACTTTGCGCTTGCCGAACGTATGATGGCGGAGGGGATCGCGTTCGACACGCGCCACGATCTCGACTCATGGACGCATTATCTTGTGGGCCGGCAGGCACAACTGCGCATGGAACAGGGCCGCTTGCGCGATGCGGAAACCATCGCCCGCGGTGTGATGGGTCTTGAGCGATTAACGCTTGTGATGCGCTTGCCGGCGCTGACAGTGCTGGCCAAAGTGCACATGCGTCTCGGCGAAAAAGACAACGCCGCCCTCCTCCATCAAGCATTGGAGCAAGCACTGGCGACGGGCGAGCCTCAGAACATCGCGCCGGTTCGCTTCGCGCTTGTCGAAGCGTTCTGGCTCGCCGACGACAGCGCGGGCTGCCACGATCACCTCGCGATCCTCGATGCGATGGATCTGGCGAGTTTCGATCCATGGGAACTAGGCGAGCTGGCGACATGGCGTCGCCGGATCGGTCGCGAGGGACCGCTGCCCGCGACCGAAATCCCGGCGCCGCGCGCGGCCGAATTGCGCGGCGATGTGATCGCGGCGGCGGACGAATGGGATCGTCTGGGCCTGCCCTACGAGGCGGGCCTTGCTCTGGTTCAGGTGCGTGGTGCGGGCGCCGAGGCTGCATTCGCGCGCGCCGTGTCGACGCTTGAAGCAATCGAAGCGCGTCCGGCCGCCATGCGTGCGCGCGAAATCGCACGTCACGCCGGGGCCGCGGCTCAATTGCCGCCGCAACGGCGGGGTCCTTACGCGGTGGCGCGCTGGCATCCCCTCGGTTTGACCAAGCGGGAATGCGAAGTGCTCCGCCTGGTTGCGGAAGGTGCCGGCAACCGTGAAATAGCGACCCGCATTTTCCGCTCGACGCGTACGGTCGAGCACCACATCTCCGCCGTGCTCGCCAAACTCAATGCCGCCAATCGCATGGAAGCGATGCTGCGCGTGCGAAGCGAGCCTTGGCTGATTTCTGCCAATCGTCCCCTGGTGGCAGTCGAAAAATAGGTAGTCCGCAGCCGAAAAATGGGTAACGGCCCCGATGAGGGCGCGCGAGCTGTCCCGCAATCTCGATCACTCAAAGGAGTCGTCTTCATGAGCGTCAACCGCCGCGCTTCGCGTTTGCTCACGCTTGGACTGATGAGCGCATTGCTCGCCCTGGCTTGGCCGAGCGAGGGAGGCGCTGAACCCGAATTAGGCACATCGCGACAACCGCTCCGCCTGGGCTATCCCGTAAGCAAAGCCCAGCAGGAAGAGCTGGGACTGGTCGCGGTGGCGGGGGGGTGCAGTGGCACTCTGCTCAACCAATTTTGGGTGCTCACCGCCGAACATTGCGTCAACGTCAACGGGCAGATTGGCGGAATGGCCAGACCGCTCGAGCAAATCACGATCACCGCGGCTTGGCGAAGCGGAACGCTGACGCCGACGCGCAGCGTTCGCTATTTCAGCAGTAACAATGTCGATGTGGTTCTGCTTTTTCTAGGCCGCCGCAATTTTGGTGAAAGGAATGCACGCCTCATCTATCACAATGTCGTCGACACCAGCATGTCGCTCACAAAATTCGGACGCGGCATTGCGAGCTACGCGACAGTTTGGAAATTCGGGAAAAGAATCAGGCCGGGTAGGATCGACGGCCAATATCGGTCGGCTGAATTCACGCCAAGCGTTGCCAGCGGGACGATCATAACGCTTCCGGTCAATTCGGCCGGCCAAATCGGCCACGGAGGGGATAGCGGCGGGCCGGACTATGTCACTGGCGCCGGGGGCGCGTTGCTGAGCATTGCCAGCGTTCAATCGACTTGCGCAGCGTCCGGATATATTTCCGGCATGCCAACGACCGATTGGAAGTGGGCGACAGGCATCACGAGTTGCGACAGCGCAGCACTATTCACCATTCGCGACGATATCGTGCGTCTCATGAAAGAGGAGGGGCCGCCAGATTCAGGTATATTACCGAACAGACCGGGAGCGGGCGAACTGCAGACGAAGCCTGAGATCGTTCCCAACCGTCCCGGTGCAGCCGACCTACAGACAATGCCCGATCCCGACCAGATCGTTTCGAACCGGCCCAGCGTCATCCCGCACGACAGTTTCTCCGGCGCGTGGGCGACAGTCACCGCCTCCGGAAGGCACTATGCGATGAACCTGACTCAAAGCGGTGACGCCGTAAGCGGTTCCTACATGAGCCAGGACGGCCGAATTGCGGGCACCATTAGCGGACGTATCGTGCCCCGCACTGTTGTGTTGAACGGCGTGCGGCTGAGACTTGGCGTCCTGGCCTATCGCTGGACCGAAGGGACCAGCGCAGGCAGCGGCAAGTTCACGCTTGCGGCCAACGGCAACAGTTTTGAGGGCTGGTGGAATTCGGTCGACGATCCCGACGCAGTGCAGGGCAGTTGGAATGGTACGAGGAAATAGGAACATGGAGGGTTTGTGTCCATGAACATCTACTGTTGCGATCCGCGCTGGCTCACACTTGGATTGACCGGCGCGGTGTCGGTACTTGCCGTGGCTTGGCCGATGGGTGCTAGCGCCGATATCCTTCCCAACCGTGCCGGCGCAGCACACCCGACGACGGCTGATCGCGGTATCGTTTCGAACCGGCCTTGTGCTGCCAGCGTTGTGTCGGCGGNNCTTGCAAGCCGGGCTTTGAGTGGCGCATGGCGGGCCCGGAAGATCGGGTCTGTGTCACGCCCGAGTCGCGCGCCCGAGCCGCACTCGATAATACCGACGCTGCAAACAATGTCGACGCCGCGGGGACTGATGGACCCAACACATGCGTCAAGGACCCAGATGGCGGCCGATTGGTGTGGCGTGAGGCGTTCCCGGGCGATGTCGTATGCGTCACGCGTGAAATACGTCAGTTGGTGCGTGCCGAGAACCGCACTGCGGCGAGCCGGCGCGCCTGCAACTGATCACAAAGCGGAGTGACGACATGAGGAACATCGCGGTATTCTTGGCGGCTTTGACGACCATCGCGTCGGCGTGGGCTGATGTCGTCAAGTTGCCTGTTCTCGGCGGGGCGGGCGGCGAGCACTTCGAATATCAATGTGCCGACAACGGATACCTTGTCGATCTGCGCGCCTATGTGGGGCTCTGGATCGACAACGTGCAGGCGGTTTGCGCGAAGTACGACCCCGCTACGGGGCGGATGCGGGACACAGCTCCGGAGGGCCCGGTCTTCGGCGGAGCAGAGGGCAGAACCCATTCGTCCAAAGCGCGTTTCTCGCCGTGCGTTCGCGATCAGCTGATTTACAGTTTTGATGCGACTGAAACCGGTAACCAACCGGTACTTGGTCGCATCCGTTTGAGCTGCCTTTTCAGCGCAACGCTGAAGCGTCCCAAGCCGGGGGAATCTAACGGCATACAACTTTTGGGTGGCGATGAACTTAAAGACAAAGGCTTCGGCTCCGCGGTGAAGTTCGCGGTCTGCCCGGATGGAACCGTCGCCGTCGGCATTCGCGGCCGTTCGGGAGTTTATCTGGACGCGTTCGGATTGATCTGTGGGCCTATCGGGCGCGCGTCGGCGCGGTCCGAGCCCATGACCGTCGCTCTTGTCTCGGCCGACGGTAGCCGCACGACATATACGGATCCGACAATTAGAGCCACAAACGGCGAACTCGTTCTCCTCGATTGGTGTCGCGAGTGGGGGACGAATTGCGGCAAGCCCGCAGCGGAAGCCTATTGCAAACGCAAGGGCTATCCCTTCGCTAAAAAATTCGCGGCGTCCGAGAGCAAGGGACGCACCGGCGTCATCACCTCCGGTGCGATTTGCGCCGGCGAACTCTGCACCGGGTTCCGCGAGATTTCGTGCAGCAAATCCGACGTTCTGGAGGCGGAGCAATCACAAGGACCATCGCCATTCGGCGTCGCGCCGTCGAAGCCGGATCGCGGAGTCGTTTCCAACCGGCCGGGCGCATCCGCCATGACGACCGGGCCAATGATCCCTGCGCCACAACCGGCTCAGGTTGCGCACGACGGGTTCACGGGCGTTTGGGCGACGGTTACCGCCGCCGGTGGGCAATATACGATGACGCTCGCGCAAAACCGCCGAGGGGTGAAGGGCTCCTACACAC
>CXWL01124209.1_pt1 | contig 10313 bp, 7 predicted proteins | sample 590931 | NCBI WGS metagenome assembly CXWL01 (sample SAMEA3498368, study PRJEB10139) | groundwater metagenome | biome: water well; material: biofilm material | place: Germany | collected 2015-04-27
CTGTGTCACCGTGGGTTCCTGGTGCTGGGCAGCAAGGAAACACCGGATTTTTCCGCCTTTGGCAACCGGTTTGAGCCGCTGGTCAAACAAGAACGGATCTACCGAAAATCATGAGCGACGCAGCAGATGTTCCTTCAATAAAGGCTATCGTGATCGGCGCTTCGGCCGGCGGAGTCGAGGCGTTGCTCACGATTCTTGGCCCGCTGCGTGAAGGCTTCACTATGCCAATCATTGTGGTCCTGCACTTGCCCGACGAGCGCCGCAGCTTGTTGGCCGAGGTGTTTGCACGCCGGGTATCAATGCCTGTTCGCGAAGCGACCGATAAAACCCGGGTCGAAGCCGGGACGCTGTATTTCGCCACACCCGGTTATCACTTGTCGGTGGAGCAGGATCATAGCTTCTCGTTGAGCCTGGAAGATCGCGTGCATCATTCGCGTCCTGCCATCGATTACCTCTTCGAGTCTGCTGCCGATGCCTACGGTCCAGTCTTGGCCGCCGTATTGCTGACGGGAGCCAATCGCGACGGGGCCCGCGGCCTTTCCCACGTTAAACGTCGCGGTGGCCTGACCATCGTGCAGGACCCGACTGAGGCGCAGGTCGCGACCATGCCTCAGGCAGCGCTGGATATTCAGCAGCCTGACCATATTCTCACTGTCCGCGGCATCGGCCGTCTGCTTGTCGAGCTGGAACAAATAGCATGTTAAGTAACATCCAAGCCAAATTGCTGATCGTCGACGATCTGCCGGAGAACCTGTTGGCGCTCGAAGCGCTGATCAAGCGTGAAGACCGGATGGTCTACAAGGCCTTGTCCGCCGATGAAGCCTTGTCGCTGTTGTTGCAGCACGAATTCGCCCTGGCCATCCTCGATGTACAGATGCCAGGCATGAATGGCTTTGAGCTCGCCGAGTTGATGCGCGGAACGGAGAAAACCAAAAACATCCCGATCGTGTTTGTCAGTGCTGCCGGTCGCGAGTTGAACTACGCATTCAAGGGCTATGAAAGCGGCGCGGTGGACTTCCTGCACAAGCCGCTGGATATCCATGCGGTCAAGAGCAAGGTCAACGTGTTCGTGGACCTGTATCGCCAGAGCAAGGCGATGAAGCAGCAGGTTGAAGCGCTGGAACAGAGCCGTCGCGAACAAGAAGAGCTGCTTAAACAGTTGCAGCACACTCAGCTAGAGTTGGAACAAGCGGTGCGTATGCGCGATGACTTCATGTCGATCGTTGCCCACGAATTGCGCACGCCGCTCAATGGCCTGATCCTTGAAACACAGTTGCGCAAGATGCACCTGGCCCGGGACAACGCTTCGGCGTTCACGCTGGACAAAATGCACGCCATGGTCGACCGCGATGAGCGCCAGATCAAAAGCCTGATTCGCCTGATCGAAGACATGCTGGACGTGTCACGCATTCGTACCGGCAAGCTGTCGATCCGGCCAAGCCGATTTGATCTGGTGCAATTGGTCAGCAACCTCTTGCAAAACTTTGCGCCCCAGGTCGATACCGCCGAGTGTTCCACACACTTTGTTGCTGAGCGCCCAGTAGTCGGCAACTGGGACGAATTCCGCATCGAGCAAGTCATTTCAAATCTACTGACCAACGCCTTGCGTTATGGTGGCAAGAGCCAGATAGACGTACGGGTTTACGCACACGAAGGTCAGGCTCGGGTTGAGGTGCAGGATCGCGGGATCGGCATCAGCGAAGAAAACCAGAAGCGTATTTTTCAACAGTTCGAGCGTGTTTCAGCCAAAACCGTGGTCGCGGGGCTGGGCTTGGGGCTGTTTATTTCAGAACAAATTGTTGCCGCCCATGGCGGTTCCATCGCCGTCGAGAGCAAAATCAACGAAGGCGCCTTATTTCGCGTTTGTCTGCCGCTGTAGGGAAACAGCCAGATAAACGCAACCTCTGATCGACCCTACGGTCGTATCAGCAGCTATTGACCGAACAAAGGCTTCCCATGAGTGAAGATGCGCAAGATGTAGTACTCATTGTCGAGGATGACCCCTCGATTTTGATGGTGTTGTCCGCTTACCTGTCGGGTGAAGGTTACCGGGTGCTGCAGGCCGAAAACGGCGAGCAGGCGTTTGAAATACTGGCGAGCAAACCGCACCTGGACATGATGATCACTGACTTCCGCTTGCCCGGCGGGATTTCCGGCGTACAGATTGCCGAGCCTGCGGTGAAGCTGCGACCGGAACTCAAAGTGATTTTTATCAGCGGTTATCCGCAGGAAATCCGCGAGACCGACAGCCCGATCACCAAGACAGCGCCGATTCTGGCAAAGCCGTTCGATCTGGATGAACTGCAAGAGCTCATGCAGCAAATGCTCTCCTGAAGCTGCGCGTCGGCGTGAGCCGACGTGCATGGGGGCTGCGCGCTTGCGCTAGCGCTTCACCTGATCTGCCTCGTTGTAGATGAACTGCGCATCGGCCGACGCTTGGGTTGGCAAAACGATTTTTATGATCGGCTTCACGCCCCCTCCGGTCGAGTTGTAGAAGTCCGTCTGATCGTGTCGCGCACCTGCCAATCCCCCGTCCAGATAGAAGAATGCTTCGATGGGTAGCTCATTCGGAATGTTTTGTGGCCAGGTGGCCATGACCAATTCAATGTAGTCATGTGGACCCGCAAAGAAATTTGCCAACTGGTGAGCTCGAATGGTCTGGTAGAACGAAGCGGCCCCCAGATCATTCATGGCGTCACGAACATCGAAGCTGCACAGGTTCCAGGTGTTTGCCCTGCGATTGGCGATCCATTGTTCGGCGGTTGTGACACCGATGGTCTGGCAGCGACGGCTGCGGTCAGGTGAGTAGGGATGAGCCCCGCAACCGGGTTTCTCTCTCAATTGAGTTGCGCCATCCAGCGGGTAGGCGCATAGCACTTCAATCTCCCGCGTGCCGGCTGGCCTGGCCAAGACGGGATAAAAGATAAAACCGTTCTTTTGTCCAAACACCAATCCAGTGAATTTGGCGTCTTTACTCAAATACGAAAAGGATACCCCGCCACTGCTTTGAGAGTGCGGACTGGGGTTCCAACTCTTGTAAGCGTTTGATGGCACGGTGGATCTCAAGATTATGCCCCGGCAGAGGAAGGCCGGCATCGAAGGTTTGCCGCAATCTTGGCGAATGTCGTTGTAACGGCTCGTCAGGTTGGTTGCGACCGCTGCACCTGCGGTTGTTGCAGCTGAATACGTTACGGCGTGGGGACTTGATTCCAGCATCCCCACGGATGCCTGTTCGACTGTTGCTTCTTGATGTTCATGAATCTGGCAGCCCGTGAGGGCAACCGTCAGGACAAGAGCGATAATCTTTTTCATGAGTGTTCATCCCTTGAATGGAGTCCTGCCTATGCAGGCATGCGCAGAGTCGCCTCAGAGCGGGCGGGCTGCGTACTTCAGGGAGGATTGAACCCGGGAAAAAATATCGCGAATAGCTGTCATTATTGACAGGTGACAGGCTTTAAAACGAACCCCACTCTTGGCTGTTATGCGGCGGCTCGATGGAGCAGGGCGTGCTGATTATTGGCGAATCATCTCGCGCACCTTTGCTGTCAGTAGATCAAAGGTGAACGGTTTGGTGATCATCTGCATGCCTGGATCAAGAAAGCCGCCTCGTACGGCCGCGTGTTCGGCATAACCGGTGATGAATAACACTTTCAGGTCAGGCCGGTACTGCCGACCGATTTCCGCCAATTGCCGGCCATTCATTCCCGGCAATCCCACATCACTGATCAACAGATCAATACGTTGATCGGAGTCGAGAATCGGCACTGCGCTGTCGGCATCGCACGCTTCAACGAAGGCGTAGCCCAATTCACTCAACACTGCGCTGACCAGCACGCGTACCGCCGGATCATCTTCGACAATCAGTACGGTTTCACCGTCCAGGGCGTGTGGAGCGTGCTGGATGTCGATCAGGCTTTCCTCGGCCAGATCCCCGCTGTAACGCGGTAGAAACAGCGTCACAGATGTACCGTGACCCACTTCGCTGTCGATCGTTACGTGACCGTGAGACTGCTTGCTGACCCCGTAAATCATCGACAAACCCAACCCCGTGCCCTGGCCAATCGGTTTGGTCGTAAAGAAGGGGTCAAAGGCCCGGCTGATCGTGCTTTCGGGCATGCCACAGCCGGTATCGGTCACGCGCAGCACGACGTAATCACCGGNNACGTAATCACCAGGCAGCAGATTGCCGTAGTCCGCAACGAATGCTGAATCCAGCTGCTGATTGGAGGTGTTGACGATCAGCGTGCCGCCTTCCGGCATTGCATCACGGGCGTTAAGTACCAGGTTGAGCAGGGCGCTTTCCAGTTGGTTGGGATCAGCCTCGGCGACCCAAAGGTCGTCACTCAACTGCATGTCCAGGTGAATACTTTCGTTGATACTGCGTTGCAGCAGTTCGCCCATGGACACCACCAGGGTGTTCATCTCCACCGGTTTGGAATCCAGTGATTGGCGCCGCGAGAACGCCAATAGACGATGGGTAAGGCCCGCTGCGCGGTTCGCCGAAGTCACGCCCAGATCAATCAACCCATCCAGGTCCTCGGTACGGCCTCGGGCCAGGCGTCGACGAAGCAGCTCAAGACTGCCGATAATGCCGGTCAGCATGTTGTTGAAGTCGTGGGCGATGCCGCCGGTGAGTTGACCGACCGCTTCCATTTTCTGCGACTGCCTCAGGGCTTCTTCGTTGTGTCGCAGTTGGGCGGTGCGCTCCTCGACCTGTTGTTCGAGGGTTTCCAGGGTATTTTGCAGGCGTAGCTCACTTTGACTCAGATCGATCAACCGGTCCCGGGCCTCATACTGTCGTCGCCGCCCGCGCAATGCGGTGGTGACCAGACTGATCAAGGTCACAGGATGAAACGGGCGCTCAAGGAAGGTCACATTACCCAGCTGCGGTCCAAGTCGCGACGCCGGGTTTTGCTCGGGGCCTCCATGATGGGTCAGCAGTACGATGGGCAGGTCGGACCAGGCCGGTTGTTGCTCAATCAGATGCAACAGAGGGTCAAGACCACAACCAATCAGCGCTTCGGAAGAAATCACAAGTAGTCCGCAACCTTGCTCCAACTCGCTGCACAACGTCGCCAGATCGCGGGTCACAATGCCTTCGAAACCCGCTTCATTGAGCATCATCAGCGCAATCTGACTGTCGCGTCCCAGCGGCGCGAGAATGATCGCGCGCTCGGACATCGCCTCAATGATACTCACCGGATATCGTCCTGAAGCAACGGCTGACTCGCACCCAGATAGGTTGGCACGCCGCGTAATACGCCCTGGAACGCATCCAATGGCTCACCAATCGTCATGCCCCGGCTGCCGATGCGGTATTCGCGGATGGTCGATTCGTGGCTGCCGGTGCGTTTCTTGATGATCGAAATCGCCCGGCGAACCTTGCCCAGGGCTTCGAAGTAGCGCAACAGAATGACGGTGTCAGCCAGATAGGTGATATCGACTGGCGCTTGCATGTCACCGACCAGCCCATGCTGGGCAACCGTCATGAATGTCGCAGCGCCTCGCCGATTGAGGTACAGCAGCAACTCGTGCATGTGCAATACCAGCGCGTTTTCTTCCGGCATCGCGGCCTGATAGCCGTTGATGCTGTCGATCACCACGGTTTTGATCTCACCCTCATCGACACAACGGCGAACCCGGTGGGAAAACTCGCCAGGGGACAGTTCGGCAGCGTCGACTTGCTCAATCAAAAGATTGCCGGTGTCTTGCAGCGTCTGCAGGTCGATGCCCATGTTTTTCATGCGCTCAAACAACAGCCCCAGTTCTTCATCGAAGATGAACAGCGCGGCTTTTTCACCACGGGCCACGGCAGCTGCGGCGAAGATCATCGAGATCAGCGATTTACCGGTACCCGCCGGACCCAGAATCAACGTACTGGAACCCGTCTCGATACCGCCGCCGAGCAGGGCGTCCATTTCCTTGATACTGCTGGTCAACTGTTGGCGGATATAGCCGCCACGGTGTTCGGCCGCCACCAGACGTGGGAACACATGCACGCCGTCGCCCATGATGGTGAAGTCATGATAGCCGCCACGGTATTTCTGGCCGCGGTACTTCACCACGCGGATGCGACGGCGTTCGGCGCCATAGTTGGGCGTGAGTTCTTCAAGACGGATCACGCCGTGCGCGACGCTGTGTACGGTTTTATCGAGGGATTCGGTGGTCAGGTCATCCAGCAACAGCACGGTGGCGTCGTAACGTACAAAGTAGTGTTTGATCGCCAGAATCTGCCGACGATAACGCAGCGAACTCTGGGCCAGCAGGCGGATTTCGGACAAGCTGTCGAGCACTACGCGAGTGGGTTTGACCCGTTCGACCACTTCGAAAATCTGCTTGGTAGCTTCGCCCAACTCAAGGTCCGAAGAGTACAACAGGCTTTGCTGGTGCTCGGCATTGAGCAGGCTTTCCGGCGGGGTCAGCTCGAAGATGTGGATGTTCTCAGTCAGCTCCCAACCGTGGGAGCGTGCGCCTTGGCGCAGCTCACGTTCGGTTTCTGACAGCGTGATGTATAACGAGCGTTCGCCAGCGCGGGCGCCGGCCAACAGAAAATGCAACGCGACGGTGGTTTTGCCGGTTCCGGGTTCGCCCTCCAGCAAAAATACGTGTCCGCGAGACAGGCCACCGGCCAGGATGTCATCCAGGCCCTCGATGCCGGTGGCGGCTTTTGCACTGAACAACTCGTTTGACGTAGACAAAAAGAACCCTCTCATGACTAGGGGAAGCGAGGCAGCAGGCTTGCGGTGCCAGTAGGGACTGCCTGTTCACTTGACCTCTGACCGTGACGGCGGTTCAACCTTTTTGCTGGCCTGACGTGTAGATACCGTCTTGAACCTCACCGGGCAATCGCGTCTTGTCAGGCAAGTCCCAGACGCAGCCTCGCGCTGCTCGTCAGCTGCTACGGGGAGGATGGTGTGAGGGGATTTGTAGCAGCTGTCGAGCAGCGCGAGGCCGCGTTCGGCGGCATAGCCGTCGCAATCCGGGCAATCGAGTGTTGTCAGGCAAACCGTAGACGCAGCCTCGCGCTGCTCGTCAGTTGCAGAGGGGAGTGTTACAACCCTTGTTGCAGGGCGGGGTCGTCGGGATTGAGCTGTTCCAGCTGCGCCAGCAGAATCTGCACGTTCTGCAACTGCCCGCTTTCTTTCCAGTAATTGATCAGCAGCACGCGCGCCTTGCGGTCGGAAGGGTGGCGCTGGACGATTTCCTGTAGTTGTTTTTGCGCAGCTTCCAGCTCTTGCTCAAAATGCAAGGTGGTTGCCAGGTCGTAGCGATAGTCCTTGTTGTCGGGTTCCAGCTCTACGGCTTTGGAAAGGCCGAGCAAGGCAAACTCACTTTGCCCGTGATGCAGCAACCAAAGCCCCAGAGCATGTTGCAGGTAAGCCGAGTCGGGCTGAGCTTTCAACTGTTTCGCCAGCAACTGGCGTGCGGCATCGCTCTGGCCTTGCCGGTCGAGTACATCAATCTGCATCACCAAGGCCGGCAGATTGGCTGGGTCTAGCTGTAATGTGCGCTCCAGCGCCTCCTGCGCCTCTTTCAGTTGGGCGTTGTGCAGGTGCAGACGCGCCAACTGGTATTGATTCTGGGCGCTGGGCGGTTGACTTTTAAGGGCCAGTTCCCAGGCATCGATCGCTTGCTCCAACGGCCCGAAATACAACCCCAGATCATCCGGCGAAAGCCCCAGCAGTGCGTTGACGGCGGCAAATCGCACCTTTTCTACGTCGTCATCGAGCATTGGGCCTATCAAAAGGCTGCGTTGCCCGGAGGAGACCAGACCACTGATGCTCTTGATCGCGGCGATCCGCACGTCTTCATTGGGGTGTTGCAGGTCTGCATCCGCCAGCTTCAGGGCCTGTGGGCTTGGGTAATTGGGCAACTCGGCATGCAGCCAGATGCGACGCTTGACCGACAGATCGGGACGGCCCATTTGCTGGTAAAGCACCCGTGCAGCCCCCGGTTGACCGGAACGTGCCTGAGTCAACGCTTCGCTGTAACCACGTTTGATGGCTTCGGGCACTTCAGGTGTTGTGCTGCGCAGCAATAGCCAGGCGATAGCGATGGCAAACAGCACACACAGACTGATGAGCAAGTAGCGGCGGGACTGGGGCATGCAGGAATCCAGGAGCTGGCAAGCTTTTGCAAAGGTCGTCAGCTTCGGTCAGGCCGGGCTGTGAGTCAAACCCTGACATGGCTCAATGTCGTCGATTTTGCCTACAGGTTCCGTCGACATTGAAACCTGTCGAGGCCTTCAAGCAGTGACTACGCTTCCTAGAGATGACTCCACGAGTGTTCCCATGCAACCGTTGCTTCAATACTTCAAGGCCATACTCAATCCCGGACAAGGGGTGCTGCTGTTTGCCTTGAGAACCATCGTGGCCGGGTTGCTGACGTTGTACCTGGCGTTCCTGTTCGACCTCGACCAACCCAAGTGGTCAATCATGGCGGTGGTCATTGTCAGCCAGCCTCTGGCCGGCATGGCACTGGCTCGCAGTTTCGGCCAAGTCATCGGCACCACCCTGGGTGCTGCCGCAGCGGTGGTGATCATGGCGATCTTTCCCCAGGCGCCGCTGCCGTTTATCGTCACCCTGGCACTGTGGCTGGCACTGTGCACCGCCGGTGGCACCTTGTTGCGCTACACCAGTTCCCAGGCGTTCGTGCTCAGCGGGTACACGGCGGTGGTGGTGGCGTTGCTGGCCGTGCCTGATCAGGACGGCACTTTCCTGCTGGCCGTTACGCGCGTGACCGAAACGCTTTTGGCGGTGGCTTGCGTCTGTGTTGTCAGTTTGCTGACTGCGCGTCCGGAAGCCGTGGCCCGCAGTTACTTCACCAGGATTGATCAGGTGATCAAGTTACTGGCGACACACGCCGCCGCTGTCATACGAACCGAAGAAAGCGACACCGATTTTCAACGCAGGCAAATGCAGCTGTTAGGCGAAATCAGTACCCTTGAGGGATTACGCCGGCATCTTTACTTCGATGCGCCCAGATTACGCAGCGCCAATAGCCTGGTGCAGTTGCTGGGAAACCAATTGGTGTTGCTGACATCGCGGTTAATGGCGCTGCGCCACCAGCGTGAACTGCTGACCGAGCGCTGGAAAGGTGATCTGCCTCTGGAAATACAGCGTTTGCGCGCCGAAGAACTGACGTTTCTCGACGAACTGGCGCAAAAGGGCCGCTCGCTATCGGCCGATGCGCGCCAGCATTTTGCGACATTGCAGCAGCGTTTCGATGATCAGGCGTACAAGGCTGAACAGCTGACCGAAACCATGCCAGCCACGCTGCGCTCGCTGGCCTGGGCCCTGCGCTGGGAGCAAGCGCGGCTATTACAGCAACTGGAGCATATTCTGGAGTTGAGTGACGCCATTCAGGAAGGACGTCACGCAAGCAGCGTGTTTCGGGGGCAGGAAAATCCGCTGCATCTGGATTTCACCCTGGCAGCGATGAACGCCATTCGGGCCTTTATCGCGTTTGTGGTCGCCGGACTGATCTGGATCGAGACGGGCTGGGATGGTGCACGCGGCGGGATGGTGCTGGTGGGGATTCTTTGTTCGCTGATGGCTACATTCCCCAGACCGCTACTGGCTGCGCAAAGCTATGCAAGGGGCTTGGGCCTGGCGCTGCCGGTGTCGGCGCTTTATCAATTCGCGCTGATGCCAATGATCAGTAATTTCGAGCTGATGGCATTGCTGTTGGCGCCGTTGCTGTACGCGGTCGCGGTGGGGCTCGCCACGCCGGCGACCACCGGCACAGGCATCGGTCTCGGGTTGTCGACCTTTCTAATGTTGGGGCCGCAAAACGTCGGTATCGGCCAGAACAGTGCGATTCAGTGGTTCGAGTTCGCCGGCGCCTATGTCAGCGCAACGGTACTGGCATTGAGCGTCTTCGCCTTGATCTTCCCGTTCAGGCCCGTTTTGCGGATTCGCCGGCTATTCAAGGAAAACGCTGAGCAAGTCCGTGCCTTGATGAAGGCGCCAGCCACCGACGAGCAGCAATTTGCCTTTGAAAGCCGCATGGTCGATCGACTGACCATGATGTTGGGCTTGTTGCCGGCGACCAGCGACAAATCTTCCGGCGAATTGTTTCAGGTCAGCCTCGGGTGCATGGCCCTGGGCGTTGCGTTGAACCAACTCAGGCAGCAGGGGCAGGGCAACACCCTGCTGAGTTCAGAGCAACAGCGCCGGTTGTTGGCGGCGGTCCGGGACTGTGGAAGATGGGTTGCCGGGCGGCCCGGGGTAGACCTCGACCGCCTGCTAGGGGAATTGCACACCCTGGGCGACGAGCTGGACGATCTGCATCTGGAGGTTCACGAACACCTG
>CXWL01009316.1_pt1 | contig 10312 bp, 9 predicted proteins | sample 590931 | NCBI WGS metagenome assembly CXWL01 (sample SAMEA3498368, study PRJEB10139) | groundwater metagenome | biome: water well; material: biofilm material | place: Germany | collected 2015-04-27
ATCTCCCCCGCCACACCGGATGCACGCAACGCGAAGGCCGTGGTTGCGTCCATAGAGCAGGCGACGGCGTTGGCGCTCGGGGGCGAAGCGGCTGCGGTGGTGACGAGCCCGATACACAAAGCAACACTCTATGGTGCCGGGTTCAAGTTCCCAGGGCATACCGAGTATCTGGCGGAGCTGTGCGGGGTCACGAAGCCGGTGATGATGCTGGCCATCGAGGGTTTGCGCGTCGTGCCGGTGACCGTGCACCTCACGCTTGCCGAGGCTTGCCGCGCGCTGACCGCGGAGGCGATCGTCGCTGCCGCTGCAACGGCGCATGAGGCGCTGAAGCGGGACTTCGGGATCGCGCGGCCCAGGCTTGCCGTTGCCGCGCTGAACCCGCATGCGGGCGAGAGCGGCGCACTTGGACGGGAGGAGCAGACGGTGATCGCGCCGGCCGTCGCCGACCTTCAGAAACGCGGGATCGACGTCAGAGGGCCGATGCCCGCCGATACGCTATTTCATGCGGCAGCGCGCGCGCGCTATGACGCGGTCGTCTGCATGTATCACGATCAAGCGCTGATCCCACTGAAGACGCTCGACTTTGCCGGCGGGGTGAACGTGACGCTGGGGCTGCCGATCGTGCGCACGTCGCCCGACCACGGCACGGCGTTCGATATCGCAGGGCAGGACAAGGCCGATCCGTCGAGCTTGCTCGCCGCGTTGCGCCTTGCAAAACAGCTTGCAAACCAGCGCACGAAACGCGGATGAGCGGTGGCGACGGCCTGCCGCCCCTTCGCGAGGTGATTGCGCAACTGGGCCTGAGTGCGCGCAAGGCGCTGGGGCAGAACTTCCTCTTTGATTTGAACCTGACGCGGCGCATCGCGCGCGAGGCGGGGCCGCTTGCGGGACGCACCGTGGTCGAGGTCGGGCCGGGGCCCGGCGGCTTGACGCGCGCGCTACTTGCCGAGGGCGCCGCGCGCGTCATTGCGATCGAACGGGACGCGCGGTGTCTGCCGGCACTTGACGACATCGGGCGCGCGTTCGACGGGCGGCTGACCGTTGTTTCGGGCGATGCGCTCGAGGCGAACGAGGCGGCGCTTGTCGATGGTAAGCGGGCGCTCGTGGTGGCGAACCTGCCCTACAACGTTGCGACCGCGCTCCTCGTGAAGTGGTTGACGGCGTCACCTTGGCCGCCGTGGTTCGACGGGCTCACCTTGATGTTTCAGCGGGAGGTCGCCGAGCGCATCGTCGCCAAGCCGGGCGGGCATGCCTATGGGCGGCTTTCGGTGATCAGCCAATGGCGCACGGGCCCTCGCATTCTGTTCGACGTGCATCGGTCGGCGTTCACGCCGCCGCCCAAGGTGACGTCGAGCGTTGTGCGCTTCGACTTGCTGGCCCAACCGCGAGGCGAGGCCTCCCCTACGCTTCTGGAGCGCGCCACCGCGGCGGCATTCGGGCAGCGGCGCAAGATGCTGCGCTCAAGCCTAAAGACGTTGGGGCCGTTCAGTGATGCGTTGATCGCAGAAGCTGGGCTCGATCCGACGGCGCGGGCGGAGGAGATTCCGGTCGAGGGGTTTGCGGCGCTGGCGCGCGCGTTAGGCCGTCAGACCGCGCACGAAAGTTGAAAGGCCGGTCTGGCGGGCGCGCTTGAAGCGCTCGGCCTCAACCACGAACGCGATCTTCGTTTCGGCGGCTTGGATGTCGTCGTTGATAATCACGTAGTCGTATTCGGCCCAGTGGCTGATCTCGTCGTTCGCCTTGGCCATGCGCTGGGCGACGACCTCGGGCGTGTCCAGCGCACGGGCCTTGAGGCGGCGTTCGAGTTCGGCGCGCGAGGGCGGCAGGATGAATATCGACACCACGTCTTCGCGTGCCTTTTCCTTCAGCTGCTGCGTGCCCTGCCAGTCGATATCGAACAACACGTCGAGGCCTTGGGCCAGTGCCTCTTCGACCGGCTCGCGCGGGGTGCCGTAGCTGTGGCCAAAGACGGTCGCGTGCTCCAAGAGTTCGCCGCTGTCGACCTTCGCCTTAAACGCTGCGGGCGAGATGAAGTAGTAGTCCTGGCCGTGCACCTCGGTCGGGCGCTTCGCGCGCGTCGTCACCGAGACGGACATCGTGAAGTTCGTGTCTGTCTCCAACAGGCGCTTGGCGAGCGTCGTCTTGCCCGCGCCGGACGGCGAAGACAGAACCAGCATCATGCCGCGGCGCTTGATCGTGGTCAGGGTCATTCGACGTTTTGCACCTGTTCGCGCAGCTGATCGATCGTCGCTTTCAGTTCGAGACCGGTGCGCGTCAGTTGGATGTCCGACGACTTCGAGCAGAGCGTGTTGGCTTCGCGGTTGAGCTCCTGCGCCAGGAAATCGAGGCGGCGGCCTTGGGCGCCGGTTTCGGCGAAAAGCGCGCGGGCTTGCGTGAGGTGGGATTTCAGGCGGTCGATTTCCTCGCGCACGTCGGCTTTGACGAGGAGCAGCGCGATCTCCTGTGCGAGGCGGTCTTCGGCAATGCCGGCGCGCGCTTTCAGGATATCGTCGATCGACGTTTTGAGGCGGGTGCACAGTTGTTCGGGCTGGGCGGCGGCGAGGCGTTCGGCATCCGCCACGAGAGTGTCCATGCGCTGTGTGTGCTGTTTCAAGATCGCGTCGAGCCGGGCGCCTTCGTCGCGCCGCGCGGTTTTCAGCGCGTCGAAAGCGTTCGCGAGGCTGCCGAGCACAGCGGCATCGCGTGCGGCGAGTTCGGCTTCGCCGAGCGGGTGCGGTTGCGCGTCGATGACGCCGCGCAGCGCCAGGATGCCGTCGAGGCTTGGGGGTGCTGCTTTGACCATGCCTTCAAGCTGTTTCAGCGCGCCCAGAACTTGCTGAAGGGCCTCCTGGTTCACGCGCACCGCACCGCGCGAGGGGTCGGCGTCGAGCGTCAGGGAGGCTGTCACGGCGCCGCGGCTGAAGCGCTCGTTCGCGAGCAGGCGCGCGGGCTGCTCCAAGCCCTCAAAGCCCTCGGCCACCCGGACGCGCACATCGAGGCCGCGGGAATTCACGCTGCGGACCTCCCAATGCCAGCGCCAGGCGCCCTGGGCGCCTTGGGTCCGGGCAAAGCCGATCATACTGGAGATGGGCATCAGGATCCGGCCTTGCGAGTCATGACCGGACCTTAGGGGTTAGGGGGCGGCCGCTCAACGTTCAGGGCGTGGGTGTCGCGGGGGCGCTGGCGCGCTGCTTCTCGATGGCGCGCCACTTTTGCACGTTCTTTTCGTGTTCGGCGACGGTCGCGGCGAAGGCATGGCCGCCAGTACCGTCAGCGACAAAGAACAGGTCTTCCGTCGGCGCAGGGTTCAACACAGCCGCCAACGAGGCCTTGCCGGGATTGGCGATCGGAGTCGGCGGCAATCCTACGATGACGTAGGTATTGTAAGGCGTCGCCTTGTCGAGTTCGCTCTGGCGGATGCCGCGGCCTAAGGGGACGCCCTTGGTTAGGCCGTAGATGATCGTCGGGTCCGACTGCAGCTTCATGCCTTTGCGCAAGCGATTGACGAAGACGGCGGCGACGCGCGGGCGTTCCTCGGCAACGCCGGTTTCTTTCTCCACGATCGAGGCCAGAACCACAGCTTCTTCCTGTGTTGCGAAGGGAAGATTTGGCGTGCGATGAGCCCACAGTTCGTTGAGCACGCTCTTGTGGTCTTCCTGCATGCGCAGGATCAAGTCGTCGCGCGGCATGCCGCGGTTGAAGATGTAGGTCTCGGGCAGAAGCGAACCTTCGGACGGTGCGATCGTGATGTCGCCCGAGAGCGAGGGCTGATTGCGAACGAGTTCCAAGATCGTGGCGGTCGTCAGACCTTCGGGCAGCGTCAGCTTGTAGATGATCGATTTGCCTTCGATCAGGATGTTCATGATCTCGGACGGCGAAGCGCCGGACGGGATCGCGTATTCACCCGCTTTGAGGCTTGCCGCTTTGCGGTTGTACATGACGCCAGCGCGGAAGATCAGCGCGCTGCGGACGACGCCGCGTTGCTGCAAGATGTTCGCGGCTTGATTGAGGCCCGTGCCCAGCGGCAGCGACACAATGGTTTCGGTTTCGCCCTCATAGGCGGGCGGGCCCGGCGCATCGAATTGATTGAGGACATACCAACCGCCAACAGCGGCTGCGCCGGCGCTAAGCAGTAGAAGGACTAAGATAAAGCGAAAGAAGGAACGCAAAGTCGTGCTCCGCGTTGGGAGGGGGACGTGCCGTTAACGATTATCGGTTACTGCGGCGCGCCGGTCAAAATCAAGGTCGCGTTCGTGCCCCCGAATCCGAAGGAATTCGACAGGACCGCCCGAATCGGGCGCTTCTTCGCCTTGTGCGGGACAAGGTCCAACTTCGTCTCAACCGAGGGGTTGTCAAGATTCAACGTCGGCGGGCAAATCTGGTCGCGCATGGCGAGAATGCAGAAAATGGCTTCGACCGCACCCGCCGCACCAAGCAGGTGGCCGATCGACGATTTGGTCGAGGACATCGACACGTTGCCGGCGGCGTTGGCGAACAAGCGCTCGACCGCCCTGAGTTCGATCTCGTCGCCGAGCGGGGTCGAGGTCCCATGCGCATTCACGTAGTCGATGTCGGAAGGCATCATGCCTGCGCGCTTCAGCGCCATTTGCATCGCGCGGAAGCCGCCGTCGCCATCGTCGGCCGGTGCGGTGATGTGGTAGGCATCGCCCGAGAGGCCGTAGCCCTTGACCTCGGCATAGATCTTAGCGCCGCGGCGCTTGGCGTGCTCGAGTTCTTCCAGGACCACACAGCCTGCGCCCGCGCCCATCACGAAACCGTCGCGGTCTTTGTCGTACGGGCGTGAGGCCTTTTCCGGCGTGTCGTTGAACGCCGTCGACAGCGCGCGGCAGGCGTTGAAGCCCGCGATAGCGAGGCGCGCAATCGCAGATTCCGTGCCGCCCGCAAGCATCACGTCGGCGTCGTCGAGCGCGATGAGGCGGGCCGCATCGCCGATCGCGTGCGCGCCGGTCGAACAGGCGGTCACCACCGCATGGTTCGGGCCCTTCATGCCGTAGCGGATCGACGCGTAGCCTGAGGCGAGATTGATCAGGCGGCCGGGGATGAAGAACGGGCTGACCCGGCGGGGGCCCTTTTCGTGTAGCGTAATCGCCGCGTCCGCGATGCCCGGCAAACCGCCGATGCCGGAGCCGATGAGGACGCCAGCGCGACAGCGCTTCTCTTCGGTATCGAGAACGAGCTTCGAGTGCTCGAACGCTTGGCCCGCCGCGCCCATCGCAAGGACGATGAAGTCGTCGACCTTGCGCTGATCCTTGGGGTCCATCCACCGGTCGGCGTTGAACGTACCGTTTGTGCCGTCGCCACGCGGGACGTCGCACGCGATCTTCGTCTGCAGGTCGTCGGTGTTGAACGCAGTGATCTTCTTTGCGCCGGACTGACCGCTAAGGAGACGCGCCCACGTCTCCTCCACCCCGCTTGCCAGAGGGCTGACCAGACCTAATCCTGTAACGACGACGCGCCGCATTAGATGACAGCTAGTGCGCTAGTGGGCCCGAGCAACCGGTCTCAAGCCGCTTTTTCTTTGATGAATTTGACGGCGTCGCCGACGGTCACGATCGATTCGGCCGCGTCGTCCGGGATTTCGACGTTGAATTCTTCCTCAAACGCCATGACGAGCTCGACGGTATCGAGACTGTCCGCGCCCAGATCGTCGATGAAGCTGGCGTTTTCGGTCACCTTTTCAGCTTCCACGTTCAGGTGCTCGATGACGATCTTCTTCACGCGGTCAGCGATATCGCTCATTTTTTCTTCCTTTGAGAGAACTGCCAGAAACGGATACACCCCGGCGCCTTGTGGAGAATCCGGCGCGATGGGGAATTTCCGCGGTTGGTAACACACCTCAGGCGAGCTTGCCAACTGCCGCGCCTCTAGGGTTAAGCCCTTCAAATCATGGCCATTCCGCCATTCACATGCAGGGTCTGGCCGGTGATGTAGGCAGCTTCCTCGCTTGCCAGGTACGCTACGGCAGCACCGATATCGCCGCCCGCGCCAAGGCGTTGGGCTGGAATCTTCGCCATGATCGCCGCGCGCTGTGCATCGTTCAGGACGTCGGTCATCGGCGACTTGATAAAGCCCGGGGCGACGCAGTTGACGGTGATATTGCGCGAGGCGATTTCCTGGGCCAGCGACTTGGCCATGCCGATAATGCCCGCTTTCGCGGCGCAGTAGTTCCCCTGCCCCGGATTGCCCGTGACGCCAACGACAGACGTGATCGCGACGATGCGTCCCCAACGCTTTTTCATCATCGGGCGCATGACCGCGCGAGAGAGACGAAACGTCGAAGTGAGGTTCACTTTGATCACCTCATCCCATTCTTCGTCCTTCATGCGCATGAACAAGTTGTCGCGCGTGATGCCGGCGTTGCAGATCAGGATGTCGAGGCCACCCATCAGGCCTTCCGCGGTCTTCGGCAGTTCGTCGACTTGCGCCGAGTCGCTCAAATTGCACGTCGCGACGTGCGCGCGGTCGCCTAATTCCTTTTGCAACGCTTCGAGCGCTTCGCGGCGCGTGCCGGAAAGCGTGACCGTTGCGCCTTGCTTGTGGAGCGCGCGGGCAATGTCGCTGCCGATGCCGCCGCTGGCACCGGTGACGAGCGCGGTTTTTCCGGAGAGAGAGAACATCGGACTATCCTTCGTTTAGAGCGTCTTTATAAACGTTTCGATTTCCTGCGGCGTTTCGATCGAGGTTGTGGGCAAGTCTTTGTCGATGCGTTTGGCCATCGTGGAGAGAACTTTCCCTGCGCCGACCTCCAAGACCGCGGTGATGCCGCGTCCGCGCAAACCCTCGATCGTTTCGCGCCAGCGCACGCGGCCTGTGATCTGTTCGATCAGGAGGCGCTTGATCGTCGCCGGATCGCTTTCTGGATTGACGCTGACGTTCGAGATCACAGGCACGCGCGGCGGGCGGATCGTTTCGCTGCCCAGGAGATTTTCCATCTCGCGCGCGGCCGGCGCCATCAGCGGCGAATGGAACGCGGCCGCGACGGGCAACATCATCAGTCGCTTGATGCCCTTGGTCTTGGCGATTTCTTGCGCGCGTTCGAGTGCGCCCTTGTGACCGGAGATCACGATCTGACCCGGCGCGTTATCGTTCGCGACGACGCAGACTTCGCCGCCCTGCGAGGCTTCCTTCGTAACTTCGTCGGCCTGGGCAAAGTCGGCGCCGAGGAGTGCCGCCATCCCGCTTGTGCCGACCGGCGCTGCGCGGCGCATCGCAGAGCCGCGAGCCCGGAGCAACCGCGCCGCTTGCGGGACGGTGAACGCGCCCGCGGCGGCGAGCGCCGAGTATTCGCCGAGCGAGTGACCGGCAACGAACGTCACGTGCTTCGTCCAGTCGAACTTGCCTTCACGTTCGAGCACGCGCATCACCGCGAGGCTGACCGCCATCAACGCAGGTTGGGCGTTTTCGGTGAGCGTGAGTTCGGCTTCCGGACCTTCCCAGATGAGGCGCGACAGCGGTTGCTTCAGCGCTTCGTCGACTTCTTCGAACAATTCGCGCGCGACGGGGAACGCTTCAGCGAGCGCTTTTCCCATGCCAACGGCTTGGCTACCCTGCCCTGGAAACGTCAATGCGCGAGCCATTTATTTCCTCTCAGTATTCGGCGCGGACAGACACCGGGTGCAGGTCTAGAGTCAAGCTAAGGCACCGGTGCCGTCAAGTAATGCGCCACCCTCCGCCAAGAAATTGGGACATGCACACAGCTTGGCCCTCCGTCGCCTCCGGTGCCGTTGATCTCGGCAATGAGCGTGCCGCCACGATCGCGAAGCAGCTTCAACATGTTCGCATCGACGCCGCTCAACATGACTTTTGCGCGGCGATCCCAGCACGAGGATGCTTGTCCTGCCCGCTTGCCCAAATTGACGTACACAAATTTCTCGTCGCCTCTGCCCTGAATCGCGGCTCCACTCAGTGTCGGTATCCGAGACTTGCCTTCTGCGATTTTGATCTTGTCCGCGCGCTAGACCCCGCCGCCTGGAACTGTCGCGTCACCGGCACAGCAGCCGCGGGCCGCTTGTATCGGCGGGCGCTTTACGGAGCCGTATGAACAGAAGACACAGCAGTCGCCCTTCTTCGGCTTCAACTGCGCCCCGCAGTTCTTGCAGTCGTAGAAGAAGACGCAGGCATCGTCAGGCATCGTTTCTTGAGCCTGAAAACCGCACGCCGGACATGTGATGGTGGACTGATGCTCGACCATGGCCTGATTGTAACGCCTTAGCGGATCAGGTCCATATTCGTGCGCCACGATTGGGCGACGCCGAGGCCTAGCAGCGCGGCGTATACGACGGCGACGGCCGGGACTTGGAGACTGAACTCCACGGCGGCGTGAATACCGACAACGACGGAGGCTGCGAAGCCGATCGCTGGAAACACTCTGTCGCGTCGGCGGTTCAGGCAGCCTTGGAAGCACATCCACGCGAGCACGATGGGCACCGCGAGATAGGCGAGGCCCGCGGGGATGCCGAGGTCGGCCAGCGTTTCCAGAATGTCGTTGTGGGCTTCGTCGACGTTGCCGGTCACCGCGCCGTCGCTGAAGAACGGGTAGTAGCGTTCGAACGCGCCGAAGCCGTGGCCCATGAGTGGCGCGGCTTCGATTGCTTTCATCGTCGATTGGGCGATGGCGGCGCGGGCGTTGTCTGTGACGCCTTGCTCCTGCACGCGGCCGAGCAGCGGGTCGGCGCTGACAGCGCCCGCGATGCCGAGTACGGCAACAAGAAGGGCTGCCATCGCGCGCTGACCCGACGCCTCGCCTTTATTGGCGCGGCGCCCGACGGTGAGCGCGGTGATCAAGGCGATTGTGCCTAGGAAGAACGCGATCACGCCGCCGCGAGATTGGGTGAGTAGGAGTGCGGAAACTGTGGTCACGATCATGACGAACAAGAGCGCGACTTCGCCCGTCAGCGCCTGCAAGCCCGTGCGGGCGATGAGACGAGCGCCGCGATCCCACACGATCGATTGCCGTAGCTTTTCGACGAAGAGGCCGAGGCCCGCGATTGCGCCGAGCGCGGAGAACGTTGCGAAATGGTTCGGATTTACGAACGGACCGGTGACACGCGCCGTGTCAAGCTTCGGGTCCGGCATGAGCCAGGATTGGAAATCGAATTTCGCATAAAAGCTCGCGAGCGCGACGGCGGCATACAGGAACGCAATAACAACGATGCCGCTGACGATCGACGCGGCGCGGTCGCGGTCGCGCGCAAGTTCGAACGCGACAAGGAACGCTCCGATGCTGAGCGAGGCTGCAAAGACGGCTTGGCGCGTCAATTCGGGATCGACCGACACATACGTGCCCACGTGGCTTCCCAGCGCCGTGTTCGTCATCTCCCAAATCGGATGCGCGAGGGCAACCAAGCTCACGCCGCTAAGCGACGCGAATGCGCTGAGGTTGACGGATTGCGCGAAGGCCCAGCCTAACGCCGCGACGACGCAGAGCGCCGGCAACGCGAGGCGGCGCAGTTGTGGCGTGACCGGCACGAAGCCAGTCAGCGCGAAGCCCGCCCAAATCAGCAAGATGCTCCCCAAACCCATTCCAAGTGCGAGTTCCGCCCACGGACGGTTCGAGCCATACGGGAACGGTGCCCACGCGAGCACGACAAGAAAGGCGAGCAGCAGAATGCGCTCAGGGTAAAGCCAAACATTGTCGTCGTCGCGGTTCATGCCGCCCCGTGCTGCTTGACAGGGGCGAACGTGGGCGTACCTATGCCGCGAACTTTGGATTTCGGCGCATGAGCGAACGCGTTGCCGTCATCGGTCTTGGATATGTCGGCTTGCCGGTCGCCGTCGGCTTTGCGGCGAAGTTTCCGGGCACGATCGGGTTCGACATCAACGAGACGCGCGTGGCGGCGTTGAAACAAGGTGAGGACTGGACCGGCGAACTCACACGCCCTGAACTCAAATCCGTCCAACTGACTTTTACCCATTGCGAAGACGACCTCAAAGGCGCCGACGTCTTTATTGTGTGTGTGCCGACACCGATCGACGATCAGAAGCGGCCCGATCTTGCGCCACTGAAGAGCGCTTCCGAAATCGCCGGGCGCGCGCTGAAGCGAGGCTCGATCATTTGCTACGAATCGACGGTCTATCCCGGTCTAACAGAAGACTTTTGCGGTCCGATACTCGCTCAGGTTTCTGGTTTGAACCAGGGGTCTGATTTCCGGATCGGCTATTCGCCGGAGCGGATCAACCCTGGGGACAAGGAACACACGCTGCAACGTATCGTGAAGGTTGTGTCGGCTGAGGATAAAGCGACCGCTGCAACCCTCGCGCGTCTTTATGGAGCCGTCGTTCCCGCCGGCGT
>CXWL01055868.1_pt1 | contig 10311 bp, 12 predicted proteins | sample 590931 | NCBI WGS metagenome assembly CXWL01 (sample SAMEA3498368, study PRJEB10139) | groundwater metagenome | biome: water well; material: biofilm material | place: Germany | collected 2015-04-27
GCGTCATCTTGTTTTATCCCTTCCTGTCGGTTTTCTGGTGGTGGTTCGCTCTTCGCATTTTGCATGGGTTTTTCGTTTCAACCCTCTTCGCCATCAGCGAAGCCTGGATTGTAAAATTTGCCTCGGGCCCGTACCGCTCAAGAATACTGGCCCTCTATACCAGTGTTCTTGCCGCAAGCTTCGGCGGCGGCCCTGTTCTTATCAGCTTCACCGGAATCGACACGGCTTTGCCTTTCGTCATCGGCGCAGCAGTGCTCGCCATTGCGACCATCCCAATCTTTTTCGTGAAGGACGAGAACATTGACGAGGAGGACGAAGACCCGCTTTCAGTTGTCGGCTTTATCAAGAAGGCCCCTATCCTGCTTATCGCAGTTGGCATGTTTGCCATTATTGATGCGGCCAACCTGAGCTTTCTGCCGGTCTATGGCGTGAAAAAAGGCTTGGACCAGGCAACGGCTTCCCTTGCCCTCACCGCTTTCATCATCGGCAATACCGTTCTTCAATTTCCCATCGGCTGGCTTGCCGATCATTTCAAGAAACGCTGGGTCATGGCCGGCTGCGGCGTGGTCACCGCCTGCGCCAGCGCCTTGCTGCCTATCTCCTTCGGCACCTGGGCTTTCTGGCCCCTGCTCACCATTGCCGGTGCCGCTTCCGCCGGCATTTATACCGTGTCACTGGCGGAGCTCGGCGAGCGCTTCTCCGGCCACGAACTGGTGACCGGCACGGCCTCTTTCTCGACAACCTGGGGGCTTGGAGCCCTGGTTGGATCGCTCATCGCCGGCTGGTCCATGCAGAGCTTCGGGCCTGATGGCCTGCCCTATTCCATGGCCCTGATATTTGCTCTATTCCTCCTCGTCATGGTGACCCGAGAAATCAGAAAAAGCCCATGACCACCACGCATCTCGTCACCATCCGGGATTATCTGCGCTTTGCCGTGAGCCGCTTTCGCGCGGCAAAACTGGAGCATGGCCACGGCGCCTCCAATGCCCTGGATGAGGCAGCCTTTCTCATCCTTGAAACCCTGAACCTGCCCGTTGACGACATCAACCCCTGGCTTGATGCCAAGCTTCTTCCCGCCGAACGGGAAAAGCTCGCCGGCATTATTGAGGCGCGCATCACCACGCGAAAGCCCGCCGCCTATCTGACCAAGCGCACCTACATTCACGGCGTTCCCTTCTATGTCGATGAGCGCGTCATCGTGCCGAGGTCATACATCGGCGAGCTTCTGTTCAGCGGCCTGTTTGGCGGCGATGGCCACAATCTGATCAAGCATCCCGGAAAGACCGGTTCCGTCCTTGATCTCTGCACCGGTTCCGGCTGCCTCGCCATTCTCGCCGCTGGCATATTTCCCAATGCCAGCATTGATGCCGTCGACCTTTCAGCCGATGCCCTTGCCGTGGCCCGCATCAATGTGAAGGACCATGATCTGGAGCAGCGCGTCACCCTTCACCAAGGTGATCTCTTCGCCCCGCTGGGCAAGCAGAAATATGATCTCATACTCACCAACCCGCCCTATGTGGCCGCAGCGGAAGTGGCAGCCTTCCCCAAGGAATATGCCCATGAACCAGTCATGGCCCATCTCGGCGGGACCGATGGCCTGGATATCACCCGCCGCATTCTGGCTGAAGCGCCCAAGCACCTGAACAAGGGTGGCGGCCTGCTCTGTGAAATCGGCACCGGCCGCGACATCCTCGAACGCGAATTTCCAAAGCTGAAATTCTTCTGGCTGGATACCGAAGAAAGCACCGGCGAAGTCTTCTGGCTTACTTTCTGAGCCCGGTGGCCAGCATCAGGTTGTCGTAAATCCGCCGGGTCATTCTCGCCATTTGCGGCATGAGCGGCGTGGCCTCACTGATAAGCCTGCGATAGGCGCCCGCGCCATTCTGTTTTTCCAGCGAAGCCAGATAACCCGGCAGCGAGGACCATGTCGCCATGGTCTGCGGGGTAAACTCGCAGTGAAACTGCGTGCTGACGGCGTGGTCGTCGATGGCAATGGCCTGGATGGCCGATCTGGCTGAGGTGGCAAGAACCTTCGCCTCCTGAGGCGCCCGCGTCACCTCGGCCCAATGCCACTGCATGACCTTGTTGCTGCTTTCAACTCCGGCAAAAAGCTCGTGCTCCTGCCCATCCGGCGTCAGCGAAACGTCATACACCCCCACCTCCGGTTCGGCAGCAAGGGCCACTTCGCCCCCCAGCGCATCGCACAGCAATTGATGGCCGAGGCAAACCCCGAAATAAGGCTTGGCGCGGTCCCACACCCATTCACGGATGGCCGCTTTCTCCGCCGGCATCCAGGTGTGCTCCTCCTCCCAGGTGTCCTGCGCACCGCCGAGCACAAACAGAAAATCATAGGGAGCAAGATTGGGAATCTCCTGCCCTTCCCACAGCCGCACCATCTCCGGCACAATGCCGTCTTCGGAAAAGAAATCCAGGAATCGCCCTGGATGGTCATAGTCCATGTGCTGAAAAACAAGCGCGCGCTTCATTCAAACCCTATCTCACCGGAAGCAACACAAGGGACTTAGCCCTGCACTGCCTCGCTTCATTCATGCCGCAGGCTATGAAACTGCCCGCCTTGTTAACACAAACACGAAGCTCCGACAGGCGCGCCTGCCCCGTCGCATTGCCGCATTGCGCCGACAGCATATCCGCCGTCAAAGCCACGTTCGATTTCACGAAATCCGCCACCAGTTGCTTAGGCGTCACCATGACGGGGGCTTGTGGAGAAAGATAGCGCGCCGGAATCCGTAACTCCCGAAACAGCATTTCCACTTTGTCGAAATAAACCGCCTGCGAAAGTCCCGAACAGCTTCCGTGTTTCTTCCACTCGTGGATAATCAGCCTTTTGGACGGCATGACATCCATCACGCCATCAATGAGCTCTTGCGGTATCCAGTTTTCCCTTGTCCTGCAGAACTCCGGCCAGCCCTTGGTGTATTGCGGCCAGAGCCCGTGGACCACGAAAGCAAAGCGGCGGCCCGGCGCACATTGCTGGCGGTCATTCCGGCCTGCCTCCCCGGCGCAATAGCTGGGCGACCAGGAGAGTGACAGGACATAATAGTCGAACTGGCCCAGCACCGGCCCTTTGGCGGCAGCACCCGTCAGGCCGAAACTCACAATAAACAGGAAAAGGGCTATTTTGCCGGAGGCAAGGATTGCGCGAACTGGGTTGGAGGCGAAGTGGAGCGCGATTCGGGGCATATCGGGGCGACTATCTTCCAACTCGGGTTGTTGAGGTTCATTTCGCAGCGGGCCAGCCTGCCCATTAGGCACAGCACCTGCCCCTGTTCATACTGAATGTTATTGGCGCGGCAGTAACAGTTCTTGTGGGCCTGGTCAGCGGCAAAGGCATTGCCCCCAATGAATGGCACCAAAAGCGCAATATGCAGAAACCTTATCCCATTGCTGCCCAGTCTAGCCCATTGCCGGGCGAACGGAAAGCCGGGTCAGATGAGCTGCAGCTCAATCGCCTGCGGCCCCCGGCCCTGGGCGTCGTCCTGAACGTCAAAGCTGATCTTTGTGCCTTCGTTCAGCTCCGGAATCCCGGACTTCTGTACGGCTGTAATATGGACAAAAATGTCCTTGCCGCCCCCATCGGGAGTAACAAAGCCATACCCTTTGGCCTGATTGAAAAATTTCACCGTGCCGTTCCTGCGCATGAATAGAAGGCTCCCACCCTAATCACCGTCCGGCCCGAATATGCGTCACCGAGGGTTTTGCAGCAAGGGGTCTGTGAAAGCGTCGTTTGTCACTTGATTTTTGTCCGTCCTTCTCACAAGTTGGGACGCTTGTCCTTGGGGAGGCTCAGTTGAACAAAAGAGCAGTGCTTGTTTTAGGTTCAGTTCTGGCAACCAGTTTCATCAGCGAAAGCGCGCTCTGCAAGCCAAATCAGACAACCAAATACACCTATTACACGATCTCCGGTGATACGCCGGGAGCGATTTACAGCACCCTCGTCAAGCGCGGGCCCCGCGTTGGCGGGGTCAAGGCCTACGCCGCGACAACCGCAGTGTCATCCCAGTCAGGCCAATTGATACCGGGCAAGTTCTGCAGCCTGGAAGATTACAAGTTCAAGATCGACTTCACCATCAAGCTGCCCAAGCTGAGGAATGAGGCGGCCCTCAGGGGCGCCACCAGATCCGACTGGAAGAAGTTTTCAAGCTTCCTCAAAATCCATGAGGAAACCCACCGCAGCATCTGGCTGGCCTGCGCCTCCGACCTGGAAGCCAAGGTCAAGGCAATTCAGACAACCTCATGCGCGGAATTGAATGAGAGATCCACCAAGCTCTGGGAACAGATGCGGGTGTCATGCGCCAAGAAACAGGATGCCTTTGATGTGGCCGAGCAGGCCCGCCTCTTGCGCCACCCCTTTGTGAAACTGGTCATGTCACAAGGCGCCAGAACGACGACGGCGCTCGCAATTCCAAAAAAGAAATAAACCCCGCGTTAGAGAACGCGCCCGGCCACGGCGTCCAGCTTTTTTAAGACATTCGGGTCGCGGTAGTCTTTCGCCGTCATGAGGGCATGTTCAAGCGCCCGGTCCGAACCGATGGGGCAAGGCGGATGTTCCCGTGGAAAATCCTTTGCTAACCGCAAAATCAATGCCTTTGCGTTGCCGGCATTTGCTTTCAGGACTTCAATGACTTTGGCTACGTCAACTGTTCCATGCTCCTCGTGCCAGGAGTCGTAATCCGTCACCATCGCCACCGTGCAGTAGCAAATCTCGGCCTCCCGTGCGAGCTTGGCTTCCGGCATGTTCGTCATGCCGATGACACTGGCGCCCCATGACCTGTAAAGTTGGGACTCCGCGAGAGTTGAAAACTGCGGGCCTTCCATAACAACGTAAGTCCCGCCCTTGGAAAATGGCAGATTTTCCGCCGCAAGGGCCGCCGCCACGCTGTCCTGCAGCAGCGGGGAAATAGGATGGGAAAATGGCACATGGCCAACGCAGCCCGTCCCAAAGAATGATTTTTCCCGCGCAAATGTCCGGTCGATAAACTGGTCAACCAGCACAAACATGCCAGGTGGCAACTCTTCCTTCAGGGAGCCGACCGCTGACAGTGAAACAATGTCGGTGACACCCAACCGCTTCATGACATCGATGTTGGCGCGGTAATTTATGGATGTGGGCGAATAGACGTGCCCCCTGCCATGGCGGGGCAGAAACACCACCGGCAAACCATGAAGCTCGCCGCAGCGCAGCTGGTCCGATGGCAGGCCCCAGGGGCTCTCCACCGTTTTCCATTCCGACTTTTCAAGCGGCAAGTCATAAACGCCGGAACCACCGATTATTCCCAATACGGACTTGCTCATGTCATCCCCTCAAACAAAAAGGCCCGGCGCAAAGCCGGGCCATCTATTTATTACATTTCGGTGACAATCAATGCTGGTCGGCCCAAATCTTCTTCTTCACGAAATACAGAAGCAGGGCAAGAACCGCCAGATAAATCAGCACCATGAAGCCGAGGCTCTTGCGCTCTTCCATTTTGGGTTCCGCCGTCCAGGCGAGGAATGCCGAAACATCGCGCGCCATGTCATCAACCTTATTGGGCGCGCCATCGTCAAAAGTCACCTGGCCGTCAGCCAGCGGTGCCGCCATCGAAATGAAATGGCCGTTGGCGAAATAGGGATTGTGCTGCTTCCCCTCCGGCATTTCCGCCTTGATTTCTTCGGTTGGCTCTTCATAGCCCGTCAGAACCGAATAAACATATTGCGAGCCGCCAATGCCATTGGCGAGCTGGTTAACGGTTCCAAACCAGCCCGGCCTGAATTTGGTAATCAGCGAGAGGTCCGGTGGCACGGCGCCGCCGTTTGCAGCGGCAGCTGCCTGTTCATTGGCAAACGGTGATGGAAGGCGGTCGGACGGCAGGCCTGGGCGGTCAAACATTTCACCATCATTGCCTGGTCCGTCTTTCACAGTGAAGGTCGCAGCCAAGGCCTTGACCTGTTCGACGCTGAAACCAGGTCCGCCGTGCTCACTCAAATTGCGGAAAGAAACAAGTTTCATGGAATGGCAATTCGAGCACACTTCCTTGTAGACCTTGTAGCCGCGCTGGAGCTGCGCCTTGTCAAACGTCCCGAACGGCCCCTCGAAGGAATAGGAAATGGACTTGGCATCTTTTTGTTCGGCATTTGCACCGCCTGCGAGAAGCAGAAGTCCAGCGCTTGCGGCAACGAGTGTCTTGAGTATTTTTTTCATCTTTTTCCCCAAATCACTCAGCTGGCACCAATGGCTTTTTCTTTGCCAGCACCGCATCCGATATTGACGGCGGCAGCGGCTTCGGGCTTTCAAGCAGTCCGAGCAGCGGCAGGATTGGGAAGAAAAAAGCAAAATAACAAATCGTCGCGATTTGACCAACCAGCTTATAAGTCATGTGCCATTCCTCCGGAGGAGCGGCCTCATGACTCAGAAAATAGTTGTCTGGAACTCCGGAGCCGGCAAATCCAAGGATAATGCAAACAACTACAAAAATCCAAAAGACCTGCTTGAAAATCGGCCGGTAGGTTCCTGAACGCACCCGCGATGTATCCAGCCAAGGAAGGGCAAACAGGATGAGGATCGACCCGAACATGGCGATAACTCCGATTAACTTGTCAGGAATGGCGCGCAGGATTGCGTAGAATGGCAGATAGTACCACTCAGGCACAATGTGTGAAGGCGTCACCAATGGATTTGCTGGCAAATAATTTACGGCGTGACCAAGATAGTTCGGTGCAAAGAAAGTGAACGCCGAGAACAACATCATGAACACGACAATCGCAAAGGCATCCTTCATTGTGTAATAGGGATGAAAGGGTACCGTATCCTGCGAGCCCCTGACATTCACACCTGTTGGATTACTATTTCCAGGCACATGCAGCGCCCAAATATGCAGTCCCACAAGTCCAGCCAAAACGAATGGCAGGAGATAATGTAGCGAGAAGAAGCGGTTCAGCGTCGGATTATCAACTGAATATCCACCCCACAGCCATGTTGTGACCGACTCGCCCACAAATGGAATGGCCGAGAACAGGTTGGTGATGACCTTGGCGCCCCAGAAGCTCATTTGGCCCCAAGGCAGAACATAACCCATGAAGGCGGTTGCCATCATCACCAGATAGATCAGCACGCCGATCATCCACAGAACTTCACGCGGGGCTTTGTAGGAGCCGTAATATATGCCACGGAAAATATGGACATAAACGGCAATGAAGAACATTGAAGCGCCGTTCGAGTGCAGGTAGCGCAACAACCAGCCATAATTCACATCGCGCATGATGTGCTCAACGGAGTCGAATGCCATGTCGACATGGGCCGTATAATGCATCGCCAGGACGATGCCGGTGATGAGCTGAGCCACCAGCATGACAGCCAGAATGGCGCCAAAAGTCCACCAGTAGTTGAGGTTCTTCGGCGTGGGGAAATCCAAAGCCTGGCCCTGCACCAGTTCCATGATCGGGAGCCGCTCATGCATCCATTTGCCAAAGGCGCTCTTCGGTTGATAATTTGACGGACCGCTCATAAATCTTGCCCCCAATTAACCGATACGAATTTTTGTATCGGAGAGATATTCATATTTCGGCACAAACAGGTTTTCCGGTGCCGGGCCTTTGCGAATTCGCCCTGCCGTATCATAATGCGAACCATGACAGGGACAGTACCAGCCGCCCGTTTTCACGTTGCCTTCAACCACCCCATAGTCACCCTGATTGCCAAACGGGACGCAACCCAGATGCGTGCAAACCCCCATCATGACCAGAAAGCTTTCCTTGCCGCCCACAACACGGTTTTCATCGGTGGCCGGATCGCCATCCTTCACGTTGGCGCTGCGCGCCGTCGGGTCTTTTAGATCTTCAAGTTTTACGGATTTCGCCAGTTCGATTTCTTTCGCCGTGCGGTGGCGGATAAATACCGGATTTCCCCGCCACTTCAGCGTAATCTCCTGGCCTTCGACGATCGGCGCCAGATCGACTTCAATTGCCGCCAGTGCCAGAACCGAAGCGTCCGGATTCATCTGGCTGATAAAGGGCCAGGCCGTAAGGGCTGCCCCGACTGTCGCCACCGCTCCGGTGGCAATGAAAAGAAAATCCCGCCGATTTACATCCGCATGTACCGCTGTGGACACGTTGTTGTTCCCTCGTGTTGCCGCTGGCGCCCAAGGAGGAAACCCCCATTTGGCATATAAACTCTGGCGGTTTTGGCATTGGCGGCGAAAGTTGTCTAGCCATGAGTTGTCGCAGCGCTGCGCCGCTTTGATCATCCCGGCAACATTGGCTAAAACTCCAGAATCATGATCGAAATTGCCCTCTTCCAGCCCGACATTGCCCCCAATGCCGCAACCATCATCCGCATGGCCGCCTGCCTCGGCCTGAAAGTCACAATTATCGAACCGGCAGGCTTTGCCTGGACTGATTCTTCCTTCAAACGGGCCGGATTGGACTATTTGGACCGTGCCGTCGTGCACCGGTCTCCATCCTGGCAGGCCTTCCGGGCGGAAACCCAGGGGCGCCGGCTGGTCCTGCTCTCGACCAAGGCGGCGCTCCCCTATTGCCGATTTGGATTTACCGCGGCGGATATCATCCTGATGGGACAGGAAAGCGCGGGCGTACCGCCGGAAGTCCATGAGGCCGTGGAGGCCCGCATCCTGATCCCCATGAAGCCGGGTGAACGCTCCCTCAATGTCAGCCTCGCCTGCGCCATGGTGACCGGTGAGGCGCTGCGCCAAACCGCTGGCTTTCCAACCTCCTGAGCCTTATGAAATCCCCCGCAATGTCCGCTATTGAAACCCAAAAAAACACCGCCCGCCTCTGGTTCGAAACCCTGCGCGACCGGATTGTTGCCGAGTTTGAAAAGCTAGAAAATGAAGCGGCGGGTTCGGCACCCGCAGGGCGCTTCCGGCAAACCCCATGGACCCGAGAAAACGATGGCGGCGGTGGCGTCATGTCCATGCTGCACGGCAGGCTTTTTGAGAAAGTGGGCGTCCATTGTTCAACCGTCCATGGCGAGTTTTCACCGGAGTTCCGGAAACAGATTCCGGGCGCCGAAGACGATCCAAAATTCTGGGCTTCGGGCATTTCGCTCATCGCCCATTTCTGGAACCCCAACATCCCAACTGTTCACATGAACACCCGCTATGTCGTCACCTCCAAGCCTTGGTTCGGCGGCGGCGCGGATCTGACCCCGGTCCTGGATCGCCGGCGCAGTCAGGATGACGCCGATTCAAAGAGCTTCCACGCCGCCTTCAAAGCCGCCTGCAACGCCCATGCGGTTGCCGACTACGAAAAATACAAGAAGTGGTGCGACGAGTATTTCTATCTTCCCCATCGGAAAGAACCACGCGGCATTGGCGGCATTTTCTTCGATTATCTCGATACCGGAAATTTTACCGCCGACCTCGCCTTCGTCAAGGATGTCGGCACCAGCTTCTTGCAGGTTTTCCCGGACATCGTCCGCCGCAACATGAACACCCAATGGACCGAAGCGGATCGCGAAGAGCAGCTCATCCGCCGCGGCCGCTACGTGGAATTCAACCTTCTCTATGATCGGGGCACCTTGTTTGGCCTGAAAACCGGCGGCAATGTGGACTCGATCCTGTCATCCATGCCACCCCTGGTGAAATGGCCCTAAAGGAATTGAGAAATGGACCTTCGCAACGGCTTCGACATCAAGCGCTATATCCGCACCATTCCGGATTACCCCAAGCCCGGCATCATGTTCCGCGACATCACCACTCTGCTCGCCGATCTTCACGGCTTTCGCGCCACCATCGACGAACTCGTCTGGCCCTTCCTGCGCGGCAATATTGATTTTGTGGCAGGCATCGAAGCCCGCGGCTTCATTCTCGGAGGTGCCGTGGCCGCAAGCCTTGGGCGCGGCTTCATCCCCATCCGCAAGAAAGGCAAGCTGCCCTCACGCACCATCGGCCAGGAATACGCCCTCGAATACGGCGTTGATACCATCGAAATTCATGCCGATGCCATCAAGCAAGGCGACCGCATTCTCTTGATTGACGATCTCATTGCCACCGGCGGGACAGCGGGTGCTGCCATCGATCTCATCCGCAAATCCGGCGGCGAAGTGGTGGCCGCCGCATTTGTGATTGATTTGCCCGAATTGGGCGGAGCCGCGAAGCTCAGAACCAAGAATGTGAAGGTTCACACGCTTGTGAGCTTTGAGGGACATTAACCACCCTTCCCCCTCATGCTGAGGTGCTCGCGGGCAAAGCCCGCGAGCCTCGAAGCACCTTCTCCACCGGTCACCAACCCTTCGAGGCCGCTTCGCGGCACCTCAGGGTGAGGGACTAAGATTTTCCACCTCGCCTCTTCGATAAC
>CXWL01109130.1_pt1 | contig 10311 bp, 8 predicted proteins | sample 590931 | NCBI WGS metagenome assembly CXWL01 (sample SAMEA3498368, study PRJEB10139) | groundwater metagenome | biome: water well; material: biofilm material | place: Germany | collected 2015-04-27
GTCATCGAATATCTCGACCAAGGCAAGCTGCGCGTGGCGGAAAAAATCGACGGCCAGTGGGTCACCCATCAATGGATAAAGAAAGCCGTGCTGTTGTCGTTCCGCATGGAAGACAATTCTTTCATCAAGGGCGGTTTCACCAATTACTACGACAAGGTGCCCTCCAAATTTGCCGACTACAACTCCAAGGATTTCCGCGATGGCGGTTTCCGCGCAGTGCCTCCGGCGGCGGCGCGCAAGGGTTCGTTCATCGCCAGAAATGTGGTGCTGATGCCCTCTTACGTCAATATCGGCGCCTATGTGGATGAAGGCGTCATGGTGGATACCTGGGCCACCGTCGGATCGTGCGCGCAAATCGGCAAAAACGTACACCTGAGCGGCGGTGTCGGCATCGGCGGCGTGCTGGAACCAGTACAGGCCAATCCCACCATCATCGAAGACAACTGTTTCATCGGGGCGCGCTCGGAAATCGTCGAGGGCGTGATCGTGGAAGAGGGTGCGGTAATCTCGATGGGTGTGTATATCGGGCAAAGCACCAAGATTTATGATCGGGAAACCGGCGAAGTGAGCTATGGCCGTGTCCCTGCCGGCTCGGTGGTGGTTAGCGGCAATCTGCCTGCCAAGGATGGCAGCTACAGCTTGTACTGCGCCGTAATCGTGAAGAAGGTGGATGAAAAAACGCGCGGCAAAGTAGGTATTAACGAATTGTTACGAGGCATCTGACACCGTAGGGGCGTAAGGCATTACGCCCTCGCTATTACCGCCGTGACGTTAGGGCGTAATGCCATACGCCCCTGCGCCGTTCCAAAAAGGAGAACTCCATGATCATTACGCCACTGTTGCAACTCGCCGTCGACAAACAGGCATCCGANNCAGCGGCTGGATGATGAAACCGTAGCGCGCATCGCCTACGAAGTGATGACCCCCGAACAGATCACCATTTTCGAAACTCACAAGGAAATAAACTTTTCATTTCGCGTGCGGGATGTCGGCAATTTCCGCATCAACATCTTCCATCAGCGAAGCAGCACAGCCATCGTCATACGCTATGTGCGCGGGAAGGTGCTCAACCTTGATGAGCTGAATCTGCCCCGTGTGCTGCAAGACCTGGTCATGGAGAAGCGCGGGCTGGTGCTATTGGTTGGCGCCACTGGATCGGGCAAATCCACCACTCTGGCCTCCATGATAGATCACCGCAACAACCTGGTAAGCGGGCACATCCTGACTATCGAAGACCCGATTGAGTATCTTTTCCGGCATGGCAGATCCATCGTCAACCAGCGCGAAATCGGCTGTGATACGGACTCATACGAGACCGCGCTGGTCAGCGCCATGCGCGAAGCCCCGGACGTGCTGATGATCGGTGAAATCCTCGACCGCAATACCTTGAAACACGCGCTCATTTTTGCCCAAACCGGCCACCTGTGCCTGTCCACCATGCACGCCAACAACAGCTACCACGCTCTCAACCGGATTGTAAATTTTTTCCCCTACGATGCCCGGCAGGCCGTTCTGTCTGACTTGTCCATGTGTCTGCGCGCAGTCATTTCGCAGCGCTTGGTACGCAGCATCAACGGCAAGTTGCTGCCTGCGGTAGAAGTCTTGCTGAACACTTCACTCATCACCGACCTGATCAAAAACGATGAGATCGAAAAAATACGCGATGCCATCAGCCAGAGTGTGTCGCCCGGTTCCAAAACATTTGAGCAGGCGCTGTATAAGCTTTACAAGAACGGCCAGATCACCAAAGAAGAAGCGCTGCACAACGCCGATTCCGCCAGCAACTTGTCTTCGCTGCTCGATTTCTCGCAAACAACCCGAATGAAAGCGTTTGACCCCAATGCCCCGCAATCGGCCACTTCAACTGCCGCTCCTGCCGCAGATTTCGGCCATATCACGCTGAATATCGAGATCCCCGATTCCATTCGATGAAGGAATTGCAGTGCGTGAAGCACGTCCATGCGTAAAATCATTATTTGTGAGCCACATTCAAAATGTCCGACACCTTGCAACTCGCCAAGAATCTCATTGCCCGCTGCTCGCTCACGCCGCAGGATGAGGGCTGCCTGACCCTCATCAGCGCGCGCCTGGAGCCGCTCGGTTTCAGGCTGGAAATGATGCGCTGCGGCGAAGTGGACAACCTGTGGGCGCGGCGCGGCAGTTGCAGCCCTGTCGTGTGTTTCGCGGGGCATACCGACGTGGTGCCGACTGGCCCGCTGGATCAGTGGCTTAGCGACCCATTCACGCCCACCGTGCGCAACGGCATGCTGTATGGCCGCGGCGCATCCGACATGAAAGGCTCGCTGGCGGCTTTCGTCACCTCCATCGAAAAATTTGTAGCGACACACCCCGTCTATACCGGTTCGATTGCCCTGTTGCTGACATCCGATGAAGAAGGCGTGGCGGTAGATGGCACAGTACGCGTAGTGGAAGCGTTGCAGGCGCGCGGCGAAAAACTTGATTACTGCATCGTGGGTGAGCCAACCTCTGTAGCAAAAACCGGCGACACGATCAAGAATGGCCGGCGCGGTTCGCTGTCCGGCACGCTGACCGTGAAGGGCGTGCAAGGCCACATCGCCTACCCGCACCTGACCAAAAACCCCATCCATCTTTCTGCGCCGGCCATCGCCGAGATGGCCTCAATGGTCTGGGATCAGGGCAACGAATATTTCCCGCCCACCACCTGGCAGATTTCCAATATTCATGGCGGCACCGGCGCAAACAACGTCGTTCCGGGCACGGTAGAGATCGAATTCAATTTCCGATTTTCAACCGCCAGCACGGTGGATAGCTTGAAAGCGAAGGTACACGCCATTCTCGACAAGCACGGCCTCAGCTATGATTTGTTCTGGGTTTTGGCCGGCAAGCCCTACCTCACCCCGCGTGGCAATCTGGTAGATGCGGTGAGCGCTGCCATCAAGCAGGCAACCGGCATCGAAACCGAANNACCCGGCTGTTGGCCAAATAATGTCGCTCTCTTTTATCCTGTTCGTATCCATCGTTCTGCTCCTGCTCATTTATCTGGCATGGCGCACCAACCGCAACAATCCACACTCCGGTGATGGCGGCAGTTGCGGCGATGGTGGAAGCTGGGGGAACAATACCTCCTCGTGTGACAACATCAGCAGCGGTAGTTGCGAGGGGAGTGGCGGTGATGGCGGCGGAGGGGGCGACTAATGGGCGTTAATTGTTTTTCCGAAGCGAGTTCCACACTCAAGACAGTGCGCGACTGTCTGCGCTTCGCGGTCAGCCGGTTCAATCAGGGCGGACTGTTTTTCGGTCACGGCAGCGAAACAGCCTATGATGAGGCAGCCTATCTCATCCTGCACACCCTGCATCTGCCGCTGGATCGCCTTGAACCCTTTCTCGACGCCAACCTCATGCAATCCGAGCTGGATGAGGTGTTAAACATCATCGAGAAACGTGTCGGACACCGCACACCCTCCGCGTATTTGACGCACGAGGCATGGCTCGGCGATTTCCGCTTTTATGTGGATGAACGCGTGATCGTGCCGCGCTCCTTCATCGCAGAACTGCTGCGCGAACAACTTGCGCCATGGGTAGATAATCCGGAAAACATAACGCATGTGCTGGATTTGTGCACCGGCAGCGGCTGCCTCGCCATCCTTGCCGCTCACGCATTTCCCAATGCCGAAGTTGATGCGGTGGATATTTCCCCGGCAGCAATGGACGTGGCGCAACGCAACGTCACCGACTATGGACTGGAAGACCGCGTGCACCTCATCGAATCCGACCTGTACACCAACCTGCAAGACGGCCTATACGATGTCATCATCAGCAACCCCCCATACGTGGATGCGCAAGCGATGGCAGCACTGCCACAGGAATATCTGCACGAACCAAGCCTCGCGCTGGGCAGCGGCCCTGACGGGCTGGATGCCACGCGCGAAATCCTCAAACACGCCGCCGCGCACCTTGCGCCGGGCGGCATATTGGTCGTGGAAATCGGCCACAACCGCGCCGCGCTGGAAGCCGCCTACCCCGATCTGCCGTTTACTTGGCTGGAGGTCAGCGCGGGCGATGAGTTTGTGTTTCTGCTGCATCGAAACGACCTGGCAGATCGCTGAATAACTGCTGCGAGATGCCCGTCGAGCACTACGAAAATTTTCCCGTTGCTTCCATCCTGCTGCCCAAGCGCCTGCGGCGGGCAGTGGAAATCATCTACCGTTTCGCGCGCCAGGCCGACGACTTTGCCGATGAAGGCGACACCCCTAACGAAGAACGTCTGGCCAGACTCGACAGCTTTCGCGCCGAACTCCGGCGCATCGCCAGCAAGGAAACACCGCAAATCTCCCTGTTCCATGACGTAGCGGCCATCGTTGCGGGGCACCAGTTGCCGCTGCAACTGCTCCATGACCTGCTCGATGCTTTTTCGCAGGACGTGACCAAAAAGTGCTACGCCAATTTTGATGAAGTGCTGGACTACTGCCGCCGCTCCGCCAACCCGGTAGGCAGGTTGCTGCTGCATCTGTACGAAGAAGCCACGCCGCAGAACTTGATTTACTCGGACGCCGTCTGCACCGCGCTGCAACTCATCAACTTCTGGCAAGATGTGGAAAAAGATTACGCCATCGGGCGCATTTACCTGCCGCAGGATGAAATGGCGCGCTTCGGCATAACCGAAGAATACATCGCAGAAAGACGGGTGGATGCGGCCTGGCGGGAATTGATGCAATTCCAGGTGCAACGCGCGCGCGCCATGATGCTGCAAGGCGCACCGTTGGGCAGCATCCTTACCGGGCGCATCGGGCTGGAGATGCGCCTGATCATCGCGGGCGGGCTGCGCATACTCGATAAACTGGAAAGCGTGCAGTTCGACATGTTCCGCCACCGTCCGGTGTTGCGCCCGTTCGACTGGGTTATCATGCTGGGCAAAAGTGCGCCGTTTAACTTTTAACCTGAAAGACTATTGAGCCACGGATGAACACGGATGTTCATCCGTGGCTAAGAGCACAATGAAATGACCCCGGATCAATACTGCCAGGATAAAGCCGTTCAAAGCGGCTCCAGCTTCTATTACAGCTTCCTGTTCCTGCCGCCGGACAAGCGCCGTGCCATTACCGCGCTGTACGCCTTCTGCCGCGAGGTGGATGATGTGGTGGATGATTGCTCGGACGAAAATGTTGCGCGCACCACGCTGGCATGGTGGCACGCCCAGGTAGCGGAAATATACGCAGGCAAACCGCAGCACCCGGTATGCCAGGCGCTTGCACCGGTGGTCAGGCAATTCAACCTGCCGCAGGAACAGTTGCACGAAATCATAGACGGCATGGAGATGGATCTCACCCAGCACACCTATGCCGATTTCAAGGCCCTGCAACTGTATTGCTACCGGGTCGCATCGGTGGTCGGACTGCTGGCTGCGGAAATTTTCGGATACTCTGACCGCGCCACCCTCAAATACGCGCACGACCTCGGCATCGCCTTCCAGCTCACCAACATCATCCGCGACGTGGGCGAAGACGCGCGGCGCGGGCGCATCTACCTGCCGCTGGATGAGTTGCAACAGTTCGGCGTCAGCACTGACGATATCCTCAACGCACGCGAAAGCGATGGCTTCCACAAATTGATGCAGTTCCAGATCGAACGCGCGCAACGCTACTACCGTCAGGCGTTCGAGCAACTGCCTAGCACAGACCGCAAGGCACAACGCACGGGCCTCATCATGGCGGCGATCTACCGCGCCACGCTGGATGAAGTTCTCGCCAGCGGCTGCCATGTGCTGAAAGAGCGCATCACGCTTACCCCGTTGCGCAAGCTGTGGCTGTCATGGAGAACGTGGGTCAAAAACTGGTAGCGCTTGTTGGGATAATTTCCATGGCTGTTGCCAAGGCAACGTTCAACCTAGCCCGGATATTTCATGAATTGCCGTGATGATCGCGCAGGATTTTGATTCGTAGGGGAGTTTTGTGAAGGAGTGGCGTAGTGATTCATACGCCCGACAGAACAAAATTTCCATACGAAACATAAAGACAAGCGAGGGCGCGGTGAATTCATGAAATATCCGGGCTAGACCCATTAGGCCGATAATTCGTCATTCCCGCGCAGGCTCCACATGCGATGCAATCACCTGCGGCAACTGCATGTGGGCGCGCATGATTCCTGATCGTCGTGAATTGCCCGTTCATCGAACAGAATGCTGGAGAGCACGGCCGCCCCCAGCCCGGTAAAGGCGTAAGGCGTTGCCATACCTGAAATCGCAAGCTGTGATTTCAAGTTGGAAAATTCTTCGGGATTCAACTGGAACACAGAGGCTTCCGGGAAGCATTTGAGGTTGCGTTCGACGGCTTGATCCAGCGCCCGCAGCTCGACTTCATACATTTCTGCCAGGTGTAGGCTGAGCATGACCTTCTGCCCGCGAATAAGAAATATATTTGATTCGTTGCGCTCCTCAGCCGCGACCGGTTGCTTGGCTGTCATTGTTCATCTCCTTTTCGAGGCATTCTAAGAATGATGCAATTCACGCGGGTTGTGTCAGTCAATAAACGATTCCGCAGGGTGATATTCCAGCCCGAACGCCTCGGCAACTTTCTTGTGCGTAATTTTTCCGCCGATGATGTTGAGCCCTTTCAGCAGAGCCGGGGATTCCTTGAGCGCCTGACTATATCCCTTGTTCGCCAGTTGCAGCACATAGGGTAAGGTTGCGTTGGTCAGCGCCAGTGTCGAGGTGATGGGCACGCCGCCTGGCATGTTGGCCACGCCGTAATGAATGACGCCTTCGACGATGAACGTCGGATTTTCGTGCGTGGTAGGGTGCATGGTTTCGACGCAGCCGCCCTGGTCTATGGAGACATCCACGATCACCGCGCCCTTGCGCATGATCCTGAGGTCTTCGCGGCGGATCAGTTTGGGCGCGATGGCACCATGCACCAGCACCGCGCCAATAACCAGGTCGGCATTGGATATCTGCTTCAGCAGCGTGTGCCGGTCCGAAAATATCAACTGCACGTTAGCGGGCATCACATCGCTGAGATAACGCAACCGCTCCAGCGAGACATCGAGAATGACGACAAGGGCGCCCAGTCCGGCCGCCATTTTTGCAGCATTCACGCCGACCACGCCGCCGCCGAGTATCACCACCTTGGCGGGCGGAACGCCCGGCACACCACTCAGCAAGATGCCGCGACCGCCATATAGTTTTTCCAGATACTTGGCGCCTTCCTGCACCGCCATGCGCCCGGCCACTTCCGACATCGGCGTCAGCAACGGCAGTTCGCCCGATGACGGCTCGACCGTTTCATACGCAATGCAAACCGCGCCGGATGCCAGGTGCGCCCTGGTCAATTTCTCGTTGGCAGCAAAATGGAAGTAGGTGAAGATGACTTGGCCGGGCCTGATGCGCTTCCATTCCGTGGCTATCGGCTCCTTCACTTTCACGATCAGGCCGGCTGCCGCCCAGACCGCATCGGCATCGTTTGCGATTTGTGCGCCGGATGCCAGGTATTGCGCGTCGCTGAAGCCGCTCCCCAGCCCTGCTCCCTTTTCTACCATGACCGTGTGCCCGGCCGCTACCAAAGCCTCTGCCCCCGCCGGTACCAGCGAGATGCGGTTTTCGTTGGTCTTGATTTCTTTTGGAATTCCTATATTCATGGGTGGCCTTTGTAAATTGCGGGATCGGGAATATCGGCTCTAGAAGCTACGTTTCAGCAGGTTGCTGCCTTGCATAGAACGAGCTTCATGCTACCAGTTTTTCTTCCTGCTGAGGGTCGCGCAATTCATCCGGTAACTGCATGGGTAGTTGAAAAAGAGCGCTTCGGATTAGGAATCTCCTCTGGTTAGCGCTACACTTTGCCCAACCTTAGGGCTCGTTAATGAATAACGGTGACACAGTTATTCATTAACGAGCCCTTAGCCACTATCCCACGATCGGCTCCAAAACAAGATCATGAAACGCCACTTCGCAACGGGCGCATTCCTTATTTTCTGTTACGCACTGCCGTCACAGGGTGTGGAGTTCGATGCAGAGCGCCGCAAAATGGTGGACGAGGTGTTGGCCGATACTGCCGCTACGTCCTCATACAGCGGCAGCACCGCGCTCAACCCAATCGTCATCGCGGCGATGAATAAAGTGGAGCGCCATCGCTTCGTGCCTGCCGCGCTGTCTGCGATTGCGTATCTCAACCGCCCTCTTCCCATCGGCCATGGGCAAACGATTTCGCAACCTTTCATCGTGGCGCTGATGACCGACCTGATGAGGATCAAGGCGGGCGACAAGGTGCTGGAGATCGGCACCGGTTCCGGCTACCAGGCGGCAATTCTGGCGGAAATGGGCAGCTCGGTTTACAGCATTGAAATCATCGAACCGCTGGGAATACAGGCGAGCGGCCTGCTGAAAACTCTCGGTTACCGCAACGTAGAAACCAGGGTGGGCGACGGCTACTATGGCTGGCCGGAAGCGGCGCCGTTCGACGCGATCATGGTGACGGCCGCCGCAAGCCATGTGCCGCCGCCCCTTATCAAACAACTGAAACCGGGCGGCCGCATGATGATTCCTATCGGCTCACAATTCATGACCCAGTATCTGATGCTGGTGGAGAAACAGCAGGACGGTTCGGTGGCTACTCGCCAGATTCTGCCGGTGCGTTTCGTTCCACTTACCGGCGGGCATTAACGTATGAAACTGGGTGTGATGTGCGACGGGCATATTGCCATACACCCCTACAGATGCACGGATTGTAGGGGTGTATGGCAATACGCCCTTCGGCATTGTAGATAGGGAAACGGCCATGCCACGTCCGCCATTCATCGCCATCGGCCTGCTCTCCGCCTGCGTGCTGGCGTACGAAGTGCTGTTGACGCGATTGTTCAGCATCGTGCTGTGGCATCACTTCGCCTATATGATCATCAGCGCGGCGATGCTGGGCTACGGCGCGAGCGGCACGTTGCTGACCCTGCTGAAGGGAAAAATTGCCCCGCATTTCGGCGCGGTGTATGTCATGGCCGCAGCGGCATTGGCTTTCCTGATGCCCGCATCGTTCCTGCTGGCGCAGCAGGTTCCATTCAACCCGCTCGAACTGCTGTGGGACCAAACCCAGCCTTTCAAACTGCTCACCGTATATCTGCTGATGATGTTGCCGTTTTTTTGCGGAGGGCTGGGCATCGGTCTGGTCATGTCGCACTTCGGCAAGCAGGCATCACGCATCTACGCCTGCGACATCCTCGGCGCAGGTGCGGGCAGCCTGGGCGTCATAGTCGTGCTATTCCTGGTGCCGCCCCACCAGGTGCTGGCCGTCCTCACGGCATTGGCGTTGCTGGCTGCGGCCATCGCCGTCATCGAACTGAAGGTTCGTCCGAAATGGCTGATGGAATTATTCGTCGGGCTGGCCGCGCTGGCAGTTGTGGCGTTGCCCGGCCTGCCAGTGCATCCCTCTGCCTACAAGGATTTGAGCCAGGCTTTGAACATCGCCGGAGCGCGCGTGATCGAGGAACGCTCGAGCCCCTTGGGTCAGATCGCGGTGGTGGAGAACACCCGCGTTCCGCTACGCCATGCACCGGGGATGAGCCTCAACGCCGTGAGTGAGCCGCCGCCGCAGTTGGGTGTGTTCGTGGACGGAGACGGGCCTTCCGCATTGACGAAGTTTGATGGGAATCTCGAACCGCTGGCCTATCTCGACCAGCTCACCTCTGCCCTGCCCTATCATGTGCTCGCCACCCATGAAATTAAGCCCCGCGTGCTGGTGCTGGGCGCCGGAGCAGGCAGCGACGTGCTGCAGGCGCTTTACCACAACAGCGACGCAATAGATGCGGTGGAACTGGATCGCAACGTCACCGATCTGGCGCAGCAACGTTTTAATGAGTATGCCGGCAACCTTTACACCCGCCCCGGCGTGCATGTATACGCAGCTGAGGCGCGCGGTTTCGTCAATAACAGCCGTGAGCGCTATGACCTGATCCAAGTGGCGCTGCTGGATTCATTCGGCACCGCTTCTGCGGGGCTGCATGGCCTGAGCGAAAACTATCTTTACACGGTGGAGGCGCTCCAGACCTACCTGGGCCACCTCACGCCGGGCGGTATGCTGGCCGTCACCCGCTGGCTCACGCTGCCGCCGCGCGATACGCTGAAACTGTTTGCCACGGCAGTGGCCGCGCTGGAACAGAGCGGTGTGCCCAATCCTTCATCAAGGCTGGTGATGATACGCGGCTGGAAGACCGTCACGCTGCTGGTGAAGAACAGCGATTTCACCGCGCGGGAAATCACGGCGATCAAGGAGTTCAGCCGCACACGTTCTTTCGATCTGGCTTATTACCCCGGGATGAAGATTGATGAAGCGAACCGCTACAACCTGCTGG
>CXWL01027975.1_pt1 | contig 10309 bp, 6 predicted proteins | sample 590931 | NCBI WGS metagenome assembly CXWL01 (sample SAMEA3498368, study PRJEB10139) | groundwater metagenome | biome: water well; material: biofilm material | place: Germany | collected 2015-04-27
TCCTCATGGGCGAGAACGGCTTCGTCGAGCAGATTTTTCAACCCAGTATGATGATAGCTATTGAGGTAGCCGTATTGGAGCACCTTTTCACTGGGATCGCCGTGCGCGTCCAGATGTTTCTCAAGTACGATTTTTCCTTGCGTGAGCGTGCCGGTTTTGTCGGTGCATAGCACATCCATCGCCCCGAAGTTCTGGATCGCGTTCAGCCGTTTGACGATCACTTTCTTGCGCGCCATCGCCAGGGCACCCTTAGAAAGGTTAACCGTCACAATCATCGGCAGCATCTCGGGAGTCAGTCCGACGGCCACCGCCATTGCAAACAAAAAAGCTTCCAGCCAATCGTGCTTGCTCAATCCGTTGATCAGGAAAACCGCCGGAACCATCACGGCGATGAAGTAGATCATTAGCCAGGTGAATTTGTTGATGCCCTTGTCGAAGCTCGTCAACTGACGCTGCCCAACGATACTGGTGGCGAGTGCTCCAAAGTAGGTCTGATCCCCGGTGTGAATGACCACAGCAGTGGCGGAGCCGCTCTCCACATTGGAGCCCAGAAAACAGATATTGGGCAGTTCAAGCGGGTTTTGAACATCGGCGGAGGTGATGTCGGCTTTTTTCTCGATGGGCAAGGATTCGCCAGTCAATGCAGACTGATTCAGAAACAAATCCTTGGCGGAAAGCACACGCACATCGGCTGGGACCATATCACCGGCAGACAGCCGGATGATGTCGCCCGGCACCAACAGCTTAAGCGGCGCTTCGGTTTCCTTACCTGCGCGCACCAGCGTCGCGGTATTGCTGACCATCGCTTTGAGCTTTTCAGCGGCATTATCGGCTCGCATCTCCTGGTAGAAACGCAACACCACACCCAGAACCACCATAATGAAAATGATCACTGCCGCGCGCAAGTCGCCGGTTAAAAAAGAAATCACACCGAGCGCAGTGAGTAGAAGAACCAATGGATTCATGATGTTACTCAACAGTCGCATCAGCGCCGATTGATGCTTCTCGCGGGCAATCTCGTTCATTCCATACTGCTGCAAGCGCGAATCGGCCTCTCCCTGGCTCAAACCATCCAATCGAGAGTCCAGTGTTTTTAGTACAGCTTCAGTACCGGCACGCGCTGTTTCCAGCAATTGCTCTGAAACATGCTTCCCGTTTTTGTCATTGAGTTTATCTGCGCGTTGAGCTGGATTTATGGCGGTTTTTGGCAAACTCATTGACATCTCCGTAACTGGCTTCGTAAAACTTGTGATGGAATTGGGAAACCACTCATATCCCCAAGCACGCTGCTGATTGCAGTCTCTTTTTTCATTGCCTATTCTTCTTTTGATAAGGTCATCGCTGCCACAGGATATGATTATTTTCCAAAGGAATCGCCGCAGCTTCGTGGTATGGAACGACTCGTACCGTATAATCTGTCACCGGACGAGCATCAGTCACAAGCGCGCGATAGGCGTAACCATTTGTTGCACCCACCAGTTGTCTCATGCGCTGCATTTCTTGCCGCACCGGGGCATCATCACCAATTTTATCGGCATAGAGCTCGACCCGCACCGCCTCTGGATCGAGCGCATCGAGATATACCTGAACCTCAATTACATGTTGCTCGCCTTCAGCTTCAATTTTTACTTCGCCGAAGTGCAACGCACTCCAATTTTGTTTCCAAGCTTTTTGCCAATTAACAATCTGTGCACCGACTTTACCTTGATTAGCAGCCCGTGCATGATAGGCGGAGGCGGTCGGCAGGTAGTGCTGCTCAGTGTATTCGCGCACCGCGCGATTGGTGGAAAATTGCGGTGTCAATCGCGCCATACTCTCCCGCATTCGCTTCACCCAGGCAACGGGGATGCCATCCGCATCGCGGGTATAGAATTCTGGAATTACCTCGTATTCAAGCAGGTCGTAGAGCATCTCGGCATCGCGATCATCCGCAGCAGGATCGTCACCGTGTTCCTGACCGTCTCCCAGCGCCCATCCCACTTCGGGGGTGTAGGCCTCTGCCCACCAACCATCCAACTCAGACAAATTGATGCCGCCGTTGACAAGTACCTTCATGCCACTGGTTCCACACGCTTCCCACGGGCGGCGCGGCGTATTGAGCCAGACATCAACGCCTTGGACCAATTGAGCGGTCAAATGCATATCGTAGTCACTGAGGAAGATTACATGAGGACGCACCTCAGGCCGCCGGATGAAATGAATCCATTGCTGAATTAGGGCTTGACCTGCCAAGTCGGCGGGATGCGCCTTACCGGCGATGATGAGCTGTACCGGACGTTGTGGATTAGTCAATAGGCGAAACAATCGCTCCGGGTCTTTCAGCAACAGATTGGGTCGTTTATAAGCCGCAAAACGGCGTGCAAACCCCAGTGTCAATGTATTGAAATCAAATAGATGCTTGGCATTTTCAATCGTCTCGGGCGGCATTCCGGATACGGCAAGCTGCTGAGATAATCGCTCACGGGCAAATTCAATCAAAGCTTTACTAGCCGCTCTGCGAAATTTCCAGAGACTGGTATCGGAGATGCAGCGAATATCTCGCTCCAAGGTTTTAGTTGTGCCCAGCCAGCGGTCTTTATTACAGGCCTGCGTCCACAAAGCATCCGCTTCTGCCGAATCCCAGGTCGGCATATGCACTCCGTTAGTCACATGCCCGATAGGCACTTCGCCGGTTGGCCATCGCGGAAAAAGGTGCTCAAAAAGATGACGGCTGACTTTCCCATGTAAGCGGCTCACCCCATTGATCGCTCCACAGCCGCGAATCGCCAGATAAGCCATATTAAAAGATTCTGCCGTATCATTTGGGTTATGGCGGCCCAAGGCCAGTAAATCATGACGGGTTATACCGAGCTGCTGCTCGGCATAGCTGCCCAGGTATTGCTCAATGAGTGCCGGAGCAAAACGATCGAAACCAACAGCAACCGCCGTGTGCGTGGTAAAGAGATTACCCGCCCTCGTAACGGTCAGCGCAACTTCGAAGTTCGATTTGGTTTCCTCCATAAAACTTTTCGCGCGCTCCAGCACTACAAATGCCGCATGTCCTTCATTCAAATGGCAAACCTCTGGCTTAATACCGAGCGCAGCAAGCAGTCGCCATCCGCCAATCCCAAGCAACAATTCCTGTTTGAGGCGTAACTCCGGCCCGCCGCCGTAAAGCTCGCTAGTGATACCACGATGGATGGGGTAATTCGCAGCGTCATTGCTATCCAATAGGTACAGCTTTACGCGACCGACTTGAACCTGCCAGGTCCGCAACCATACCGAATAACCAGGCAATGCAATTTCCAGCCGCAACCACTCGCCATTGGCTTGGCGCAAGGGCGTGATTGGCAACTGTCCGGGATCGCTATACGGAAAAAGAGCTTGTTGTGCGCCATCCTTATCAATCACCTGGCGAAAATAGCCTTGCTGATAGAGTAGTCCCACACCGATTACCGGGACACCTAAATCACTGGCAGCTTTAAGCTGATCACCGGCTACATTACCCAGTCCTCCCGAATAGATAGGCAATGCTTCGCTCAACATGAATTCCATACTGAAGTACGCGATACAACTCAACGGAGATTGCGGGTAAGTTTGCTGAAACCAGGCAGGTGCTTCGGCCGTATCGCGCCGGATTTGCACCAATTCGATAACATTTTTAAGGAAGACAGTGTCTTGTAAAAAATGCTGAAGTTTTTCCCATGAGACCGTTTGCAAGACTACCCAAGGATTATGCGTAAGTTCCCATAGCACAGGATCCAACTGCCGCCATATTTGATCGCTGGCATGATTCCACGACGAGCGCATATCCAGCGCAAGCTCGGACAAGGAGTCGAATCCTTTTATGTCCGTCGGTAAAATAAGCTCCTTCGGGTGACTGTCCCTTGTTTGCTGGCTCATACCCTTCCTTTAAATTGCCCTAGACCCAATCTTCGTAGGCATCAATTGTCCCCTCGTTACGCCATTTTTCCTTGGCCTCACTTACTGTTTGCTGATGGTTACCGATGATGTTTGAGCTTTGTCCCGGCTAGGTGCTCGCTCTGTCAAAGCCTTGTTGACAATCACTTGAGCTTCTTCCAGGATGCAACGCAGATGATCCGTGCCTTTGAAGCTCTCGGCATAAATCTTGTAAATGTCTTCCGTCCCGGATGGCCGCGCCGCAAACCATCCATTCTCGGCAATTATCTTCAAACCGCCGATTGATGCGTTATTGCCCGGCGCGTGGGTGAGGATGGTCTGAATTTTTTCGCCAGCCAGCTCTACAGACAATATCTGCTCGGGTGCAAGCTGTGCCAGCATTCTTTTTTGCTCTGAATTAGCTGACGCCTCCACGCGATCGTAAATTGGCTCACCGTATTCACGCGCGAGCTCACGGTAAATTTCTCCAGGATCCCGGCCCATGTGCGCCGTGATCTCTGCTGACAGCAAAGCCGGGATGATACCGTCTTTATCAGTTGTCCAAACGCTGCCGTCTAGACGAAGAAAAGAAGCTCCAGCACTTTCTTCCCCGCCAAACCCCAGCGAACCGTCGAGTAAGCCATCCACAAACCACTTGAAACCAACCGGCACTTCGTAAAGTTTACGTTCAAGCTTCCTCGTAATGCGATCAATCATCTGGCTGCTGACTACCGTCTTACCAACCGCCGCATCTTTGGGCCATTTCGGCCGGTGCTGGAACAGATAATAAATCGCGGCTGAGAGGTAATGATTGGGTGGTAACAATCCTGCGCTTCGGGTGATGATTCCATGCCGATCATGATCGGTGTCGCAAGCAAAGGCGATGTCAAAGTGATTCGTGAGATCGATCAAGTGCTGCATTGCGTAAGGCGAGGAAGGATCCATGCGAACCTGACCGTCCCAATCGGCTGTCATGAAGCGGAAAGTCGGATCAACAATATCGTTTACCACCGTAAGATCTAAGCCATAGCGATCGGCAATTCTTGCCCAATAGTGGACACCCGCACCGCCTAGGGGATCCACGGCCATATTGATTCCGGCATTATGAATCGCTTCCATATCCAACACGTTGCTAAGATCGTTTACGTAGGCATTGAGATAGTCATGACGGTGGGTAGTACTCAAGCGCATTGCTTTCTGGTAAGAAATTCTTTTTACACCTTGGAGATTGCTTTCAAGAAACGCATTAGCATGGGCTTCGATCCATCCTGTCACATCATTATCCGCTGGCCCGCCGTTGGGCGGGTTGTACTTGAAACCGCCACTATCGGGTGGATTGTGTGAAGGCGTGATGATAATGCCATCCGCCAATCCGTAATCGCGACCGCGATTATAGGTAAGTATTGCGTGCGAGATCACAGGCGTGGGCGTATATTCATCCTTATCCGCGATCATGACTTCCACACCGTTGGCCGCCAACACTTCGAGCACAGTAATAAACGCCGGTTCCGAAAGTGCGTGTGTGTCGATACCCAGAAACAGTGGTCCATTGATACCCTGCTGCCTGCGGTACTGACAGATAGCCTGACTGATGGCAAGAATATGCCATTCGTTGAAGCTGTTTTTGAGTGAAGAGCCACGATGCCCAGAGGTGCCGAAGGCGATTCTTTGTTCAGATACTGATGGATCAGGAATATTGGCGTAGTAGGCAGAGACAAGTTTTGGAACGTTGACCAGCATTGATGATTCGATGGGTTTTCCTGCCAAAGGGCTTATTTTCATTTCTACCTCATGTGCACTGTTCATTCGAGGCTTGCAAAAAATGAGAAATTTAATTTCTCTTTTTAAAAGCCAGTGTGTAATTGGGCATATCGCCGCCAGAATATGCTTATATGCGATTTGTGGTTAATCTTTGAAAGATCTCAACAAAGGTTACATAAAATTTACTCGCCTTGAACGCATCCAATTCTATTTGTTCTATTTTTCAGAATAACCTTTACTTATTAAATCTGTAAATGACTGACTATTTATTCCACATTACGTTACAGCCTTCTTTTGCTGCGTCAGTCAATAAGTCAATTAACGGTAGCCCTCGATTTGTCATACTTACCACAGGTTCATCCGTATCCTCATTTTCATTCTTGACTGGAGGCGAGATTTTTTCCGCAGTAATTGCGGCTGTTAATCGGCTTAGTGCTGCGGGTACATCTGCAGCCAAAATAGCACCAGGAAAGGTCGCGCTGTGTCCCATCATTTTGAGCATGGTCAGTGCGTCACCTTCAAACATAGTGATATTGGCATGCGCATCTGTTGTAAATGTCACTAGCATACTATCCTCCTAGAAAAAAAATTACTCCGCTTGCCGATCGTACTGGCTCGATATTTCTTCATAATGACACCTCCCTAATCACAAGATCATGCTTTGGGTTATACCATCCGCCATCGGCCGCAATGAGCGCATCGGCTTCCATCGGCCCCCAACTACCGGGCTTATATAATCTGACCGGCTGATGCTCCGTCAGAACCTTATCAAGCACAGCCCAAGCCGACTCAACTGCATCCTGCCGGGTGAAAAGCGCGCCGTTACCAGCCAATGCATCACCCAAAAGCCGCTCATAAGGCGTTTGCTCATCTGGCTGAGCGTTGAGAAGATAAAGTTCTTTCTGGTCGCCGACATATTCCTCTCCCGCTCGCTTTACGCGTGCAGCCAAAGCAATAGCGGGATGAGGTGATAATTGGAAGCGTAAATAATTATCCCGGCAAGCACCCGTTCCAGCATCTTCAAACAATTTCTGAGGAGGTGCCTTAAGTTGAACCAGAATCTCTGCAGCAGTTTCGGCCAAGCATTTGCCTGAACGCAGGTACCACGGCACGCCTGCCCAGCGCCACGAATCAATAAATAGCCGCAAGGCACAATAAGTCTCTGTGTCAGAATCCTTAGCAACGCCAGGTTCCTGAAGGTAGCCTTCAAACTGACCTCTTACCAGATTTTCCGGTTTTAGCGCATGCATCGCTTGAAATACCTTGGCTTTTTCGCTTCTCTGGGCCTCAAAATCCCGCCCGGCTGGAGGCTCCATGGCCAGAAGCGCAACTATTTGAAAGAGATGGTTCTGAATCACGTCGCGCAGGCAGCCGACTCCGTCGTAGAAACTGCCTCTTCCTTCCACCCCAAAATCTTCCGAAAGCGTGATCTGAACACTCGCTACATAATTGCGATTCCAAATCGGTTCCAGGAACGAATTTGCGAACCGGAAATAAAGGATGTTTTCGATTGCTTCTTTGCCAAGGAAGTGGTCAATGCGAAAGATCGAAGTCTCTGGAAAAACCAAATGCGCAGCGCGGTTGAGCTCGCATGCCGAAGCCAAATCACGCCCAAAAGGCTTCTCCACAATGACGCGCGCTTGCGCTGCCAAGCCAGAAGAACCAAGATCTTTGATGATGGCCGCGAAGAAAGCAGGCGGAATGGCAAGGTAGAAGGCTGGATGCAGCGCTCCGTTAAGCGTTTTTTTGAGCGTTTGAAATGTTTCCGGGTTTTTATAATCGCTGTCTACATAACGCATCAGCGAAAGCAATTGATTTAAGACGTTCGAATCGACGTTCTTAACAATATTCTTTATACCGTCTATTGCGCGATCATGCAGTTGCGCTAGCGTCCAGCCCGAAAAACCAACGCCTACTATCGGAACCTTTAATGACCCTCGTTTAACCATCGCGTAGAGCGATGGAAATATTTTCTTGTGTGCAAGATCGCCCGTTGCGCCAAAAAGTACCAGTGCGCCTGATGGCGCTGGGCCGCTTACGGGTTTGTCCATGTCATGTATCATCCCTTGGCTTTTCATCATGACCGCCAAACTGCTTGCGCATGGCCGAGAGAATACGATCGGCGTAATCTGCCTCTCCCTGGGACTCGAAACGTCCGAATAATGCAGCACTGATGACTGGCGCTGGCACGCCTTCGTCGATGGCGGCGAGCGTGGTCCAGCGTCCTTCGCCCGAGTCCGATACGTGTCCTGAGAATTGCTTTAGCTCCGAATCTCCGGCAAGCGCCGCTGCTGTTAAATCGAGCAACCAGGATGAGATCACGCTGCCTCGACGCCATACTTCGGCCACTTTGCCGATGTCAATGCGGTATTGATAGACTTCCGGGTCACGCAACGGAGTAGTCTCGGCGTCCTGTGTTCTTACACGAAGACCTGCATCTGCATGTTTGAGAATATTGAGTCCTTCAGCGTATGCGGCCATCAAGCCGTATTCAATGCCATTATGAACCATCTTCACAAAATGACCCGCACCAGCCGGGCCACAGTGCAAGTAACCCTGTTCTTCGGGATCCGGTTCGCCGTCGCGCCCGGAAGTCCGTTCTGCTGCTGCAACGCCTGGCGCGATGCTTTTAAAGATCGGATCGAGATGCCGGACTACGTCTTCCTCGCCGCCAATCATCAAGCAGTAGCCTCGCTCGAGCCCGAATACGCCGCCGCTGGTTCCACAGTCAACATAGTGAATACCTTGTGGCTTGAGCGCTTTAGCACGCACTTGATCATCACGATAATAGCTGTTGCCGCCATCGATGATGATGTCGTTCGCCGCAAGCAATACTGCCAGATCTGAAATTGTCTTGCCGGTAACACCGGCGGGCACCATCACCCAGATCACACGCGGAGAGGACAGTTTGGCGACAAAATCATCCAGTGAATCGGCATGTTGAATAGCCTGGCCGGTTAGCGCTTTGACGGCCGCAGCATTGACGTCATAGACCACGCACGAATGGCCGTCTTTAGTTAAGCGCCGCACTAGGTTAGCACCCATGCGTCCTAGACCAATCATCCCCAGTTGCATGCAATCTCCCCTTTTTGAATAAAGCATCCTGTCCTGCAGCAAGCCGCAGGATATTAACTGCACGTTTCAATCTACTGGTTTTCAGACTGAGCATCTATCGCCACATTACGTCACAGCCTGTCTTTGCTGCGTCAGTAAAAAAATTAATTAAAGGTAATCCTCGATTTGCCATACTCACCCATGATTCATCCCCATCTTCATCATTAACCGGTAACGAGATTTTTTTCGCATCGATAGCGGCTGTTAATCGGCTTAGCGCTTGAGGAACATCTGCAGCCGGAATAGCGCCAGTCTCGGCAGCACTGTATCCCATCATTTTCAGCAAGGTAAGCGCATCGCCTTTAAACATGGTGATATCGGCATAAACATCGGTTGAAAAGATTGTGAATGTCAAAAGCATACCGTTTCTCCTATAAAAAATAACAAATTACTAGGCGTACACTTGCATAAGCCCGTTCATGCGATACTGCGCGCAACTGTTCGGCTTCTCCTGCGACTGCTAGGACTTAACTCCACTGGGTTGAGATTATTTGCGGACGGCATTTTTTGCTGCAATGCAATCCATTAGCTCATTCCAGGACTCTGCAAACGACTGCACGCCTTCACGCTGAAGTTTAGCCGCGAGCACCACATCATCCACATTAACCCGTGCAAAAGCGGCAAGCACCGCTTCGGCATCACCGCCATCGCTTGGCATAGTTGTTTTCACTTCGCCGTGCTCAGCAAAAGCAAGCAGTGTCTTATCGGGCATCGTGTTGATGGTATCCGGCGCCACAAGCGCCTCGATGTATAGGGTGTCCGAGGCATCGGGATCTTTGCTGCCCGTGCTACCCCAGAGCAAGCGTTGCGGCCGTGCACCGGCTTCAACCAGTTTTTGCCAGCGGGGTGAGGCCAGCAATTCCCGGTAGCACTTGTAGACGCGATTGGCGATAGCGATACCAAGGCGGTTATGCAGCACCTGCGGCGTTTGGTCTTTTATGGCCGTATCCCAGCGACTGACGAAAATTGATGCAACAGAAAAGACTTTTGGATCGAGACCGACAGCGATACGCCGTTCGATACCCCGCATATAGGCTTTGGCAGCCGCCATATAATGCTCGCACGAGAATAACAACGTGACATTTACCGGCACCCCCGCGAAGATACTCTCCTCAATCGCAGGAATGCCTGCACGGGTGCCTGGAATTTTGATAAACAAATTGGGGCGTTGTGCACGCCCATGAAGCACTGCTGCGGCCTTGATGGTGCCGTCCGTGTCATCCGCCAGCAAGGGAGACACCTCCAACGATACCCAGCCGTCCATTCCGCCAGTGGCATCGTGGATCGGACGTAACAGATCGGCAGCCTGTGTCAAATCCTCCAAGGCAAGCTCGAAGAATAACGCCTCACCCGATTTACCCTCAGCGGTTTTCTGATCGATGGCGGCATCGTAGAAATCCGCGCCCTTGATCGCTTTGTCAAAGATCGTCGGATTGGAAGTCAATCCTGTCACTGAGAGTTCGTTGATGTAATGGCATAGCGTACCGCTCGCCAGCAATTCGCGGGTGATATTATCGAGCCAAACACTTTGGCCGAGATCATGCAGTTGTTGCGT
>CXWL01124739.1_pt1 | contig 10309 bp, 9 predicted proteins | sample 590931 | NCBI WGS metagenome assembly CXWL01 (sample SAMEA3498368, study PRJEB10139) | groundwater metagenome | biome: water well; material: biofilm material | place: Germany | collected 2015-04-27
TAAACTGCCTCATTAATACAATATGAGTCCTGAAAAACAAAATATAGTCCAATTTAAATCGCTGATAAAAAGGCTGGTTTATCTGTTTACAACTATTATTTTCTTAGTAATATCATTGTTCGTGGTTTTGTTTTTCAATTCATCAATCACCTCTTGGTTTCAAAATAGTGATACGGATTTCGATTCCCTTTACATTGAAGCAGAAAAAAAAGTGCTTGTACAAAATGAAATGGCTAAAGCTTGGAAACCTGCTGATATCAATTTAATTACAGATACCACTTTAAAACAAGAAGTAGAATATGGTAAAGATTTAATTGCGCATACGGCGAAATATTTGGGCCCAAATGGCAGTGTGAAACAAATCACCAACGGGATGAANNCAATTATGGTTCCGTATATTCGATGTATCCAAAAATGAGAGCCAGAAGCGGGCAAGTGGAAAATCTATACAAAAGAGTTAACGATTGTATGGAAAGAAGCTTAAATGGCCTGCCACTACAAGAAGATGATAGGGAAATGAAAGCCATGATTGCGTATATTGAATACATTGGCAGTACTGTTCCTAAAGGAAAAGAAGCAAATGCGGCTGGAATCTATGATTTGGAGTATTTAGATCGTGCTGCTGATCCGGTAAAAGGAAAAGCATTGTATGATGTCAAATGTGCGAGTTGCCATCAAGTAAATGGTGAAGGAATTTTGGCAGCTGATAAAAAAGAGTACACCTATCCGCCACTTTGGGGTCAAAATTCGTATAATAACGGCGCAGGATTGTTTAGAATCAGTCGGTTTGCAGGGTACATAAAATACAATATGCCGCTGGGTGCAACGTACGAAAACCCTCAATTATCCGATGAAGAATCTTGGGATATTACGGCTTATGTAGAAAACCAACCTAGACCATTCAAAGATTTAAGTCAAGACTGGCCCGATATTTCTAAAAAACCGGTCGATCATCCTTTTGGACCTTTTTCAGATAGGTTTACGGAAATCCAACATAAATTCGGGCCTTTTAAACCGATAAAAGAAGCAAAAAAGAAAAACGAAAAAAAGTAATTTTAAAAAATCAATTATGAAAAATCTAACGATTTTATTTGTTCTGTTATTTGGTTTGATTTCAATCGTGGCATTGGCACAAAAAAAATCGAATAACCATAAAATAGTGTTTCAGTTTACCAATGCTAATGATACTATTCAACAGAAAGCATTTGCAAACCAGCTAAATAATTTAACTGCTCACTGGCCTAAAGCAAAGTACGAAGTGGTGGTTTACAATATGGGATTAGAGTTTTTAATGCCCACAAAATCAAAGCACATCCCAACAATTAAAGTGCTTCATGAAAAGGGAGTTCGTTTTGTAGTTTGCGAAAACACTATGAAAAACCGAAAAATAACTAAAGACCAATTGATCCCTGAAGTAGAATATGTACCCGCCGGCATTGCTGAAATTGTTGAAAAACAAGAACAAGGCTGGAGTTATATAAAAGGCGGATTCTAAATTATATTTTGCATAACCCTATATCATCAATTTGTTCTAGGTATTTGCAAAAAATAGCTAAAACTAAACTAACAACCCTAAAAAATAAGCAATAGACCAAGATATTTTCTAAATCAGTCGTGACTTATGTTTGGATGCTACAAGTAATTCGCCACTTTTCCTCAGACCGATATTCACTATGAATTTTAGGGTTTGATGCACAATTATTGTCTGTACACCTATTTAATCTGGAGAAACCTATAGCAACAAAATTTATTTTTAATAAAAAAATAAGAGTATGATTAATTTTATACTCCACTTCAATTTTTGAAATACTACTTTTTTAATCCAAATGATAAAATTTCTTAATCAAATAATCCAAGATAAAATAGAGTAAGATCCCCACTATGGCAAATGTTACTATTAAACTAACTAGATTGATCACAATATTAGGAATAAACTTCAGTCTAGGATGCGTTAATACGGGCTCCCGATGCAGTCTTTCATGAATTTTTTTCTTTGTTATTTTGACTTTTTTTCTGATATCGAATTATTTTTCAAGACTTATTCAATCCTGAGTTAAAATAAAATTATGCAGCTATTTAAGTATTCTAAAGTAAGCAATTAATTTAATAATGGAACATTAGGAAGCAAAAAAAATAGAGATTCATTTTTAATTCATCTGGTTAGCATAAAATTTCAAAAATCCTTTCTTTCAATAGGGACCGGAATCTGATCCATAGCTCGTTCTGCAATTGCTGTGATGGAAAGTGATGGATTAACTCCCGGATTTGCAGATATCATGGAACCGTCAATTATCAACATGTTATGGTATCCAAAAACTTCATTGTTTTTATTAATTACTCCTTCTGAACGATCTTTCCCCATCACTGCACCTCCCAATACATGGGCAGTTGACGGGATTCCTGCTACGGATTCCAAAACAAATGAAGTTGCTTTACCATTGATTATTTTACTGTATTTTTCTGTTAAAGCGATAGACTCCGGAATATAAGCGGACGGTTTTAATCCGGTACCTATTGTCGATGACATTCCGCCAAAAAAGTTGTTTTTGAATTTTAAAGTACTGTCTATTGATTGCATGAATAACAAAACAGTAGTGCTTTTTGACCAACTGTTTACCCAATAAATTTTGAAGTAGGTTAATGGATATTTTACTACTTGTTGCGTCATGTTTGCCATTCGTTCTATTGTGTTTTTTCCATTAGACAAAGGCAAATGAAGTAATTTCCAGAAACCCGATCCTTCTGAATACCTCACAATTTCCAAATGACTGTTGTCATCCGTGTGAAGGAGACTGCCAATAGCCACTCCTTTTGATAAATTTTTAGTTTTGTCCAAAGAGGAAACACTGATTAGCGTTTCATTATTGGTTCGTATATCAGCACCCAATTTATCGGATAATAACGGAAGTGATTTTGTCTTTAGTTTAAGCAGTAATTTAATAGTACCCAATACGCCTCCTGAAAAAATTACTCCTTTTGAAGTAAATTCTTTTCTGGATCCAAAAAATTTAGTGCTGGATTTTACAGCAACTTTGTAGCCTGAAGTCCCGTCTTTATCATCAATTGGTAAAACATCATAAACCTCATTTTCGGCAAGGATTTCAGCACCATTATTTTGTGCTAGATACAAATAATTTTTATCAAGTGTATTTTTAGCATTATGTCTGCAACCCGTCATACAACCTCCGCAAAAATTACATCCAGCTCTTTCAGGACCTTTTCCCTCAAAATAGGGATCCTTTACGTTCACCCCTTCTTTTCCAAAGAAAACCGCAACATCAGGATGTTCAAATTGATCTTCTTTACCTATTTCTTTTGCCAATTCCTTCAATGCAAGATCACCGTCAAACAATTTGGGATTTCTGGATGCACCAAGCATGGTGAGTGCTTTTTGATAAAATGGTTTTAATTCGGTTTCCCAGTCTTCTAATTCGCTCCAACTTCCTGATTTATAAAATGCCGATTTTGGTACGGGTAAAGTATTCGCATACACCAGGGAGCCACCACCAACTCCCGTTCCCGATATAATTACAACATGCCTGAAAATACTCATTTTCATGATACCAAAGAAACGCAACGAAGGCATCCACAACCATTTCCTGAGATTCCAATTGGTTTTGGCAAAATCTTCCGATTTGTACCATTTGCCTTTTTCAATCACCAAAACTTTATATCCTTTTTCAGAAAGCCGTAAAGCACTTACTGAACCTCCAAATCCGCTTCCTATTATTATGTAATCAAAATCGTATTGCATATTTTTTTAGATTATTTATCAAAAATAAGCAATTATCTTGAATAATATGCATGCATAGTAAAATGCACCTATAGATTCTTTTGACATTAAAAAAATCAACTTGTTGTTCCCCTAATCAAAAACTGATGGAGTAATTAATTTGCTGTTAAATAAAGAAGAGCATTTCAAATCCGAAATGCTCTTCTTTATTTACCATTCTAATAAAAATAGATTTAATATACTCTCTGAAGTATGACTATATTTGAGTTAACCGCTTATATTCCTTTAATATTTCCTTTATTTTTCAAGAAAATTACCTCAATTATTTTACTGGTCATTTCAGCTTTTATTTTTAAGTGATTGGATAAAACTTCAATTACGTTTTTTTCTTCTTTTTCCAATATTCCGTCAGCAAGTAACGCTTCCAATGCAAGAGCAAATACAGTTTCTCTATCTTCTTCTTGAATTAATTCACAACAGGCCGAAATGTATTTTAATTGTCCCAGTTCCGTTCTTAAATTAAATGATTTTGCATAAAGAGGAGCTATATCGATTCTAATAAATTTTTGTTTAGAATGCAATACTCTAGATAATGTTGCTGTTTCCGAATCCGTAATTAGATTATCCGCAGAAATACAAGAATATAAAATACCAACCCAAGCTTCCAACTCAGAATTTACAGTATTTTGACTATTATTATTATTTTCAAATGAACTCATGTTTTTTATTTTTGGTTAAAGTTACTGCTAACAGTCACATGGTTTACTAGGTTTTAGTAATAAATTATGANNACCTGGAGGTTTGGGTTTGCAAACCGTAAATTTAATACAACTATAACACTATAAAGCTATTAAAAAGAGGCGTTATTACTATAAATTCATTAAATTTAGCATATTCAAACACAATTACCATTATCAATTTTATCTATTGAAAATTAAATTCGGTAAGGATTCTTTGTGGTAAATTCGCTTTAAGAAAATAAAAAACAATTATACTATGGAAAATAACACAAACCCAACATCCTACAATGTCAACGGAGAAAGCAAATGCCCATTTTCTGGTGCAGCTGTTCCAAAGCAAAGTGCAGGTGCCGGTCCAAGTAACCGCGACTGGTGGCCAAACCAGCTGAAATTAAATATTTTACGCCAGCATTCTTCCCTATCCAACCCAATGGGAGAAGCATTTGACTATGCTGAGGAATTCAAATCTCTGGATTTTGAGGCCTTAAAAAAAGACATATTCGAAATGATGACCACCTCACAAGAGTGGTGGCCAGCTGACTATGGTCACTATGGCCCTTTCTTCATCCGAATGGCTTGGCATAGTGCAGGTACGTATCGCATAGCTGACGGCCGTGGTGGAGCAGGTTTTGGAACACAACGTTTTGCGCCACTAAACAGTTGGCCTGACAATGCAAACTTAGACAAGGCTCGTTTATTATTATGGCCAATTAAACAAAAATATGGCAAGAAAATTTCATGGGCAGATTTAATGATCCTAACTGGTAACTGCGCCCTTGAGTCGGCAGGTTTAGAAACGTTCGGTTTCGCCGGTGGACGTGCCGATGTCTGGGAACCTACTGAAGACATCTATTGGGGTTCTGAACGAGAATGGTTAGCACTTAGTAACACTCCAAATAGCCGTTACTCTGGTGATCGTGATTTAGAAAATCCTTTAGCTGCGGTACAAATGGGACTCATTTATGTAAACCCTGAAGGTCCTGACGGTAATCCTGATCCGCTATTAGCAGCTCGTGATATTCGTGAAACCTTTGCCCGTATGGCAATGAATGACGAAGAAACAGTTGCCCTTATTGCCGGTGGCCACACATTGGGTAAAACCCATGGTGCTGCTGATCCAAACAAGTATGTGGGTCCAGAACCTGCAGGAGCATCTATTGAAGAGCAAGGTTTAGGTTGGAAAAACACCTATGGTACTGGAAATGCCGGCGATACAATTACCAGCGGTCTTGAAGGTGCATGGACGACTACACCTACAAAATGGAGCAATAACTTCTTTGAAAACTTGTTTGGATTCGAATGGGAATTGACCAAAAGCCCTGCTGGTGCCCACCAATGGAAACCAAAAGGCGATGCAGGTGCAGGAACAGTACCAGATGCCCACGATCCTTCAAAAAGTCACCAACCTTTTATGTTGACTACTGATTTGTCATTAAGAGTAGACCCAATATACGAGAAAATTTCAAGACACTTTTTTGAAAATCCGGCAGAATTCAATGATGCGTTTGCAAGAGCTTGGTTCAAGCTTACACACAGAGATATGGGACCAAAAGCACGCTATTTAGGACCTGAAGTTCCTGCTGAAGAACTAATTTGGCAAGACCCGGTTCCAGCAGTTACCCATCCATTAATTGATGATCAAGATATTGCTGCGCTTAAGGCAAATATCCTTGCCTCAGGATTGTCTGTGCCAGAATTAGTTTCTACCGCTTGGGCATCCGCATCCACTTTCCGTGGATCTGATAAACGTGGTGGTGCTAACGGTGCCCGCATTCGTCTTGAACCACAAAAAGATTGGAAAGTAAACAATCCTTCACAATTAGAAAGAGTACTTAACAAACTGGAAGGAATTCAAAATGATTTCAACAGCACTCAATCAACTGGCAAGCACGTTTCAATTGCTGATTTAATCGTTTTGGGTGGTAGTGCAGCAATAGAAAAAGCAGCTAAAACAGCTGGACATTATATATCAGTACCTTTCACGCCCGGACGTACAGATGCCTCACAAGAACAAACAGATGTAGAATCATTTGCAGTGCTAGAGCCTCAAGCCGATGGTTTCCGTAATTATGTTAAGACAAAATATACGGTTTCTGCAGAGGAAATGTTAGTTGACAAAGCACAATTATTAACTTTGACAACACCAGAAATGGTAGTTCTTGTTGGAGGTATGCGTGTACTGAATACTAACTTTGATCACTCTCAAAACGGTGTTTTCACAAAACGTCCAGAAGCACTTACGAATGATTTCTTTGTCAACCTACTTGATTTAGGTACCACTTGGAAAGCAGTATCAGAATCTGATGATGCATTTGTAGGAAGTGATCGTATTGCAGGCGGTTTAAAATGGATTGGAACTCGTGTTGATCTTATTTTTGGATCTAACTCAGAACTTAGAGCCATCGCTGAAGTATACGGTTGTGCAGATGCTCAAGAAAAATTTGTAAAAGACTTCGTTGCAGCATGGACTAAGGTGATGAACCTAGACCGTTTCGACTTAGTTTAATTTAGAGTTATAATTTGTTTAAAAAGGTGGTCTGGCAACAGATCGCCTTTTGCTTTTATAGGTTGATCTTTGGGTTAATCAAACTTTATAGGTGCCAAATTGTTATAGATACCTTATACTCCGCAAAGGTTTTCTATTTTTTCGATTGCTTTTCTTGATACACATTGGATAATATACCCTTAAAGTTCTGTAGTATTTGATCGTAGAAAAGGTATGGAAAAGATTTCTGCACTGAAAACCCAATAAATCACGGTTATTTTTTTCTTCTATCTACTAATTCTTGATATTGACTTATTGAATGAACCCGTTGGGCGTAATTAGTTTTTAATTATAATTTTCGTCAGTTCAAGTGATTTTCGCTAGAAAATTGTATCGAGAACAAGAAAATTTGTGAATCAAAAATGGTTCTCGATACATTTTTTGTTCCGTTTTACTCCACAAAAAACACTCGAACTGACGTTTTAAATAATTACACCCAGCAGGTTAATTTTATAATTATTCAAAAAAAACTTGATTTATTAAATATTTAAAAAAAAACTAAAACCCCCTCTCCAACCTCAACTCCATAAAAAAAGCCATCTCATTCCAAAAACGAGACGGCTTTACTTTTCTAATTAAAATAGATTTACATCGTATAATCCGTGTTAACGAAATTGGATTCTTTGCTGTTTAATAATTCCTGCAAAATAGCATTATTATAGTCATTGTCTTTCGAAGCTACAAAAGTTCTGATAGAGAACGAACGCAAGGCATCATGAATACTCAACGTTCCTACAGCTGAATCTTTTCGTCCTGTAAACGGATATACGTCGGGACCTCTTTGGCAAGAACTGTTCAGGTTTACTCTGCACACTAAATTTACCAAAGTATCAATAAGCGGCGCAATGGTTTTGATATCGCTACCAAACAAACTCACTTGTTGCCCATAATTCGATTCGGCCATATCGTTCAAGGGTTCCTGAATGTCTTTAAAAGTCATAATTGGTATCACTGGACCAAATTGCTCTTCGTGATACACTCGCATTTCTTTATTTATTGGAAACAAAACCGCAGGAAAGATATAGTTAGGAGAATGTTCGCCACCTTTTTCATTGATGATGGTTGCGCCCTTTTTGACGGCATCATCAATTAATTCCTGAATGTAAGTCGGTTTTTCTTTTTCCGGTAGCGGAGTCAACATAACCGCTTTATCCCAAGGATTTCCAAAAACAAGCGCATCTACTTTGGCAGCAAAACGTCTGTTGAATTCATCGGCAATCGTTTCGTGAACGTATAAAATTTTCAATGCCGTACAACGCTGTCCATTGAATGAAAGCGTTCCTGCAATGCATTCCTGAATGGCCAAATCTAAATCGGCGTCTGGTAAAATGATGGCTGGATTTTTAGCTTCTAAACCTAATATTAAACGCAATCTGTTTTTATTTGGATGTTGATCTTGCAAAGCAATCGCTGATTTACTGTTTCCTATCAAAGCCAAAATATCGACTTTTCCAGACTTCATTATTGGCGAAGCAACCTCACGCCCTCTACCATAAACAATATTGATAGCGCCCTTTGGAAAACTGCTTCTGAAAGCTTCTAACAAAGGTGAAATTAATAAAACGCCGTGTTTAGCAGGTTTAAAAATAACGGTATTTCCCATAATCAATGCCGGAATCAACAACGCAAAGGTTTCGTTCAACGGATAATTGTATGGTCCAAGACACAAAACCACTCCTAAAGGTCCACGACGCACCATTGCATTTACACCTTGACTTTTGGTAAAACGAGAACTATTTCGGTCTAATAATTTATAATCTTCAATAGTATCGTAAATGTATTCTACGGTTCTGTCAAATTCTTTTTCGGAATCAGGCAATGATTTACCAATTTCCCACATCAAAAACTTAACGACTTCACTTCGGGTCGCTTTCATTTGAGTGACAAAATTCGACATACATTTGATTCGGTCTGACACTTTCATCGTAGGCCACAATCCTTGACCGTTATTGTACGCTACGCTAGCTGCATTGACAGCTTCCAGCGCNNGATCGAACCTAATATGGTTGGACCGTATTCCTCAGTAGATGAAATTGTTGAAAAAACAGCATTTGTTTGACCTTCCCATTTTTTTAATTCGCCATCCACTAAATACGTATCTTGATTCAATAATGATGTAATCTGAAATTCTTCTGGTATTAAACTCATACTATAGGATATTATATTTATAATTTAAATAAATAAAAGAGGCAATTGCCTCTTTCTGTTTTTATGGTTCAATGACTTCGCCGTCCCATTCTGTAATGCCTCCGATAAGATTATAGGCATTTTCAAAACCCAGTTGATTCATTATTTCACAGGCTTTTGCACTTCGCATTCCGGAGCGGCAATACACATAATAATTTTTATTATTGTCCAAAGCTTCGATTTCATTTACGAAATCCTGCCCTCTGTGAATATCAATATTGATGGCATTTGCTATAAAACCTTCGTTAAATTCGTCTTCGGTTCTCACGTCCAGAATCACTGCATTTTCATCAGCTCCAAATTGAGAAACCCAATCTTCTTGTGTTAAATTCATAATGATGTTTTTTGTAAAAATACAACGTTTTTACCGAACAAAAAACGCACCTATTGTAAATTAGATAATATTCATAAGAAAACGTTTTCGCAAAACATTAACTATCAATAAACTATAAATTAAGCTTATATTTTTGCGAAAAACAGTCTATTAAACCCATAGGCAATATATAAATAATAGACGCTCAATCAAGCACTTGTATGTCTTTTTAGTCTAAAAAACGACCTGTTTTTTGAGTTTTTTAGACTACTTTTACAATACAAAAAAATTGAAAAAACTAAAATGCTTGATCCGATAAAAAAAATATTTCCTTCCTTTTCTACTGAATTAGTCAAAGATGTTGATGCCAATGCTTCCATTCAATCTTTCAAAGCGGGCGATATAATCATGAGAACCGGTCAGTATATAAAAAATACGGTACTCGTAATCAGCGGCAAAATAAAGGTCTATCGCGAAGATGAAAATGGCGGAGAATTTTTTATGTATTATTTGCAACCCGGCCAAGCCTGCGCCATTTCTATGATTTGCGCCACCAAAAATGAAAAAAGCCAAATCATGGCCAAAGTTGTTGAAGATGTCGAATTGATCATGGTTCCTCTTCCTTTGATGGACAAGTGGATGATGCAACACCGCAGTTGGTATGAATTTGTTATCGATACGTACAGAAGTCGTTTTGAAGAAGTGCTGGAAGTCATTGACAGTATTGCTTTCAGAGCTATGGACGAACGCTTGGAATTTTATTTGAAACGCCATGCCGATGTTTGCGGTTG
>CXWL01026515.1_pt1 | contig 10306 bp, 9 predicted proteins | sample 590931 | NCBI WGS metagenome assembly CXWL01 (sample SAMEA3498368, study PRJEB10139) | groundwater metagenome | biome: water well; material: biofilm material | place: Germany | collected 2015-04-27
GGTGAAGCTCTGGGACGCTTTCCCGACGATCATGATTTGATGTTCACGTTCGGCCTGTCGCAGATCGCCGCAAATCGCCCGCAGGAAGCGCTGCGTCCGTTGGCGCTCATCGCGCAAGCGGAGCCCGAAAATTGGCGCGCGCGCTCGGCGCTGGGTGCGGCGCTCGATCAGCTTGGCCGCTTCGACGAGGCCCGCCGCGCTTACCAAGAAGCGCTGGCGATCGAGCCGGAAAATCCGCGTATCCTCACCAATCTTGCGGTGTCCCACATCATGGCCGGCGAGCCGGAGGAGGCCGAACCGCTATTGCGCCAAGCGACGGCGCTGCAGAACGCGCCGCCCGAGGCGCGCCAGAACCTGGCGATCGCGTTGGCGCTCATGGGCCGCTTCGAGGAGGCCGAACAAATCGAGCGGGTCGATCTGCCGCCCACGCAAGCCGCGGAGAACATCGCCTATTTGCGCGGTCTCTTGAGCGATTCACGTCGCTGGGGCGATCTGGATCCAAGCTAAGCTTGAGCACGGCGGTTAGCGGGCGAGGATCTCCTGCACTTGTATAAGCGCTGGACCGATAATGACCGCGAACAGAACCGGCAGAAAGAACACGATCATCGGGACGGTGAGCTTCGGCGGCAACGAGGCGGCCTTCTTCTCTGCTTCAGCCAGGCGCAGGTCGCGGTTTTCCTTAGCCATCACGCGGAGCGCCTGGCCTACGGGCGTGCCGTACTTCTCCGTTTGTGTCAGCGCCATGGCTACGGACTTGACGCCAGGATGGTTGGTTCGCCGCGCCAAATTTTCATAGGCCACACGCCGTTCGGGCAGATACGAGAGCTCCGCCGTCGTCAACGCGAACTCCTCGGCTAACTCGACCGACACCGTCGCGATTTCTTGGCCGACGCGCTGCAGCGCCATTTCGATCGACATGCCCGCTTCGACGCAGATCAACATCATGTCGAGACTGTCGGGAAACGCTTGCATGATCTTGGCGCGGCGGTTGCCCGCGAGATTGGTGAGATAGAGATTGGGCGCGTAAAATCCGAGCGCGACGCCGCCGACGATCGCGCCAAGCTTCATATGCAACGCCATTTCCGCGCCGAACATCAACACATAGCCGATGGCGAGCGACCCGAAAGCTATCGGCAGCGCCGCGCGGTAGAAGTAGAACATCGTCTGCGCCGCATTGCCGCGAAGGCCAGCGCGGATCAGTTTGTCGTTCAGCGTGTCGTCGGCCAGGGCTTTTTGCAGACCGAGGCGGTCGACCAATCCTTTAGCGAACTGGTTGGCGTTCTTGTGTTGGAGGGTCGCGCCGCGCGCGAGCTCGGCGCGGCTTTTCTTGCGCAATTCCTCGCGTTTCTTGGCCACTTCCTTCAGGCGCGAACCCAGTTTGTTGTCGGCCAACGCAGGGGAGGCGAGCGTCATCACTGTGGCGAAGCACGCGCCCGCGCCAAGCACGCCGGCAATGGTGAGCGGATCGATGAGGATATCTATAATGTCCATCGCGCCACTCGCCTTAGAACTTGAAGTTGACCATCTTGTGCATGACGAAAATGCCGAGCGACATCATCACCGCGCAGCCGATCAAGATGAGATTGCCCGTGGGGTCGGTGAACAGCACTGAGATGTAGGCGGGGCGGGTGAAATAGACCATTGACGCCACGATCACCGGCAAGGCGCCGATGATCATCGCGGAGGCTTGCGCCTCGGAGGAGAGCGCCTTCACTTTTTCCTTCATCAGCTTGCGCGAGCGCAGCACCGTGGAGAGGTTGCCCAAGGATTCCGACAAATTACCACCGGTCTTTTGCTGGATCACCAAAACGATGGCGAAGAAATTCACTTCGGGCAGCGGCATGCGCTCGTACATACGATGCAGGCCTTGATCGAGCGGCACACCCATGGTCTGGGAATCGCACAGGCCTTGGAACTCTGTGCGCAGCGGCTCGGGGCTTTCGCTGGCGATGATGCGCAAGCATTGATTGAGCGGCAAGCCCGATTTCACGCCACGGACGATGACGTCGATGGCGTCGGCAAGCTGGTTCGTACATTTTTTTTGCCGGCCGCCAATTAGAAAACCCAGTATCCAACGCGGCAAACCAAACAGGCCGACCAGCGCGCCCATGCCCGCCCCGATCCATCCTTGAACCAGCAAGCCAGTGACGCCAAGCACAGCGGCCAGCACGCCCGACATGATCCAAAACACAGTAGGGGACAATTTTAGCCCAGCCTGCTCGATTTGGCCCTTAACTGAGAAGCGGCGTTTGCGCGACTGCTTCTCGCTCTGCGTCAGTTCTTTCAGTGCTTCTTGAGTGGATTGCTTGCGCTTGAGCGTTGCGACATCGACTGTCGGCTTGCGCGTACGCGCGCCGGTCAGGGCCTTGACGCGCTTTTGCGCGGCCGCCGGTTGATTTTGGCCGCTCAACGCCACGCCCGCGCCGCCAATGGCGACGAAGGCTAGAACCGCGGCGATCAGCGCGGGATCCATCAGTTTTCCTCCGACTCGTCGAGCGCTTGCGCCAGCTCCTTCTCGAGGCCGAAATAGCGCGCNNCCATCGCGCAGGCGCGCGGCTTGCACGACGACATCGACAGCGGCGACGATGATTTCGCGAATTGTTTTTGGCGGCAACGAAAAGCCGCCCATCGTGATCATCGATTCGAGGCGCGAAAGCGCTTCACGCGGGGTGTTGGCGTGCAAGGTGCCCATAGAGCCGTCGTGGCCGGTGTTCATGGCCTGCAACAAATCGAATGATTCCGAGCCGCGCACTTCGCCGACGATAATGCGGTCTGGACGCATACGCAGGCAATTTTTGACCAGATCGCGCATGGTCACTTGGCCCGAACCTTCCAAGTTCGGTGGCCGGGTTTCGAGGCGCACGACGTGAGGCTGCTGCAATTGTAGTTCGGCGGCGTCCTCGCAAGTGACGATCCGCTCGGTGGGGTCGATGAACGCCGTCAGCGTGTTGAGCAGGGTGGTCTTGCCCGAGCCGGTGCCCCCGGAGATCAGCGTGTTGCAGCGGCAGGCGCCGATAATCTGCAGGATTTTGGCACCGGCCGGCGAAATCGAGCCGAACTCCACCAGATTGGAGAGCTTGAGTTTGTCCTTTTTGAATTTGCGGATGGTGAGGGTCGGCCCGTCAATGGCCAAGGGCGGCACGATGACGTTGACGCGCGAGCCGTCTGGCAAGCGCGCGTCGCAGATCGGCGAAGATTCATCCACACGCCGGCCAACCTGGCTGACGATGCGTTGGCAGATGTTCATCAACTGGCCGTTGTCGCGAAAGCGAATGCCGGTCTTCTGAACCTTGCCGTCAACTTCGATGAACACCGCGTTTGCGCCGTTGACCATGATGTCGGCGATGTCGTCGCGCGCGAGCAGGGGTTCGAGGGGGCCATAACCCAGAACGTCGTTGCAGATATCGTCGAGCAACGCTTCCTGCTCGGCGATCGACATCACGACGTTCTTGATCGAGATGATTTCGGCTACGATGTCGCGGATTTCGTCGCGCGCGCTTTCTGAATCGAGCTGCGCCAATTGGGTCAGATCGATGGTTTCAATCAGCGCATTGAAGATGGTCGACTTGACTCGGTAATAGGCCTCGGAGCGGAACTCGGGCTCGTTGCTTGGCTCTGGTTGCGCGCGCGCGCGCGGTGCGGCGGCCGTGTTCGCAGGGCGCTGGGCTGGCGTGTTTTGGGGTGCGGGCGCGGGTGTGAGCTTGGCGCCGACAGCGGCTTGGACGCGCGCAACCGGCGGCGCCGCCACGGGTTGCGGCGGCGGCGCGTTCGGCGCATCGCTCAGGCTTCGCTTGCCGAACATCCAGAGCCCTCTAGCGTTTCAAAAACGGGATTTTGTCAACGAAAGTGGCCTTCTTTTGCTCCACTGGCTTGCGCCCGGTCAGCGAAGCCGCAAGCGCGTCGATCGCCAAGGCGGTTTTCCCTTGCGGCGCGACTTCGCCGATCATCTGGCCGTTGTTGGCGGCCATGCCAAACAAAGCTGGATCGAACGGAAACGAGGCGATGGGTTCCGCGCCGAGCGCCTCGGCGAAATCCTTGAACGGAATTTCCGGCCGCTTCGGCACACCGACCATCGACAGCGCGACAGTGGGCGGGGCGTCGTGAGGCCGTGTCGCCTTCAACAGGTCAACGATGTTCTTGGTGTTGCGCAAACTCGCGAGATCGGGCCCCGCGACGATGATCACGTCGTCAGCGGCGAGCAGCGTGTGCTTCACCCACGACGTCCACAAATGCGGGAGGTCGAGCACGACGAAGGGGCTTGACCGGCGCACGCGGTCAATCACCATCTCGAACGCCTCCGGATCAAGCTCAAACTCGCGCTCAAGTGTCGCCGGGGCCGTCAGCATTTGCAGGCGCTGCGTTTGCTTGGTGGTGACGCGTTCGAGAAATACGTCATCAACCCGGTCCGGCGCCAATAAAACGTCGGCGATCGATTGCGGCGGGTCTTGGTTGAAGTCGAGCGCGGCGGTGCCAAAAGAGAGGTCGAGGTCCAGAAGCGTCGCCCCGGCCTCTTGCCGTTCAGCGATCGACCAGGCCAGATTGTGTGCCAGCGTAGAAGCACCTATCCCGCCGCGGGCGCCGATGACGGCGATGACTCGGCCCGCGAACGGCTTGTCCGGATTGACGTAGAGCCCGCAAATGGTGCGGATAAGGTCAACCGGCAGCATTGGCGGCACGATGTATTCGCTGACGCCACGCGCCATCAATTCGCGAAACAGCGAGATGTCGTTCACAGCGCCGATGATCACGACTTTGGTGCCTTGCTCGATCACTTGCGCGAGGCGATCAAGGCTGTGCAACATTTGCGCGCCCTGCAACATCGTGTCGAGGATGAGCAAATTGGGGCTGGCTTGCGAGGCGAAACGCGTGATCGCGGCGTCGAGACCGCCGCTATCGACGCTGATTTCCGCGCGCGCCATGCGCCGATCCGCAATGATGCCGGCGACGAGGTCGGCGACCTCGGGGCGGTCGCAGCTGGCGTGAATAGTGATGCGCGGCACCGGTTGTTCGGTGAAACGGCCTTCGTCACGCGGTATCGGCGGCAGCGACGGCGCCGCCGCCGGCGGGAGGGCGCTTAGGTCAAACGGATCGTCTCCTGCGAGCGCGGTCGTGCGCACGTCGCTTGTCTCATCGAGCGTTGGATCGGGTTCAAACGGGGGCAGTTCTGCCCCGGCGATGTCGCCAATGCCGAATGTTTCGTCCTCTTCGAGCACGAAATCGTCTTCGTCTCCGAGGCTCCAGGCGGGTTCGGGATTGTTCATGCGGCCAAGCCCTATTGCACTGCGTTGCTGATGGAGACGTGTTCGTCGTTACTGCGTTCGGCGTGTGTCGGCTCACCTTCGCGGTAGGCTTCAAACACAGTCGCGCGGCGGCCAGAATCGCGGGGATCTTCGGTGCGCGCGCGCAACAGGTCGCGCGGGTCTTCCACTAAGGCGGCGAGATTGGCTTGCGAGGCGCAGCCAAAGCTTTCCCAGGCTTGGTTGTTGCTTTGGTGCGCCAGATCCTGCTCCCAAAGCGGCGCGCATTCGGGGGCCACGGCTTCAAAGCGGGCAAAGCTGACAACGACAGGCGCTTCCGTTTCGCCGCTGGCGTCGTAGCTGGAACTGGCGAGCGCGGCGTATGACACGCCCGCCGCGACCAGCGACATGCGGATCTCCCCGGCGAGCCGTGAGGCGGCGTCCGTATTGGTGCTGCCCGCGGGCGCACTTAGGATCAAGGCGCCGTGCCCGTAGCGTAAATAACCGCTGGCGAAGTCGCCGAGATCGGCGCGTGATTTGGGCGAGAGCGATACGTCGCTCGGCGCAACGGCGACCTCAAGACGCTCGGAGGTCTGTTCGACTTCGATGCGATGGCGGTCGGCGCTGCTGGACGTTGGCGGCAACTCGGGTGTGGGCACGCTCGCGCAGGCGCCAAGCGCGCTCAAACCAAGAGCCAAGAGGGACAAACGGGAATTCATGGCGCGCCTCATTCGATGACGTGTCCGTGTGGGCCTTGCAGGCGGCGCTCGTTGTCACCGGAAGCGTTGGCGGGGCGATACATATGATTGAGCCGCCCGGTGAGTAGGCTTTCGCCCTCACTGGGGTTCACGAAACCGTCAGCCGGCGTGCGCAATTGGTCAGGACTGGTTGGGCGCACCAGATAGGGCGTGACGATGATGACCAGTTCGGTCTCGTTGTTGACGAAGTCGCGCGAGCGAAACAGCGAACCGATCACCGGCGTATTCATCACGCCGGGTACGCCCTCGAGCGCGTGACGTGTGCGCTCCTGGATCAATCCGGCAAGCACCATTGAGCCGCCCGAGGGCATCTCCAACGTGGTCTCCGCGCGCCGCACTTGCAGGGCGGGAATGGTGATGCCGCGAATGACGGTGGTGGTGCCGTCGGCGTTGCGAATAGGCACGTCGCCCGTTGAGATCGCGCCTTCGGAGGTGAGTTCGCTCACTTCAGTCGAGACCTTGAGCGAGATGCGTCCGCCCGACATCACGATCGGCGTAAACGCGAGCCCAACGCCGAACGGTTTGAACTCGACGGTGATTTCTCCGTCGTTGGAGTTCACCGGCACCGGAAACTCGCCGCCGGCCAGGAATGTCGCCGCCTCGCCGGAAATGGCGGTCAGATTGGGTTCGGCCAGCACGCGCAGCAGTCCCGCCCGCTCGAAGGCTTCGATCGAAGCATCGGTTTGGCGGTCGGTGGAGAGCGTCGCGGGGCCCCATTGCTCGGGACTTGTCGATGTAGGCGGTTGGTAGCCGCCGACACCTGCGCCGACCGTCGGCGTGCTCGTGCCGAGCACGTTGCCAGGATAGGTGACGCTCGAAGGGTTGAGGATGGAATCAGCGACGCCCCCGGAGGCGGCAAGCCCCCCCAAGGCGCGACCGTTGATGGCGAAGCCGTTGCGCGTGGCGATATCGACGAACGCGTCCGAGGGCAGCAGGCGATTGATCATCTCGTCGTAATTGAGATTGATGCCGAGCTGGCGCACCAAGGTTCGGCTCATCTCCACGACGCGCACGCGCACGAGCACCTGCTCGCTGCCTTCAACCTGGATCATGTTGATGACGCGCGGATCGTTGCCGCCGGGTTGTGTCGTGCCGGGTGAGCGTGGCCCGCCGGCAGGCGCGTCAGCCGCGCCATTGCCGCCGGCGATGCCTAGAAAGCTAAGCGCCAGCTGATAAGCGCGGTCGGCCTCCGCGGCGCTGCGCGCGGTGCCCGAGAGCACGACCGATGCGTTGATGGCTTCGGCCGTGATGTGAGCGTCCGGAGAGTGACGGCGCAACAATTCGTTGAGCGGGGCGACGTCCGGCTCGACGCGGATCTCGACGTTAGCGATCTGCCGTCCTTGGGCGTCGAAGAAGAAGATGTTGGTTTGCCCCAACGCGCGGCCAATCACATAGGCGCGGCGCGAGGTGCGCACGGTGGCGTCGGCGATTTGTGGGTTGGAGACCAGAATGTCGCGCGCATCTGCGGGCAGGTCTATTATCGCCGATTTGCCAAACGGCAGCACCAGCGACGCAGATTGAGCGCCGCCCCCACGCGAGATGCGCATGCCTTGCGCGTCGGGGGGCTCCACTTGCGCGGTCGCGTAACTCGGCGCAAACGCGACAGCGGCTGAAATCGCGGTGATCAGCGAGGCGCGAAACGATTTTCCGGATTTCATCTGTCATCTCCGGAAACCGTGCCGAATGCGTGTACGCGTACGACCCCGGCGCCTTGCTCAAGGTCGTTGCCCCGCCTGGAGGACGCGCCCATGCCGACTGTTTCGACCTGCACGCCGCGCAGCGCGAGGGTGATTTCGCCCAGTTCACGCGCTAGCGCGATGGCGCGCGCGTCGGCGGCGGTGAGCTCTAGCACCGCCGTGTCAGCCGCGATGACGCCGGGCGCTTCGCCGCTTGTCTGAGTGCTTGTTTGGTCACCGAGCGCCAAGACACGAATATCCTCGGCAACAAGCGAACTGGTGAGCGCATCGCCGCGGCCATTGGCCCGGGCGGTGACGAAAACATCGACATGGTCGTTCGGTTGAATGTAACCGCCGACCGCATTGGCGGGCTCGATCTCGACGGCGACGGCACGGTACCCCGGCGCCAATTGAGCCGCCATGAAGCCGCGACCGTCAGGCTGGATCACCGCTCCCGTGGTGATGGGTTCGCCTTGCGCAAATGTGCGCCGCGTCACCGCGCCGACATACTCCGCCTGCGCGGACGGTTGCGCGGAAACACGAATAAAAGTGGGCGAGATGGTTTCTTGCGGGAACAGAGCGACGCCTAGATCGCTGGGGGTCAAGGCCGCGCCTTGGGCGATATCTCGCGCCGCTATCAGCACTTGTTCGCCGGCAATGGGCGTCGCGACTTCAGATTCATCGGCTTTGTCGCGGCTGCCCATGCCGCGAATAAGCAAAAGCGCGCCGATCGCGGCTATTGCCGCAACCACTAAGACGATCAGCTGACGCGCCGACATAAGAATTCTCCCCGCGTGAATCGTCCCTGAAGCACGCCAATCGACCTGATCACGTTCATGGCTAAGGCGAAGTTAACGCGCCCGCCGCGAAAGGGAGCGCTGGAATGGCCATCAGGCCGCCAGCCATGATCGCCAAACCGTACGGGATTCCGGTTTGCTTCAAGAGGCGGTTGACGAATGCCGGGCGCGTTTCGGTTTGCTTCAGGAACTGACGCGCGGCGAGCAAGGCCAGCGCTAGAATTCCGCCCGTGATCGCAGTCCAGAAAAGAAAAACCGGCAGGCCCGGGAAGCCGGTCCAAACGGTTGCAGCGGCTAGCAATTTTGCGTCGCCGCCGCCGATGATGTTGGCTTGGAACAGGAAAAAGCCGATCGCAAGCACGGCCAGTCCAAATAGCAAATGCATGCCGATGTCGCCGAGCGGCAGGCCAGCGGCGAGCGCGGCGGCGGGAAATGCGCCGGCGAGCGCGATCGACACCCAATTGGGAATGGTCAGCGAGGCAATGTCAGAGCACGCCGCGTAGATCAGCAGCCCTGCAAAGATCGTGAGCGCTAGAATCTCAAGCATCGAGACTTTGTGTCAGCGCTTCGCGTGAAGAATGTCTGAAGAGCGCGCCGTCCATCGCGAACAAAAAGACGCCGCCCAAGGGGCGGCGGAGGGGGAGGAACCTAGAATTAAGGGCGCTGATCGAGCCGCCGCCGAAGCGACGGCCCGATTGCGCAAAGCTTAGCTGGCGGCGTCGAGCTTGGTCGAGACGTTCGTGAACGTCGTGTCCAGGCTCTCGCCGACGAGGCCGACGGCAGTGATGATGGCGACGCCAATCAAAGCGGCGATGAGGCCGTATTCAATCGCGGTGGCGCCGTCTTCGTTCTTCAGGAAACGCTTCAACATGGTACTCTCTCCGTTTTGTCAGGTGCTTTTCACCGGCCCGGTGGAATGTCGCACCCGACATCCAATCCAGACACGGACGGACATTACGGGAGAAGCAATTAAGTGTTTGCATAACGAGGAAGGTGAAAATTCCGTTTACTGCGGTGGCGTTTTTTNNGATGGGTGCGGCTTTAGCGATACGGAAACCATTCCCGCGTAACTCGCTGATGTAGATTAAATGTCCAAAGGGGAATTCGCTGATGCGGACCTGGTCACAAGCGGTCGTGGCAATCGCGACCTTCGCGTGTGCAATCGCGGCAGCGGGCGCCGCTTCCGCCCGTGATATTCGCGTGGCCCTGGACCAAGCCTTCCCCATCCGTCTCGCTGAATCCGCGGAAGGCGTGGCCATCGGCAATCCCTCGATCGCCGGCGTTTCGGTGCAGAACGACCGCTTCTTGTTTGTGACCGGTCGGTCCTACGGTTCGACCAATCTCGTTGTCGTCGGCGGGGGAGGGCGCGTGCTCTATTCCGGTCGCGTCGTCGTGATGCCCGACGAAACCGATGTTGTGATGGTGACGCGCGGCACCCAAACGGCGCGGCTGGAGTGCACACCCTTATGCCGGCCGCGTCCTGACATTGGCGACAGCGAAGCATCGGCAGCCATCAACCAGCAGATCACCAACCACGCCTCCACCGCCAACGGCGCGCGCTGATTCTGACAACGGTTAATTCCGTTTACGCTTTCGCTTGACGGTTTCGCAGGGCTTCCGCGCTATATTGAGCGTTCCGGAGGCGAGATGTCCGTCGTGACGACCAAGAGTTTGAGCAAGGCGTTTGGCCGCTTTGGCCGCGCGCGCGAGGGCGCGACAGCGGTCGAGTTCGGCCTTATCGTGCTGCCCTTCTTCTTCCTGACTTTCGGCCTGGCGGAAGTGGCGATGCTGGGCTTTGCCCAGACCAGCTTGAATTTCGCGGTCTCCGATGCTGGCCG
>CXWL01000172.1_pt1 | contig 10305 bp, 8 predicted proteins | sample 590931 | NCBI WGS metagenome assembly CXWL01 (sample SAMEA3498368, study PRJEB10139) | groundwater metagenome | biome: water well; material: biofilm material | place: Germany | collected 2015-04-27
CAACGTGGCTGCTGCGTTCATCACGGACGAAACAGCCACCACTGCCGCGGGAAACAGCTGCACCTTGATGGGCCTCGATTCCTTCAACCACCCGGCCGTTGTCAAAGCCACTGCACGCATCGCCGCTTCCGAGAGCACCCAGGTCACCTGCGCTGATTTCGGCCGCACCGCGCCGGCGATGGCCGCCGGTCCTTCCAGCTCGAGCTCCACCGTGGGAGCACCGGGCTGAATTGTCAGCTTGCTTGAGAAAATTTCGACCGCGGTGAGCACCGACGCGTCACTCACCACCAACGCCGAGCGAAACCCCGCTGAGGAAAAAGCACCGACGCGTTCCGACAACGCCGTTCTCGCTTCGGGAACGAGCGCAGCCGCGGTGAGCACGAAGCGCGCGGTCTTCATCTGCACCATGCGGCCCTTGAACGGGCCTCGCGCCAGCCACTCGTCGCCATCGTGCCCCAACGCATCGACCCAGGCCTGTACCCGAAGTGGCACTTGGCCCAGCGCGTCCCACGTCTGCAGGGCCTGCCATTGCCGCAAAGTCATCGGGCCCGCCTCGATTTCCACCATACCCGCGGCGATGCAGCGCCGAAGCCAGTCTCGCAGCGGTGCCAGCAAGAGCTCGTCGTCGGCGGGCTCCCTGCCATCAGGCGATGCCGGTAGAGCCACCCGCGGTGCGGAAAAGGGGGGCGCCCACACTGCGCTCTCCACGTCCAGAGTCAGCGCATCAGGCGAAAGGTCCCTCGCTGATTCCCGCGTGCCCACATGAAAGATGCGGCGATCGCTGACCAACACTGCCTGGGTTTGAGCCGTCGCGTCTACGCTCGCCGCGACGAAGACAACCGCGGCGGTGTCTTTGGGGGCGGCCCCCCGGTGCACGCAGCTCGCGCACAGCAATAGCCCAGTCCATGCTTGCTTCCACAGTCGAGAACCCATTGGCTTGGCGGTTCAGCTCAAAAATGAACCGTCTTCTACCCCTTCGCCGCCAGCGCTTTGCGCCGCTTCATGTCCCAGGCCAAGAAAGTCATCGCCGCGCCGACGACGCCCACGTCATCAAGCCAACCCACGATGGGAAAGACGTCGGGAATGGCATCGAAGGGAAAGAGCACGTACAGCCCGGCGAAGACGCCGATCAGCTTTCGCCAGGTCGGGACATCGCGGCTGCGAAAATATGCGATGACGTCAGCGACGTTCATAACGGTGGTTATACGCCCGTTGCCGGTAATGATTGCCTGAACACTTGCCGCGAGAGTGCCGAAAAAAACTGCACCAGAACATGCACACCTACATCAGAGTGTCCCATGATGCGTGCCACTTCGCCGTTCTACTTCGCTTGGGAGGCTAGATGATCAACGCCCCACTGTTTCGCGTTTTCGTTACCGCTACTGCGCTGCTTCTTCTTCAAACCAGTTGCCAGTGTGGCGGCACCACCCCCGTCAATGACAGCGGCACCGGTGGCGGCACAGCGGGAGGCTCCGGCAATGGCGGCGGGCTCGGCATGAACTGCGTGGCGGCGGGGCTGCCCTGCGACACCGCGTCACCCTGCTGCAGCGGCACCTGCGACAACAACCTTTGTAGCTCCAGCGTCTTCTGCAAATCAGCCGGCCAATCGTGCACCCAAGGCACCGAGTGCTGCCAAAACGTCTGTACCAATGGCACCTGCGGCGCGACCGCGTGCACCGACGTCGGCAGTGCCTGTACCTCCGACGGCACCTGCTGCACCCAGACCTGCACCAACGGCAGCTGCGCCACGTTGGCCGGCGGTAGCTGCAAAGTGCTGGGCCAGGCCTGCGGCAACGACGGCGAGTGCTGCTCCACCAACTGCCAAGGCGGCACCTGCGTGCGCGCTTACTACTGCCAACCCAACGGCGACGTCTGCACCGGCAACGCGCAGTGCTGCGGCAATGCCTGCAGCGTCAACGACGGCGGCGCCGGCCGCTGCCTCAACATCACCGGTGGCGGCGGCGGCGGTTGCACTCAAGAAGGCAACCCCTGCAGCGGCGGCAGCAACTGCTGCTCGCGCATCTGCTTCGACCCCGGCTCGGGCGCTACGGTGTGCTTACCGGCCACCGGCTGCCGGTTGACCGGTACCTCATGCGCCAATGCTCAAGCCTGCTGCGGCGGCGGCACCAACCCCAACGGCTCGGTGCAGTGTACCAACGGCCGCTGCGACAACGGCCAAGCCTGCAACCCGGTCGGTAACATCTGCGGCGCTCCCGTGTTGCCCGACGGCGGCAAGATCAACGCCTCGCAAGATTGTTGCGACGGCAAGAAAGAGGTCTGCAAGCTCGACTCCTCGGGCATTCCGCGCTGCTTCGGCGGTGGCTCGATGGCCTGCCCCACCGGCTTCACCGGCGTCGCGCCTTGCTGTCTCGCGGCGGGCGACGCTTGCCAATTCAAAGACCAATGCTGCGGCTCAGCGCCTTGTGTGCCCAGCTTCGACGGTGGCCTGCACTGCGCGACGATGCTGGTCTGCAAGACCATCGGCGAGACCTGCGCGGGCTCTGGCGAGTGCTGCGCCGGTTCTGAATGTCTGCCCAGTGGTGAATTCGGCAACGCCTGCCAGGTTCCGACCGACGGTGGGGGCGTCATCTTGCTGCCGGACGGCGGCCGCACCCTTCCTGACGGCGGGGCTATCCCCGATGGCGGCACGACCTTCTGCGAAGCCAACGACGCTGGCTGCAGCACTTCAGCCGACTGCTGCTCGGACACCTGCGTAGGAGGTAAGTGCGGCATGGCGAACACCTGCCAACCCCAAGGCGCCGTGTGCACCACCAGCGCCGACTGCTGCTCGGGCCAAAGCTGCGTTACGATGGCCAGCGGAGCGGCCGGAGTCTGTCAGCCCGCAAGCTGCGCCAGCGCCGGTCAGAGCTGCGCCAACGCCGGCATGTGCTGCGCGGGGCTGGTCTGCAGCGACTCCGTCGGCAATACGTGCGGGTCGATGGGCAGCTGCTCTTGCCAGGTGCTCATCAACTAGAGGCGTTTGAGCGTCGAGCGACGTAAGGAGACCGGGCCCGGTGTACCAGATGGTTCCCCCCAAGCCTCAGATTTCCTTCGCCCACCAATCCACGCGCAGCGTCTTTGGCATCGAGCCACGGTTAGGTTAAGCGTGGCTGATGTCGCGCTCCGACCTAGAAGCGAGCATTCACGCCGCGTTCGCCGACCGTTCGCTGCTCAAGCACCCCGAGGTGGTGGCGGCCGTTCGTGAAACGCTGGCGTTGCTCGATGCCGGCAAGCTGCGCGTCGCCGAGAAGAACGCGCAGGGCTGGGTCGTCAACGCTTGGGCCAAAGAAGCGATTGCGCTCTTCTTCGCCATCTCCGAGTTGACGGTGATGGAGACCGGCCCGTTTGAATTTCACGACAAAGTACCTCCCAAAAAAGGCCTCGCCGCCGCGGGTGTGCGCGTGGTGCCTCCAGGCGTCGTCCGCTACGGCGCCTTCGTGGAACCAGGCGCGGTCATCATGCCGGCCTACGTCAACATCGGGGCCTACGTCGGCGCAGGCACCATGGTCGACACCTGGGCCACCGTCGGCTCCTGCGCGCAGGTGGGCAAGAACGTGCATCTGTCGGGCGGCGTTGGGTTGGGAGGCGTGCTCGAGCCGCCTTCGGCCTCCCCGGTCATCATCGAAGACGGCGCGTTCATCGGCTCGCGCTGCATCGTCGTCGAGGGCGTGGTGGTGGAAGAAGAAGCCGTGCTCGGAGCGAATGTGGTGCTGACCGCGTCGACTCCCATCATCGATGTGACTGGGGCCACGGAAGTCGTGCACAAAGGCCGCGTGCCCGCGCGCAGCGTGGTGATACCCGGCACACGCGAGAAGACTTTCCCCGCCGGTAAGTACGGCGTGCCCTGCGCGTTGATCATCGGCCAGCGCAACGCCAGCACCGACCAGAAGACTTCACTCAATGCCGTGCTGCGCGACTTCGCGGTGCCGGTTTAGGAGCCTTGAAAAATGAATGCCGAAGCACTCGCCGCGCGCGCGCTGGCGCTCTGTCAGATTCCCAGCGTCATCACCCACGAGAAGGCGATCGCCGATTTCGTTGAAGGCTGGGCCCTGGGGCGTTTTTCGCGCGCGCACGTCTTTCGCCATTCGCACTCGCTGGTGGTGGGCAACCGTGAAGACAAGCGCCCCACCATCGCGCTCGTCGGCCACCTAGACACCATACCCGCGCACCCCGAATCGGGGCCGGCCCGCATTGAAGGTGACCGCCTGCACGGCCTCGGCGCTTCTGACATGAAGGGCGCTCTGGCGGTAATGATGACGCTCGCCGAAGAGCTCGAGCTCGAAAAGCTGCCGGTGAATATCTTGTGGGTCTTCTACGAGCGCGAAGAAGGCTCGTATTTAGAGAGCGGCTTGATTCCCCTCTTCGAGAACATTCCCCAACTGAAGACGCTGCGCTTCGCCATCGCCATGGAGCCCACCGACCTCACGGTGCAAGTGGGCTGCATGGGCACCATGCACGTGATGCTCACGTTTCGGGGGAACGCGGCACATTCGGCGCGGCCCTGGCAGGGTGAGAACGCGCTCCACAAAGCGGGACCCTTGCTCACCGAAATGTCGAAGCTGCAGCTGCGCGAAACGGTGGTGTCGGGCTTCTCATTCTACGAGGTGATGAGCGCGACCATGGCCCAAGGCGGCCGCGCCAAGAACGTGATTCCCGAGCGCTTCGATATGAACGTGAATTACCGCTTCGCTCCCGGCAAGTCGGTGGAGCAGGCGAAAGACGACGTGCTCACATTCGTCGCCGGCCGCGCCGAGGTCGATTTCGTCGACATCTCTCCTTCGGGCCGGGTGTGCGCCGACAACCCGTACTACCAGCGGCTGGTGAAGGTCACCGGCACCCGTGTCGAGGCCAAGCAAGCGTGGACCGACGTGGCCCGCTTCGCCGAGGTAGGGGTGGACGCGGTGAATTTTGGCCCGGGAGAAACAACGCAGGCGCACCAGAAGAACGAGAGCGCTCCCATCGCGTCACTGGCCGAAGCGTTCAAGAAGTTGAAGACGTTTGTCGAAAGTCCGCTGAGTTAAGCGAGCCTTCGGCTGCTGCGAATCAAGAGCCACAAGAAGCACGGCGCCCCTAGAAGCGCAGTCATCACACCCACCGGGGGGAAGGTGTTGAACACGTTGAACAACGCGCGCGAGCCCAGGTCGGCGAGCATCAAGAACGCTGCACCGAGGCCGATACTGGCGGGAATGGCGAGGCGCGTATCAGGCCCCACCCACAGCCGCGCCAGATGCGGCACGAGCAAGCCGACAAAACCCACCAGCCCCGAGAGCGCGACACCCGCCGCCACTGCGAGCGAAGCGAGACCCAAGAGCACCCATTTCATCTTCTGCACATCGACGCCCATCGCGCTGGCCTCGTCTTCACCCAGCGAAAGCACATTCAAGCGGTTGCTCGAAAACCACATCAGCGCCAGGACGAGCGCTTCCAAACCCGCCGTCATCCACAACGTCGAGCTCGGCTGCGGCCCCAGCTGCCCGGCGAGCCAATAGAGCACTTCACCCAGGCGGTCGGGCGCCACCAAGGCTTTGATGAAGACGATGGTCGCGAGCGCGAAGGCGTTGAAGATGACTCCCGCCAGCAGCGTGGTGTCTGACCGGTTGCCACCCGCGAGCCGGCCGATGGCGAGCACCAGCACCGTTGCGCCGACCGCTCCCGCCCACGCCAGCAACGAGACGGCAGAGAAACCGAGCGCCGCTGACACGCCGCCGAAGCCGAAGGCGAGCGCAATGGTGGCACCCAGCGCCGCTCCGCCGGAAACCCCAAGCACGTAGGGGTCGGCCAGGGCGTTGCGCGTCAGGCTCTGCAGCACACACCCCGAAGCGGCGAGCGCGGCGCCCACTACCGCGGCCAGCACCACGCGCGGCAGCCGCAGCGAATAGAAAATCTGCACATCGCTGACATTGCCGTTGAGCACCCCGGCCAGCGAGAGCTCTTCTTCGCCCCAGGTCACCGAGGCCAAGAAGGCAAGCGCAGCGCAGGCGGCGGAAGCGAGAACTACGCCGAGCAAGCGTCGGTAGCTGTAGCGATAGCCTGGAGACACGTTGGGAAGAATTTGAGCCTACCCTGTGGAGGCGACGATTCAGGGCACGATCTGCAACATCATCGAAGCACCGCCGAAGGCGACCCCGTCGTCGATGACGCCGGTGAGGCTGTAGCTGCCCGGCGGCTGGCCGGTCTGAAGGTAGTCGAGCGATGGCCGAAAGCCCGCCTGACCGATGAAGTCGCCGTTGAAGAGCAACGCACGCAACGCGAAGGGCGCGTGACCTTCACCCTTGACCTGAAATACGTCGGCCGCGGTGCTGGTGGTGGGCCGCATGGCCGGCCCCTCGATGGTGACCAGCAAAGTTCGGGGAATGGTCGGCGCGAGGCCTTTGCACTGCCATCGCTCCAGACCACGACTGTAAGAAATGGTGACCGTGGCTTCTTCCACGAGCAGACCGGCGGGGGCGTCGTCTGGGTTGTTGCTGGTGAGTTCCTTGAAGACTTGCTGCGTCTCGAGGTCGAGCAACGCGGTGGCACCACCGGGCGTCACATAGGCCATTGTCTTGCCGTCAGTCGAGAAGACGACGGGAGACTCGATTCCAGGCTCGAACGAACCGCTATTCGTCAGCGGTGTACCGATATCCAACGGCGCCGGCATCAGCATCATCGTGGCCGCCTCGAAGAAATAGAGCTTTCCATCGGCGCCGGCGACCACGACGTTCGCCTCACCCGCCGCTGCCGCGAGAGCGTGCTCCTTTGAGACAACCGTCGAAACGACCAGCGGAGCCCCTTGCATCCACCCGGTGGCAGAGCTCTTCGTGGCCGCGAGGAGATCTACGGTGACGATACTGTTCTCGTAAAGCCCGGTGACCACCGCCCATTGTCCGTTGCGGCTTGGCGTCAGGCGCGCACGGGCAGACGCACTGCTGTTGCAGGTGTAACCTAAGTCCACAAAGCCCCCGCCGCTGTCGTGAAGGTGCTTCCAGCGAAGTATCGCATGATCAGACAGGCCTATCTGCGTGTCGTAAAAGCAATCGAGCGCGACGACGACACCATATGTCTCGTCCACCACCGCTTCACGTTCGAGCCGCGCTTCATTCGGAGCAGGCACAGGCCAGGCGATAACCTGCTGGTTGCCGGTGAGATTTTCTTCGACCACGACCTGAGCATCGGCACCGACCCGCGCCGTGAAGGTCCAGCTCGAGCTCAGGCGGCCGTCTCGCTTGAGGACCCCAGGTGCGTTGCCTGGGCTTTGCCAGCCCGCCAGCGCTCCGTCGCGAGCCCGGTAGAAAGTCGCGCGTCGCGCGTCGGCGATGGCAAAAAGGTTTCCCCCGGCGGCCCGGGTCAACGTTCGGCTGTTGAACCACGCTTGGCTGTTTCTGACGTTCCACGCCCGTTCAAGCTCGCAGTCTCGCAACCTCGGCATCGGCAGCACCGTTATGCCGCCGTCAGAACCCGCGTCAGGTTCGGGCATTTGCGTCGAGGCATCGGTTTCGCCGCCATCGGGCACTGTTTCCCGAAGCGTCGGGCAGCCGAACATGCATGGCAGCACAAACCAAAGAACGTTGAATCTCATGTTCCACACTTAGACGAACGAAGCGCGCTTCTGCAGGCCCGGAAAGCCATTCAGCCCAAGTAAGCATGCTTAGACACAGCGAGGCGCGTATAAGCCTTTGCATGTCCACGGGCGTCTATCGGCCTCCCGACTTCTCGCTGTTAGCCACCGCGCCTGACGCGCGCTTCGCTCCAGCTCCACGGGCAGGCGTGCTGCCGGAAGGGTTCTTCTCGACCTCCAACTTGCCGACCTACGTGAGGCAGTCAGGCCAGTGGTGGCTGCCCAAGGCCCCGCGCATGGACGGCGTGCTCGTTCAACGGGGCGCCGACCTCGTCACGGTGGAAGCGCGCATGGTCGACGCCGGCGAAAGGGTGGCTTTGGGAGAACGCGAAGACGGCTCCGAGGGCATCTTCGTGCACCACCAGGCCTTCGACGAGCCCGTCACCGCGGGCCATGGCTTTCGTTTCATGTCCACGCACGTCAGCCGCGAGAAGCCGATGCAATACCAGGCGCTCGCCAAAGAGCTGCTCGCCCAACGTGCGCAGGGCGGCTATCTGGTGTGGAGTTTTGGACCCGCAGTGGTGCACTCACGCGCCCGGCAAGACGTGCAGTGGCTCATCGAAAACGGCTTCGTGCAAGCGATGCTGGGAGGTAACGCGATCGCGGTGCACGACCTCGAAGCGGCGCTCTACGGCACCACGCTGGGCATGACGGCGCTTGGCACTTCGTCAGATTTGGGCCACGGGTTGCACATGCGCGCCATCAACCGCATCGCCGCGGTGGGCTCCATCGAGAAGGCGGTGGAGCAAGGTCTGGTGAAAGACGGCATCATGTACGCGCTCATCAAGAAGCAGGTGCCGTACCTGCTCGCCGGCTCGATTCGTGATGACGGGCCACTGCCGGGAGTCATCACCGATGCCGTCGCCGCCCAAGACGCGATGCGGGTGCATACGCAAAAAGCGACGGGGGCCGTGCTCGTGGCCACCGCACTGCACGCCATCGCCATCGGCAATCAACTGCCCGCATTCTACACGGCGGCGAATGGAGAGCTTCATCCTCTCCTCACAGTGTGTGTGGACCAGACCGAGTTCGTCGTCAGCAAGCTCAAAGACCGGGGCACTCACCAAGCGTACGGCGTCGTCACCAACGCGCAGGATTTTTTGCACGTGCTGCGCTCGTACCTGACCGCTTCACCCTGACGGTTACTCTTCTTCGACGGCGAGCAGCTTGACGCGGCAGTGATACACAGGCCGATTCAAGTCGATGTACTCACGCCCCTGCGTTACCTCTTCGAACTTGCTGCCCAGCAACGCGCCCAACACCTCCGCATAGACTCTGTCTGGGGCGGTGGTCGCTTCGTCCATCTTGTGGAAATAGGTGATGGAGCCGATGAAGGCCCACACGCTGCGCCGTTCTTTGCCTACGTCCACTGCGCCGTCATCGAGCAAGGCGCCTGCGGCCACCGGAGTGCGGTCGACGACGAAAGTGTCGAAAGACTTGCTGTCTGATGACTTCACCAAGGTGGTGGAGAGCACCGCGCCCTCGCTGCTCTGCCGCAGCTCAACCTGCGCCTCGAGCTCGATGCCCATACGGCCCTCGCCCAAGTCACGAAGTCTCGCCTTCGCGTACATCATCGCCGCGCCCGCCGCGGCGTTGGCATCACCGCGGTCCGCCATCTTCTGGAGCTGATTAGGTATCTCGAACTCTTTTCGATAACCCTCGGGCGTCGCGTACGGCTGACCCGTCTTTCCGTACGCTTCACGCGCGCCTTTCCACGAATTCCAATAGGCCTCCACGGCCTTCTTGCCGGCGCTCTTGGGTTCCGGGTGAAAGGGCGGTGGAGAGGCCGTCAGCTCTTGCAGCTTGCGGCGCATGTCTGAGTAATAGGGGTGGACCAACCCGCGTTGAGCGCGGTTTTCCGCCAGCGAGTCCTTGGCCCAACGTTGAACCGTGGCTTCGGCGCGCATCGCTTGCCATTCGGGCGCATCGTCGACGCCACCATCGTTGTAGACGGTTTCACCATGAAGCACGCCAGGAGCCAGCGAAACGCTTGGGCTACTGCCTGGAAAAGTGGGCAGGAGCGAAAGACGCGGTTGATCAACCACCGCTCCCGACCCCGGCATGTCCGGCCGGAGCTCCAAGCGCCCACTCGCAGAAGCGCCCTGGCGAGAGCTCTTCTTCGAAGCCTTCTTCTTCCGCTGCGCTGAGGCCACGGGAGCTGGCGACGAGCTCTCCCCTGCTTGCCCTCCCGAGGAGAAGGGAAAAGCGCGAGGCAGCATCACAATCTGAACTTCCAGTGGCTTCGCCTCGACGGGCTTTTCAACCGGCTTTTCGTTGCGCCACAACAACAGCCCCGAAACACCCAGGTGCAACAGCACCGATACCGCCAGCGCCCAGGCCCACCGGCCATCGCGTGACGCTTCTCGAATCTTCGGGCGAGCAGCCACGGTGTGGAGTCATATAACGATTCAATTGTGAGTTCATTTCGCCCCGGGTCACTCCCAAGAAGCGCTACCACTCGTTCTTAGTAACCACCGGCAATTGCAGGGCGCGCTCGCGGTCTAAGTCCAAATTTCCAATATGGAGCGAAAGGGGCGACTGCACCCATTTGTAAATGCTCTGGGTGAAGAGCTTCACGAACTTTTCCACGTCGGCTTTGAGCGCCGGCTCTCCCCGTTCGGGAAACATCGTGAGCAAAGCCGGGAGCAGCTCGACCGGCGCCAGCTTTTCCCCCGCGAAAAGATGAAAGCAGGCATCGAGAATGGGAA
>CXWL01050813.1_pt1 | contig 10302 bp, 13 predicted proteins | sample 590931 | NCBI WGS metagenome assembly CXWL01 (sample SAMEA3498368, study PRJEB10139) | groundwater metagenome | biome: water well; material: biofilm material | place: Germany | collected 2015-04-27
CCACTATACAGGGGCGCGCTAGGCCCACATGAACCCGCTCGCCCCCTTCACCTGGACCGGCCGTTTCGTCATCGCGTTCCTCGGCGAGATCGGCCGCATCGCAATGTTCGCGAGCCAGGCTGTGCCCGCCTGCGTCACGCCGCCGATCTACGGCCGACTGATCATGCAACAGATGATGCGCATCGGCTATTTCTCGCTGCCCGTCGTCGGCATGACCGCATTCTTCACCGGCGGCGCACTCGCCCTGCAGATCTTCGTCGGCAGCGACATTGGCGCCGAAACATTGGTGCCGCAGATCGTGGTGCTCGGCATCACGCGCGAACTGGGGCCCGTGATGGCGGGCCTCATGGTTGCCGGCCGCGTCTCCGCCGCTATCGCCGCTGAACTGGGGACGATGCGCGTCACCGAACAGATCGACGCTCTGCGCACGCTGTCGACGAACCCCTTCAAGTATCTCGTCGCGCCGCGATTGATCGCAGCCGTTCTGACCATGCCCATCTTGGTCGCAATCGCCGACATCATCGGCGTGATGGGCGGCTGGGTCGTCGCCGTCTATTCCCTCGACTTCAATTCCGCCTCTTATCTAAAGAACACGGCGGACTTTTTGAAGACCGGCGACGTCACTTCGGGCCTCTGGAAGGCCGCCGTCTTCGGTTTCATCATCGCGCTCATGGGCTGCTTCCACGGCTACAACTCGAAGGGCGGCGCGCAAGGCGTCGGCGCCGCGACCACGAACGCGGTCGTTTCGGCCGCGATCCTGATCCTCGCCGCGAACTACTTCATGACCTCGATCTTCTTCGGGGAGGGCAGCCGGTGACCGCGAAGATCGAACTCAAAGGCGTCCACAAACGCTTCGGCTCCAAAGTCGTACTCGACGGCGTGGACTTGAGCGTCGAGCCGGGCGAGTCCCTCGTCATCATCGGCGGCTCCGGTTCGGGCAAATCGGTCACGCTGAAGTGCATCTTAGGGCTCATCACGCCCGACAAAGGCTCGATCAAGGTCGACGGTCGCGAAGTGACCCGCCTCACTGGCCGGGCGCGCGAAGAGGTCAACGGCAAATTCGGCATGCTGTTCCAGGCCGCCGCCCTCTTCGACTCGTTGAAGGTCTGGGAAAACGTCGCCTTCGCGCTGATCCAAGGCCGCGGCTTAAACCGCACCGAAGCGAAAACGGTGGCGCTGCAGAAACTTGCGAAAGTCGGCCTCGGCCCCGAAGTCGNNTCTCGCCAAGCGAACTTTCGGGCGGCATGCAAAAGCGCGTGGGCCTCGCCCGCGCGATCGCCGCCGAGCCTGAGATCATCTTCTTCGACGAACCGACGACGGGCCTCGACCCGATCATGGCCGACGTCATCAACGACCTGATCGTGGCGACGGTGAAGGACATGGGCGTGACCACGCTCTCGATCACCCACGACATGGCGAGCGCACGCAAAATCGCCGACAAAATTGCGATGATCTACAAAGGCAAGATCATCTGGTCCGGCCGCAAGGAAGACATCGACAATTCGGGCAACCCTTACGTCGACCAATTCATCCACGGCCGCGCCGAAGGCCCCATCAAAATGGAACTCGCAAAATAGGAGGAACGACATGCCCCGGTGGTTGAAGATCGTCGCAGGGCTCGTCGTTCTAATAGCCGCGGGCGCCGCGGCAGCCGTCTTCATCGGCGGCCCGGACCTCATCTATCCGCGCGTCTCGGGCGTAAACTACGGCCCCACCTCGATTGCGTTCGAAGACACCGACGCCGGCCCCACGATCGGCGGCACGATCACGCTCGGCCGCGCGCCGGATGAGAAAGACGTCGAGGTCTACATGGTCCACTGGGGCCTCGAAGTNNCGCCTGGCACTGCCGACGACGCCGGCCACGGCGACCACGGCGGCAGCTGCAAAGGCTTCCGCGACACGAACCACGTCGCCATGGCCAAACCCTCTGAGCCCGGCGAGACGATCACAATGCAAATCCCGCAAGGCACCGCCGTACCCAACGGCGCCGTCTACCTCGTCGCCCACACGCTCTATGGCGACATCCACAATCTGGCGAAGTGCGTGCAAACGCCGATCGTCAACCGCATCGGCTAGCGCGCTCCATGGACACCAGCTTACCCGGATGGCTCTACACCGACCCGCGCTTCTTCGAGCTGGAGCGCCAGAAGGTCTTTCGTCAAAGCTGGCACATCGTCGGCCACATCAACGACGCGCCGAAGCCCGGCGACTACGTCACGCTGGACGTGCTGGGTGAGCGCGTCGTCACGCTGCGCGGGAGCGACGGCGTTCTGCGCAGCTTCCACAATGTCTGCCGCCACCGCGCCGCGAAGATCGCGCCCGACGCCCGCGGCTCCTGCGGTCACCGCCTCGTCTGCCCCTATCACGCCTGGAGCTACACGCTCGACGGCACGCTGGCGGCGACGCCGAAATGGCAAGGCTTCGACGACCTGGATAAGGCGAAGCACGGCCTGCATCCGGTGGAGCAGGAGATCTTCCAAGGCTTCGTCTTCATCCGCTTCAAAAAGGGCCTGCCGTCGATCGCCGAGATGATGGCGCCCTACGCGGAAGAGCTGAAACCCTACGCGCTCGAAACGCTGGTGCCGAACGGCCGCGTCACGCTGCGCCCGCGCAAGGTCAACTGGAAGAACATCGCCGACAACTATTCCGACGGCATGCATATTCCCGTCGCTCACCCCGGCCTCTCGCGGCTGTTCGGCGCGACCTACAAGATCGAGGCGCAAACCTGGGTCGACAAAATGTCCGGCGAACTACAAACGAACGCGTCCGAAAACTGGTCCGAACGCTCCTACCAAAGCCTGCTCGGCAACCTCACCCACGTCCCCGCCGACCGCCGCCGCAGTTGGGTCTATTACAAGCTATGGCCGAACGTCGCCTTCGACATCTATCCCGACCAGGTCGACTTCATGCAGTTCATTCCGGTCTCGCCGACCGAAACGCTGATCCGCGAGATCGCCTACGTGCATCCAGTGAAGAGCCGCGAACTCGACGCCGCGCGTTACTTGAACTGGCGCATCAACCGGCAGGTCAACGCCGAAGACACGAAACTGATCGAAGGCGTGCAAGCCGGCATGACGTCGTCCAGTTACACGTCCGGCCCGCTGTCGCCGAAGGAAGTCTGCCTCGCCTCCTTCGCCAACCGCATGCGCAAACTCATTCCGGAAGCAGCGCTGGAGAGCGCGCCGCACTAGCGATAGAAGATATGGCTGCCGATACGCGCAACCTTGCGCAGGCTCGACGCCCAATAGGGCCTGACGGACGTCGCGTGATAGTGCGTGGCGCCGCGCGACACGCGCTTGCGTCCGCGCGTGTTGAGGACGATGCCGGCGACCCGCTTCGCACGAACCCACGCCGCGTTGTTGCGCACGACATCCGCGATGCCGTCGCACGTGAACGAAAATTGGCAACCCGTGCTGCGCCGCGAGCCCTCATAGACAACGCCGCAAACCGTTCTCGGCCGGCCGTGCTGGCGCGTGCGTGCGAGGATGACTTCGCCGACCGCGCGCTGGCCCTTCGCGCTCTCGCCCCGCGCTTCGAAATAAATCGCGGTCGCAAGGCACTCGCGCGCGTTCCCACGATCACCGCCAGTCAGCCCCGTCGCATCGGGCTCCGCGGTCGAGACCGGATCCGGAATCGGCGCCATGGTGACCGCGCCGGCTTTGAATGTGAGAGCAGGCGCCGCCGCAAGTTCTGCGGTGTCCGCGCGCGCCGGCGACAGTGCCACAATGCAACCGACAGCGAACAACAGCGTTACCAGTAAGCGCGTCATGCGTCCTCCGACAGATGGAGGGGCGCACGTACATGCGCGCATCACGGTAAACCACGCGCGATCGCGTCACGGCGAAACTGACAGGCTGTTCCAAACGCTACGAAATCAGCGCATTCCGCACTCATGCCTGACGAAGATTTAATCGGATCGCGGTCGCTCGAAGTTAAATCGAAATTTAGACAAAACTTCGCGTTGAGTTTTGCCGGGCGTTAGCGCGCAAGGCGCAATGATCGTGTTTGTCGCAAATACTCTTCAAAGGCACGTGCCATGGGAAAAGGACGCAACTATCGGATCGATCGTCACGAACGCTTCGAAGACATGACGCCTGCGCCGCAAAACGACGCTGCCTCGTTCTTCTTCGATCTGCGTCTGATGCTGCCCGCGGGCATGACCGCGCATGACGTTCAGATGGCGCGCCAAGCGGTCGAACATCGCCTCGAAAGGGTCCTGCGCAAAAAGGATCGCATCACGTGGACGGCCGACGGCGTCTTCGTGTCGATCGGCACCGGCCACCCCGCACGCGCAGCCGCAGCCGCAGAGCGCATCCATCGAGACATCTGCGAAATGTTAAACGGGGACATAGTAAAAAATGGCGGCGAGCGAGAGCCCGAGCCCGCGCCCTACGGCCACGCACGCCAATCGCACCATCACCATCTGAACAGGTAGGGCGCAGTCGCGGATTTCCGCGGAGAACCTTTGGCGCAGGTGGGCGCGTGATCGCCGGTTGTCCGAATCGGTTTCGGACCCTACATTCCGCCCGCCATGGCCCGCCCCGCCCCACGTTATGTCTGCCAGTCTTGTGGCGCCGCGTACCCGAAGTGGAGCGGGCGCTGCGAATCTTGCGGTTCGTGGAACTCACTGACCGAAGAAGCCGACAACACTTCGATCCCCGGCGCAAAGGCGTCCGGCCGCGGCGGGCGCGTCATCGCGCTCGAACCGGTGAAGGGCACCTCCCCTGCCCCGCCGCGCATGCTGACCGGCATCGCAGAGTTCGACCGCGTCTGCGGCGGCGGCCTGGTAGCAGGTTCCGCACTCCTCGTCGGCGGCGACCCCGGCATCGGCAAGTCGACGCTGCTGCTGCAAGCGATGACCGCGCTCGCTAAGTCCGGCAAATCGGCCATCTACATCTCCGGCGAAGAGGGCATCGACCAAACGCGCCTGCGCGCGCACCGCTTAGGGCTCGAAGATTCGCAGGTGAAACTCGCGGCCGAAACCAGCCTGCGCGACATCCTGAGCACCCTGGACAACAGCGCACCGCCTGCGGCGCTCGTCGTGGACTCGATCCAAACGCTTTGGTCCGACGCCATCGAAGCGGCGCCGGGCACTGTCAGCCAAGTCCGCGCCTGCGCCCAGGAACTGATCCGCTACGCCAAGCGCAAAGGCACCGCGATCATCCTGATCGGCCACGTCACGAAGGACGGCCAGATTGCGGGTCCCCGCGTCGTCGAACACATGGTCGACGCCGTGCTCTACTTCGAAGGCGAACGCGGGCATCAGTTCCGCATCCTGCGCGCGGTGAAAAACCGCTTCGGCCCGACCGACGAAATCGGCGTCTTCGAGATGCGCGAAGAAGGCTTGAGCGAAGTCGCGAACCCCTCCGCCCTGTTCCTCGGCCCCAAGGAGTCGCGCGCGTCCGGCGCTGCCGTTTTCGCCGGGATCGAAGGAACCCGCCCCCTCCTCGTGGAAATTCAGGCGCTTGTCGCCGACGCGTCCTACGGCGCCCCGCGCCGCGCAGTCGTCGGTTGGGATTCGGCCCGGCTTGCGATGGTTCTCGCCGTCTTGGATGCCCGTGCGGAAATTGGAATTTCGGCCCAGGACGTCTATCTCAACGTCGCGGGCGGCTTGCGGATCGGTGAGCCTGCGGCGGATTTGGCAGCGGCAGGCGCGCTTGTTTCCTCGCACTTTGGCGTCGTCGTTCCGCACGACTGCGTCTTCTTCGGCGAGATCGGCCTCTCCGGTACGGTTCGCCCCGTAGGCCAGGCGGATGCGCGGCTGAAAGAGGCGCAAAAGCTTGGCTTCAAGCGCGCCTTTGTGCCGCCGGGCGTTTCGCCGCCGAAGGGACTAGAAGTCACGCCCGTACCGACCGTTGCAGCCTTGATTGCCCTGTTGAAAACGCTTCATTAACCCAAAAGGTCGACACCATTGGTGATAGGTGTCCGGAGCCCATGGAGAGCGAGCTGACGATCGTTGATTACGTTGTGCTGGGGATATTGCTCATCTCCGGCCTGATCGCGGCCTATCGCGGCTTCCTCAAAGAAACCCTCTCCGTCAGTTCGTGGCTGATCGCAGCGCTCGCCGCCGTATTCTTCTGGCCCATCACGAAGCCGTTCGCCCGCGCTCTGCTTCAGCCTGACATTCTTGCCGACATCTTGGCGCTTGTCGGCGTCTTCTTCCTGATCCTGATCCCCGCTTCGTTTATGAGCTTCCGCCTGTCGGAACTCGTTCGCGAGAGCAGCGCCGGCCCGCTCGACCGCTCGCTCGGCTTCGTGTTCGGCATCGCACGCGGCCTGCTTGTCGTGGGGCTCGGTTACGTCGTCTTCACGTCACTGGCCTCGGAAGAAAATCACCCCAGCTGGGTGCGCGAGGCGCGGCTTCTGCCCGTCGTCAAAGGCACCGCAGACGTCATCCTGTCGCTCGGCGACAAAGACAAGAAAACGCACGAACCGGTCGAAGAAGCCGGGACCGAACAAATACAACACGCAGCCAATGTCAGCGAAGAACCGGCACCAAAACCAACGCCGGCGGCCGACGAAAACACCGGCAACCCAATCGAAGGCGGTGGTGGGAACAAGAGCACATCTTACAGCGCGGGCCAGCGCCGCGCCTTGGATGAGCTCGTGAAATCCACCTCGAAAGAGTGATGGACCAAGACATCAGGACGAACCCCTTCGCGGACGACAAGCTGCGAGAGGAATGCGGAATTTTCGGCATCTGGGGCAAACCCGACGCCGCGGCGTTCGTTGTCTTAGGCCTCCACGCGCTCCAGCACCGCGGCCAAGAAGCGGCGGGCGTCGTTTCCACCGACGGCGAGCAGTTCTTCCTCGAACGCCAAGAAGGTCTCGTCGGCGACAAGTTCGCAGTCGGCGGCCCGGTGCCGAAACTCAAAGGCCAAAACGCGATCGGCCACGTCCGCTATTCGACGACCGGCGGCACGCTCAACCGCAACATCCAACCGTTCTTCGCCGACGTCGCCAACGGAGGTATCGCGGTCGCTCACAACGGCAACCTTACGAATGCGGTGGCGCTCCGCAGGCAGCTCGTTGCCAAAGGCTCGATCTTCTATTCGACGTCCGACACGGAATGCATCGTCCATCTCGTCGCCACGTCGAAATACGAAAAGATCGTCGATCGCCTGGTCGATGCACTGAAACAGATTGAGGGCGCCTACTCGCTCGTCTGCCTCACGCGCAAGAAACTGATCGGCGTGCGCGATCCGTTGGGTGTCCGTCCGCTCGTCATCGGCAAGCTCGAAGACGCCTATGTGCTGGCGTCCGAAACCTGCGCGCTCGACATCATCGGCGCCGAGTACATGCGCGACGTGAAACCCGGCGAGGTCGTGGTGATCTCGGATGAGGGCACGAAGCTCGAAACCTACCAGCCGTTCCCGCCGCAGCGTCAGCGCTTCTGCATCTTCGAACACATCTATTTCGCCAGACCAGACAGTCTCATCGACGGCCTTGGCGTCTACGACGTGCGCAAGTCCATCGGCGCCGAACTCGCACGCGAAGCCCCGGTCGAAGCCGACATGGTCGTGCCCGTGCCCGACTCCGGCGTCCCTGGCGCCATCGGCTACGCCGAAGCGTCCAAGATTCCGTTCGAACTCGGCATCATCCGCAACCACTATGTCGGCCGCACGTTCATCGAACCGACCGATCACATCCGCAATCTCGGCGTCCGCCTGAAGCACAACGCGAACCGCGCCCGCCTCAAAGGCAAGCGCGTCGTCTTGGTGGACGATTCCATCGTGCGCGGCACGACCTCGAAGAAGATCATCAAGATGGTGCGCGATGCCGGCGCCGCCGAAGTGCATTTCCGCATCGCCAGCCCGCCGATGACCGACCCCTGCTTCTACGGCGTCGACACGCCGGAGAAGAAGAACCTGCTGGCCGCGAATTACACGGTCGCGGAGATGTGTCGCTTCATCGGCGCGGATTCGCTCCACTTCATCTCGATCAACGGCCTCTACCGCGCGCTGCGCCAATCGCGTCGCGACGGCGCCACCACACGCTACTGCGACGCCTGCCTCACCGGTGAATACCCAACAGCCCTAACCGACCGCGACAGCAGCTCCACCGAAAACGCACAGCTATCGTTGCTGGCGGTTTAGTCGACCTGTCTCTGTCATGCGCCTAACGAACCGCATCGCCCTCGTCACCGGCGCCTCGCGCGGCATCGGCCGTGCCGCGGCACTCGCGCTGGCGAAGGAAGGCGCGCACGTCATCGCTATCGCGCGAACGGTGGGCGGTCTCGAAGAACTGGACGACGACATCAAGAAGGCGGGCGGTGGCGCAACACTGGTCCCGCTCGATCTGAAAGACGGCCCCGCCTTCCCACGCCTCGCGGGCGCGGTCGCCGAACGCTGGAAAAAGCTCGACATCCTGATCGGCAACGCCGCCGTGCTGCAGGGCCTGACGCCCGTCGCCAACATCAATCCGAAACACTGGCTCGAAGCGTTCGACGTCAACGTGAACGCGAACCTGCGCCTGATTCAATTCTTCGATCCGCTGCTGAAGGCGAGCGACGCAGGCCGCGCCGTCTTCGTCACCTCCGGCGCCGCCAAGACCCCGCGCGCCTATTGGGGCACCTACGCGGCCAGCAAAGCGGCGCTCGACGCGCTCGTCCTCACCTACGCCGCCGAATGCGCCTCGACGCCGGTCCGCGTCAACCTCTTCAACCCAGGGCCAACACGCACGCTCATGCGTGCTAAAGCGGTGCCCGGCGAAGATCCGGAAACGCTTCCCGCGCCGGACACCGTTGCCGCACAGCTGATCGAGCTGGCCATGCCTACCGAAACCCGAAACGGCGAACGCATCGCGTTCAAGCGCTAGTGCGGCGCATTAGCGCACGCGCTTGAAAGCCGACGTCATGCTGCCCGTCTTGCCAACCTATATCACTTGCGTGAGCTTGTCGCCCGAACACGTGTAGGTATAGGTCGCGACTGTTGGGCCGGTCGTCTTCGTCGGAACGACGCTCTTCTTGCCGCCGATCGTGAGCGTCGTGGTCGCCTCATGGCGAACCGATGTCGCACAGTAGTTCACTTTTCCACCGGTCGCCGCCCAGCGGCCGATCGTCTGCCCCACGCTGCTCGATTCGACATGCGAACGCTCATCATCATCACCTCAATGTTGATCCGGCTTACGCCGCGCCGCCATCCGGTTTCCGACCGAACATGGAGCCGAAGAAGCGCCACGCCAAACCAGCGACCGCAAGCACGCCGATGGCAATGAACTTCCACGCCGCGAGCAGCAGCTTAAACAGCCCCGCCTTCGCCGCCACGCCGCCCGCGATCAAGCCTGCAATGCCGTAGGCCGCAAGTTTGTCGCCCTCTTTGTAGTCGGCATACCGGTTGCCCTCGGTGAACGACACCATCGAAAGCATCGCGGGCGCTTTGGCATCGATGTCTTTCAGCTGATTCATGCCGCCGATCACGTTCACCTGCAGCACGCCTTCGCGTCCGAGAGCCCGGATCGCATAGTTCAACGTGTCGGGCTCTTCCCCAAACTTCAGATGCTTCGCCCAATAGAGCTTGTGCTCGGTTGCGTCGTATTTCGGCTCTTGCGCCCAGCCGATCAGCGCAACCGTGCCGTAGCCCGCCGCCTTGCGCTCTTTGTTCTCCTCGACCACGCCGTCCTGCATTTCCTTCATCAGGTCGGTGTAGTTGATCGCCTTCGCATCGTCGTCCGCGACGTGCCCGTCGTCCTCATATGTGATGATCGCGGCCCAGCTTTCGTCGGCAAACGGGCTGACGCCCTTCGGCACGATCGCGCCCAGCGCATCCTGACCGACATCCGGCGGGTTGCCCCAGACCTCGGTTAGCAGTTTCTTCGCATCCGCCGCATCGAGAAACGCAAACCCTTCCGCAACAACGATGCGAGCCTTGCCCCCGGGCAAGTCGTGCGCGCCGTCGCGTTGCACCAAACTGTTCGCCGCAACCTCGCGCGGGTCGAGCTTCTTCTCAGCGTCGGCCGGTGCCGCCGGCGGGGTCGCATCGGTAGGCGCCGTCGCAGGCACAGCCGCATCCGTGGCGGGTGCAGCAGGCTCAGGCTTTGGCGGCAGCACATCGGCAAACGTCGCTTGCACCAAGAACAAAGCCGTCGTCATCAATGCTGCGGCACGAACAGTCATGACTCACCTCAATGGAGTTTGGGTCCAGTCGCGGAGAGTAAAGCGAGAATCATCGCTTTGTCGCCCCCCGGAAAAGCGGGTTTCCGTCACACACGCAACAATTGGTGCGCGCCCGGGATGGTCAAGCCACACCGGCACAACGTGCGCGTCTGGCCTAGTCTTGCGGCGGATAACGGTCGAACTGAGGG
>CXWL01106561.1_pt1 | contig 10302 bp, 12 predicted proteins | sample 590931 | NCBI WGS metagenome assembly CXWL01 (sample SAMEA3498368, study PRJEB10139) | groundwater metagenome | biome: water well; material: biofilm material | place: Germany | collected 2015-04-27
GTGACACCGCTGGCGCAATTCAGCGATTTGGCAAAAATGCGCGCGATGGTGGTCTTGCCGACGCCGCGCGTGCCGGTAAACAGGTAGGCATGGTGCAAACGGTTCTGCGCCAGCGCATTGCCCAGCGCCTGCACCACATGCTCCTGCCCCGCCAACTGCGCGAAGGTCTTGGGCCGCCATTTGCGCGCCAGAACGGAAGTAGCAGACATGCTGGACGAAATACGCCGGTCAAGTCATTACCGGAAGCGCCGCACGGCGAACGAGCGCAACCGGTATGGAAAAGGAGGCGAGCCTTGCCCCCGGCACTTGCGGTAAGTGGTTATGGCTGCTTCCTTCCGGATCTGACCAGATTCACCACCCCACAATGCGGGGAGGCCCGCCAATTCGTAAAATCTGTAACAGCAACGAGCCGCGCATGATAGACGAATCGGTCGGTAAAATCCACGTTCGTTCGGGGCGGTGGCCGCCGCCCCGAGATCATCAGAAAGTCAGGGCGCGCAGCTTGAATTGCATGGCAACGGCGCCGTCCAACCTATCCTTGTAGCCCGGCACGAGCGTAAAATTCACCCCCACCACCTTATACTCAAAGCTGACAACGGGAATGACCATCGGAAACCATCCCCCGCTTTTCATTTTCGGATAGCCGTCAATGGCTCCGGCCAACAACCCGAACCTGACAGAGCCTATGGCATAAGGTTGCCATATCCAGGCCAAATAGCGCGAGCAGGCGTCGTTGCTGTTTCTGAACTCGCCTCCGATAACCGAGTCGGTTGGCGACAGCGCTACCTGCACGCCCAACCCGTAGTTATTTTCCTTCAGCCCTTTGTTGCGCTCGAAATGGCGGGAAAGAAAACCCGCATTGATCCAGACAGACCTTGCCTGGGTGGTATCGGCGCGTTCATCGAGGTTGCCGGCTTGCGCGGCAAAACTCACCATCTGGCAAGTTGCCGCCAGGCAAAATAAAATTTCCCGCATCGTCATTATGGCCGCCATTTTCGCACATACCGGCAAGGCGCCAAACATTTTGCAGCCGAAACCGAAAAAATGACGCAGTCGGTGCGGAAAGGTAAAATGCGTCATCATTTGAGCCGGTCGCCGCACATGCCCATACAGTGGTTTCCCGGTCATATGGCCTCGGCGCGCAAGGCCGCGACAGAGACCATGGAGCGCACCGATGCCGTCATCGAGGTGCTGGATGCTCGCCTGCCGGAGGCGAGCTGCAACCCGATGATCCGCGAACTGCGCGAGCACCGCGCCCGCCCTTGCCTGAAAATTCTCAACAAGAGCGACCTCGCCGATCCTGCCGCCACAAAAGCCTGGCTGGATTTCTACAACGCGCAACCGAACGTCAAGGCGGTGGCGCTGTCATGCAAAAAACCGGGTGACGCAGCCAAGGTGTCCGGCCTGTGCGCCGCGCTCGCGCCGCATCGCGGCACGCGCCTCAAACCGCTGCGCATGATGATCATGGGCATTCCCAACGTCGGCAAATCCACCCTGATGAACGCGCTGCTGAAACGCCGCGTGGCGGCGGTGGGCGATGAGCCGGCCATCACCAAGGGCCAGCAAAGCCTGGCCCTGAACGAATGCATGACGCTGACCGATACGCCGGGCCTGATGTGGCCGAAAATAGAGCACGACAGCGACGGTTTCATGCTGGCCGCGAGCCACGCAATAGGCCGCAACGCCATCCTGGAAGAAGAAGTCGCCGTTTTCCTTGCCGACCTGCTGCTCGCACGCTACCCTGCCCTCTTGGCCTTCCGCTACGGTTTTATCGCAGGCAGCATGGATGGCGCGGATGCCATCACCGCTATCGCCGAGCGCCGCTGCTACAAGCTTAAGGGCGGCGAACCGGATCGGGAAAAAGCCGCGCTTGCGCTGTTGCAGGATTATCGCAGCGGCGCTCTGGGCCGCATCAGCCTCGAAACACCGCAGAGCCGCAGCGCAATGCTCGAAAAAGGGCAGTGTTTAATCGAAGATTGCCCGCACACAGGGGAAGCGCAATGAACCCCTTGACCTGCCTGGCGCTGATCGCCCTGCTATTCACAGGTTCCGCCCTGGCCAGCGAAGCCAGTATCAAATCCGCGATGGAAAAGAGGTTCCCCTACCAGCAGCTCATCAGCGTCACAAAGACGCCCTTCGCCGGCTTGTACGAGGTGGTGTTCGAAGATCAACTGGTTTATACCGACGAAAAAATGACCCACCTTTTCTCGGGCAACATCATTGACATGCGCACCATGGAAAACCTTACTGCCGCCCGGGAAAAGAAGCTTTTTGCCGTCAACCTGGGCGAGTTGCCGCTCGATCGCGCTATTAAGAACGTCAAGGGGAGCGGAAAGAAAAAACTGGTTATCTTCTCGGACGCCAACTGCTCGTATTGCAAGAGCCTGGAAAAAGAGCTGGCCGGCCTGACTGATGCGACCATTTATCTTTTTCCGATTTCGCTGCTGAATGGTTCAGAAGAGAAGGCCGCTGCCGTCTGGTGCTCGCCAGACAGGCTCAAAGCCTGGGAAGACATGATGCTGCGCGGGACTGCCCCTAATCCGGTAAAGAACTGCGACACTGCCGCGCTGGCCGAATTTTCCCTGATCGCAAAAAAGCGCAAGATCAGTTTGACCCCAACGCTTATCTTCGAGGATGGCACCATGAAGCAAGGCTGGATGCCGCTGGAGCAGATCAGAAAACTGATGGCAACCCCAGCACAATAATCAGGCTTGTTTACCCATGTAAGTTGGCGTAACCTGTCGAAAAATTGCTTTACCCATCGCAATCGAACACTGCCGCACGATCAATCCAACCAAAATTCAGCTTAACGAGGAGATGACATGAACAAGTTTCGCAGGGCATTTCTGAAAACCGCCGGTGCAGCCGGAGCATTATTGGCTACAGCGGGGGTCGGCCTGCTTAAATCCGGGGAGGTGTTTGCCGCAACCTGGAACAAGCTCGCCTTTTCTTCAAACAACATGAGCGACGCCCTGAAGAACGCGAATTACGGCGGCGCCATCGAGAGCAAGGATATTGTGCTCAAGGCGCCGGATATCGCAGAGAACGGTGCGGTCGTACCTATAGAAGTGACCAGCAACATCCCTGGCACAACCTCGATCGCCTTGTTCGTGGAAAAAAACCAGTACCCGATGGTTGCCGATTTCGAGTTACCCAGCGGCACCGAGCCGTATATTTCCACACGCATAAAAATGAGCCAAACCTCCAATGTCAGGGTGGCCGTCAGGGCGGGCGGAAAAAATTACACGCAAGTCAAGGAAGTCAAGGTCACGATCGGCGGCTGTGGCGGCTAGACGACTGTTCAGGAAAACTCTATTTTTGACTCGACAAGGATACGAACATGGCTGATGAGATGAAAATGCGCGCAACGCTACAGGGCGATGTTGCCGATGTGAAAGTGCTGATGACCCACGTCATGGAAACCGGGTTGCGCAAAGACCCCAAAACTGAAAAATTCATTCCGGCGCATTTTATTGACCACGTTGTCGCCACCCTGAACGGCAAAACCGTGCTGGATGCGCAATGGGGTATCGCCGTCGCCAAAAACCCGTTTATCAACTTCCGGATCAAAGGGGCAAAGCCCGGCGACAAAATCGCCCTCAACGCCTCGGATAATCTGGGAACGCAGTACAGCGGCGAAACAACAGTAGCCGCAAAATAATTTCGCGCCTGCACTGCATAGCGCCATTGCAAGTGCACTGGCTACGGTTGCGGCTACTTGTGGAAGAACATTCAGAGAGGAGCGAGTAATGACTGCCAGAAAATCCTGCCTCATATTGCCTGCCTTCCTGTTCGGCGCCCTGGCCGTGCTGTCTGCCTGCGCGACCCGACCGGAGGCGGGAAAAACCAAGATGGCCCCCCTGGAACTGGAAAAATCCGCTTCCGCCACCCCTTGGGCGCGCTATAAAGGCTGGCCTTCCGAAATATGGAACGAGTATTCCACTCTTGCTGTTGCTGTGCCCTCCATCCCGTCAGAGCCCATCAAGATCGAAGGCCCGATCACCGGCGACCCCAAGAACGGCGAAAAGCTCGCATATGACCGCTCGCGCGGTGGCAGCTGTATCGCCTGCCACGTCATGGGCAACCCGATTCCGCCGCTGCCCGGCAATACCGGCCCCGACCTGTCGGAATATGCTTCGTGGGGCCGCAGCGACGAATTCACCTTCAATTACATTTACGACCACCGCAAAATCAAACCCGACTCGATGATGCAGCCGTGGGGGGCGCACAAGCTCTACAGCGTGAATGAAATTAAAGATATCGTGGCGTTCCTCAAAACCCAGAAATCACCGGCCAAATTCAAGGACAACCTGGAAAATCCCAATACTCGCCCTGTCCCTGTAGAAACGCGGGACAATTTCGACCCCTTCCTCAACGAAGCCATGGCTGCGGTTGATAAAGGCAAGGGGCTCTTCAGCAAGGAAGGTGCCAGCAAGAAATCCTGCGCCTCCTGCCACGCCGACCCCGTGCGCACCTTAAAAACATGGGCCGCTTCCATGCCCAAACATGAGCCGCGCCTGAACAAGGTAATTGGCGTGGAAGAATTTGTTACCCGTCATGCCCGCGCCACGACCGGCGAGGAATACCTCATGCAAAGCGGCGGCAATCTCGCCCTCTCCATCTACTTGCGTTTTCTTGCCAACGGCCAGCCGATCAACGTGGACACCACATCCGCAGAACACAAGCAGGCGATCAAACGCGGCACCGGTCTGCTCAACCGCAAGATCGGGCAACTGGACATGTCCTGCGCGGATTGCCACACCCCAGAACGTGGCGCAAACAAATGGATACGCGGCCAATGGCTGGGTGAATTCCGCGGCCAGATAGACCACTTCCCCACCTGGCGCACCAGCCGTTCGGAAATATGGGATATCACCAAGCGCCTCCAGTGGTGCAACGTATCGGTGCGCGCCAACGAGCTCCAGCCTGGCGCCCCGGAATATGGCGACATCGAGCTGACGATTTCCGCCCTCAACAACGGCATGAAACTCAGCGTGCCCGGCATCCGGCATTAAGCAGACCGCGCACCCTGCGGTGCGTCAATTTTGCTGGAGCTTTTGTTAAAGGAGGCGCTTACACATGTCCATGAGCCGCCGCGAATTCCTGCAAGTGCTGGCGGCGGCTTCAGCCTCCGGTTTCGCGCTGAACAGCCGTTTGGCGCTCTCCTCGTCAAGCGGTGACAGCCTCTACGATTTGCCGCCTTTCGGCAACGTCTCTTTGCTGCACTTCACCGATTGCCACGCCCAGCTCTTGCCGGTTTATTACCGCGAGCCAGATGTCAATATCGGCCTGGGGCAAAGCCTGAACCGCGCCCCGCATCTGGTGGGCGAAAAACTGCTGAAAGCTTTCAACATCCGCCCCGGCACTCCCGAAGCGCACGCCTTCACATACCTCGACTTTGCCCAGGCCGCGCGCACTTACGGCAAGGTAGGCGGTTTTGCACACCTGGCAACGCTGGTGAAAAAAATGCGCGCCAGCCGCCATGGTGCCTTGCTGCTTGACGGCGGCGACACCTGGCAAGGCACCGCCACCGCCTTGTGGAGCAAAGGGCAGGATATGGTGGATGCCTGCAAGCTGCTGGGGGTAAATGTCATGACCGGCCATTGGGAATTTACTCTGGGAGCCGAACGGGTCAAGCAGGTCGTGGACAACGACTTCAGCGGCAAAGTGGATTTTGTCGCCCAGAATATCAAAACCAGCGATTTCGGCGATCCCGTCTTCCCGCACTATGTCATCAAGGAAATCAACGGCATTCCGGTCGCCATCATCGGCCAGGCGTTCCCCTACACCCCCATTGCCAACCCGCGCTATTTGATCCCGGACTGGAGCTTCGGCATCCAGGACGACAACCTGCAAAAAGTTGTGGATGAAGCCCGCGCCAAGGGTGCGCAGGTAGTCGTGGTGCTGTCGCACAACGGTATGGACGTGGACCTGAAAATGGCGAGCCGCGTAAGCGGAATTGACGCCATCATGGGCGGGCACACCCACGATGGCGTACCCGCCCCTTCTCTCGTCAAAAACCCCGGCGGCCAGACCCTGGTGACCAATGCCGGCTCCAACGGCAAATTTCTCGGGGTGCTGGATTTTGATGTCCGGGAAGGCAGGGTGGCCGGTTTCAAATACAAGCTGTTGCCGGTATTTTCCAACCTCATCGAGCCGGATGGCGAAATGGCTGCGCTGATCAAAAAAGTGCGCGCACCTTACGAGGGCAAACTGGCGGAGAAACTGGCTGTCAGCGAGGGGTTGCTCTACCGCCGTGGAAACTTCAACGGAACATTCGACCAATTGATCCTGGATGCGCTGATGGAGGTCAAGGGTGCGGAAGCCGCGTTCTCGCCCGGCTTCCGCTGGGGCGTTTCGTTGCTGCCCGGCGAGGACATCACCATGGAACACCTGATGAGCCAGACCGCCATCACCTACCCCTACAGCACACTGACCGAAATGACCGGGGCGACCATCAAGGACATCATGGAAGACGTTTGCGACAACCTGTTCAACCCCGACCCCTACAAGCAACAGGGGGGAGACATGGTGCGCGTGGGAGGCATCAGCTATACCTGCGACTTGCGGGAAGGCATGGGCAAGCGCATCAACAACCTGATGCTGGGCGGCAAGCCGCTCGACGCGAACAAAAAATATAAAGTGGCCGGATGGGCGCCGGTGGCCGAAGGCGCCTCGGGTGAGCCGATATGGGATGTCGTGGCAAAATACCTGCGCGACAAGAAAGTGATTTCGCCGCGCAAGCTTAACCTGCCAAAACTGCTGGGGGCGGAAGGCAACAACGGTACTGCCTGAACGAACTCCGCCGCGCCTGCCCCGAGACGGTCGGTCTGCGCTAGCTCTTGCTTTTGTCTTCCACGTAGGGATAGCGCACATGTCCGAAGCGGATCAGAAACACCGCCAAGGTCAGCAGCAAGATAGAACATGAAACCGCCAGCATGCGCCACACGTCCATCTCCTTGATGTCCAGCACTAGATACCGCGCCAACGCCACCATGCCGATGTAAAGAGGGAAGCGCACCGGCATTTTGCCGGTGCTGTAATGCAAGCCCACCATGGCTAAAACTTCCATGTAAAGAAACATCATCAGCAAATCGCCCAGCGAAACGCGCATCGCCCCAAACATGGACACGACTTCGGCAAGCATGGCGACTACGGTGGCAACAGCAATCACCAGCAGTCCGATGTTTTCAACAAACGAAAGCAGCCGCATATTTACACGTTTGATTTGAGTTGTCATTTGAGTTTCCTGCCAGAAAAACCGCACTAAATAGTCTGCATTGTCCGCAAGTAAAGCCTACACCTGCGGGTGCGCCCTCTCCGCCCCAACTTGCAGCTTGTTCAGCGCATTGAGGTAGGCCTTGGCCGAAGCCACCACGATGTCGGTATCAGCGCCCTGGCCGTTCACCACTCGCCCGCCCTTGGATAGCCGTACCGTCACTTCGCCTTGCGCATCGGTGCCGCTGGTAATGTTGTTCACCGAATACAGCAGCAATTCTGTCCCGCTCTGCGCGATCTGGTCTATGGCCTTGAGCGTGGCATCCACCGGGCCGCCGCCCTTCGCTTCCGCGATGCGCTCCCTCCCGCCCACGCTGAGTACCACCCTGGCAGAAGGCGCTTCGCCGGTTTCCGAGTGGGCGCGCATGGACACCAGGCGGTAATGCTCGCTGACGTGCGCGACAGCTTCCTCGTTGACCAGCGCCTGCAAATCTTCGTCGAAAATCTCCGACTTGCGGTCGGCCAGATCCTTGAAGTGCGCGAAGGCGGTATTCAACGCCTCCTCGCTTTCCAGCACGATGCCGAGCTCATGCAAGCGGGTGCGGAAAGCATTGCGCCCGGAAAGTTTGCCCAAAGTTAATTTGTTGGTGCTCCAACCCACGTCTTCGGCACGCATGATTTCGTAAGTTTCGCGGTGTTTGATCACGCCGTCCTGGTGGATGCCTGATTCGTGCGCGAAAGCGTTTGCGCCGACGATGGCCTTATTCGGCTGCACCGGGTAGCCGGTAATGCTCGATACCAGCTTGGAAGTCGGCACGATCTGCGCGGTGTCTATGCGTGAATCGCACTGGAACACATCGCGGCGGGTCTTCACCGCCATCACGATCTCTTCCAGCGATGCGTTGCCAGCGCGCTCGCCCAAGCCGTTGATGGTGCATTCCACCTGGCGCGCGCCATTCATCACGGCGGCCAGGGAATTGGCTACCGCCATACCGAGGTCGTTGTGGCAATGGGTGGACCACACCACCTTGTCGCTGCCCGGCACGCGCTCGATCAACTGCCGGATGCGCTCTCCCCACAAGGCCGGGATGCTGTAGCCGACCGTATCCGGCACATTGAGGGTTTTGGCCCCTGCCCGGATCACCGCATCGAATACGCGCACCAGAAAATCCATTTCCGAGCGCACCGCGTCCTCGGCGGAAAACTCTACGTCATCGGTATATTCCAGCGCAAGTTTCACCGCTTTGACGGCGTGCTCGATTACTTGGTCTTGCGTCATGCGCAGCTTCTTTTCCATGTGGATAGGAGAGGTGGCAATGAAAGTATGGATGCGCCCGGATTTCGCCGGCTTGATCGCTTCGCCTGCCGCACGCACGTCGCGCTCGCTGGCGCGAGCCAGCGAGCATACGGTGGAATGCTCGATGATTTTTGAGATAGCCTGTATCGCGCCGGCGTCGCCGGGGCTGGCGGCAGCAAACCCCGCTTCGATGACATCCACGCCCAGTTTTTCCAGTTGCCGCGCGATGCGGATTTTTTCCTCCTTGGTCATGGAAGCGCCGGGGCTTTGCTCGCCATCGCGCAAGGTGGTATCAAATATTATTAATTTATCGGTCATGTCATGCTCCATTGCAAATTGTTCAACCCGCAGCGATCCATCAGGATGCCGCCCGCTTCGAATCTTGGGGGGGAGATAGAGTCAGCGCGCAGGGCGGTGTCAATTCTACATCGCCTTCAGGCGATAGTGGATTGCCTAACTTTGTTGCAGCTGCAGCGCAGCGAGCAGGCTGAACGTGGAGTGCGATTGCGAGATGTGGCGGGAGAAGTGCATGAGAGCGAATATATCGGCTTTTGCGCTTGCGCGCAACCGCCCAAATTCCGCCCAAATTCCGCCAATGCTGACACTCATGCTTGACCAAGCGCCATATTTCGCTATAATCCGCGCTCCCAAAACCTTGCCCCATCGTAATGCATGACGGGGGGCTATATCCATAAGGAGATCACATGCGACATTACGAGATTGTATTCATCGTACACCCCGACCAGAGCGAGCAGGTGCCCGCGATGGTCGAACGCTACCGCACCATGGTGACGTCCAAGAAGGGCCTGATCCACCGTCTGGAAGATTGGGGACGCCGCCAGTTGGCGTACCCGATCCAGAAAATCCACAAAGCGCATTACGTGCTGATGAACATCGAGTGCGATCAGGAAACCCTGGATGATCTGGAGCACGCCTTCAAGTTCAACGACGCCGTGTTGCGCCATCTGGTTATCAAGAACAAGGCTGCGGTCACCACCCCTTCCGCGATGATGCGGGAAGAGAAGTCGCGCTCACTTACCGGCGAAGCAACCCCCGCCGTTCAGGACGTGGTGCCGAATACCCCGGCTGAAGTCGGGGCAGCTTGACCGAATCAGGCTGTAACCGGCTTGCGCTAGAGGGCGAGTTAATCGAACTGGAAAGCTTGCGCTACACCCCGGCGGGATTGGAACGAACCGCCCTGAAAATCCGCCACGCTTCTACGCAACTGGAAGCCGGGATGCCGCGCAAAGTGCAATGCGAGATTCCGGCTCTGGCGCTCGGCGCCGCAGCGAGGCAGGCCAGCACCATGCAGGTGGGGCTGAAAGTTAGAGCCGAAGGATTCCTGGCCCAGCGCAGTTTGCGTTCCACGCAACTGGTTATGCATGTAGACAACATTACAACATTGGAATAAGGAGCACAGCATGGCTCGTATCACAAAGAAAAAAGATGACAAGAAGGGCAATTCGTCGCGCTCGCTGTTCAAGCGCCGCAAATTCTGCCGTTTTACAGCAGAGAAGATCGCGGAAGTGGATTACAAGGATCTGAACATCCTCAAGGAATTCATCAGCGAAAACGGAAAACTGATCCCGGCACGCATTACCGGCACCAAGTCGCGCTTCCAGCGCCAGTTGAGCACGGCAGTCAAGCGTGCCCGTTTCCTGGCTTTGCTGCCCTACACCGACCTGCATTAAGGAGCAGAACATGCAAGTGATACTGATGGAAAAAATGGCCAACCTCGGCCAACTGGGTGACGTAGTCAAGGTAAAAAACGGCTATGCGCGCAACTT
>CXWL01027649.1_pt1 | contig 10301 bp, 4 predicted proteins | sample 590931 | NCBI WGS metagenome assembly CXWL01 (sample SAMEA3498368, study PRJEB10139) | groundwater metagenome | biome: water well; material: biofilm material | place: Germany | collected 2015-04-27
CCCACATCGTGGGCAGCGGCCAGGCGAACAAGCCCGAGCGCCTTCTCTTCAACGGCCTTTCGTCAGTGACGACGAGCCCGTTCGTTGGGGCGGCGGGAGACTCATGGGACAACGTCACGTTGTTCCCTGCAAGCGCCGGGTCGACGTTTGGATTCGATCCGGACGGTGCCCAGTATGCGACGACGACGGTCGACCACGCGGACTCGAGCAGCTTCGACTGCCTGACCTGGGGCGCGATCGTGTACCGGACCGAGGTCAAGGATACCGACCAGGACGGGCTGCTCGACATCTGGGAGTCATCCGCGACCGCGCTCAACGAACCGAGTGGCGGCCAGTTGCCAGTTCTCGCGGCGATGAGCGCCAACCCGACGCAGAAAGATCTCTTCCTGGAAATTGGCTATCTGAAGACGGATGCCTCGCTGAGCTACGGTGGTGCCTCCAAGCCGACGCACACACATCTGCCCGATCCAAGGGCCCTGCAGATGGTGGCCGAGGCGTCCCACGCACAGGGCATCAACGTGCACTTCGATATTGGCGGTCACTACCAGGCGCCAGACATCGACTCCGCCACCGGTTCGCCGTACCTGGCATTGCCGACGATCGGCACATGCCAGTCGGCCTGGGAATGGCGCTGCGCCATCGTCCCGGCCAGCCTCGCCACGGGAGGCGAGGCTGTGGACGAGATGCTGACCGTGTGTGCGCCCGATGCCAGCACCCCGTGGGTCTGCCAGTTCTCCGCGTATCCCGGTACGGTGGGCTGGAAGACGGGCTTCAGGTTCCTCAGGGACGAGCGCTTCGATATCAATCGAAGGCACATGTTCCACTACGTCCTCTTCGCCCATGCGCTAGGTTTGCCGAAGTCGGCCGACGAGACCTCGGCCGACTTTCACGTGCCTCGCACAAACACCGGCGTTGCCGACCTTCCCGGTGGTGATGCGATGGTGACGCTCGGCGCCTTCGACGACATATCTGGAAAACCCGTGGGGACGCCGTTCATGCAGGCGTCGACGTTGCTGCACGAGCTGGGCCACAACTTCTGGCGCCGGCACGGCGGCGACTTCCTGCAGCCCAACTGCAAGCCGAACTACCTCAGCGTGATGAACTACATGTTCCAGCTGCGAGGGTTACTGGACGACTCTGGCGTTCCTCATGTGGACCTGTCGGGCCAGGCTCTCGACTCGCTCAGCGAGGCCGCCCTGCTCAACCTCAATCCCACTCCGACATACCGGACAGCGTGGTACGCGCCGGTAGGGCCTGGCACCTTTGGACCGGCCGCGACCAAGCATTGTGACGGCTCAGCCTTGTCGCCCGCGGAAATCAGCGCCGGCACCGCCATGGTGCGCGTCGACGGCCTGAGCGTGACCACGGACATCAGCTGGAACCCGAATCCTCCGGGCTCGACATTCAATCAGGACATCAACTTCGACGGTCTGGTCAACGATGTCGAGGTGGGCGCCGGGGCCACCGCAGGCCACGGGCCGAAGCTCGCGGGTTCCAATGACTGGCCCCAGCTCCGGCTCAACCAGATCGCGAGCCGCCGCAACATCGGTGCCCTGTACCTTCGCGTAACCGCTCCGTGTTCGGTCAGCGAGCCGTGCCTGGCGATCGGACCGATGTCGTTCGATCTGGGGCAGGGCGATCTGGGGCAGGGCGACCTCGGGCAGGGCGACTTGGGCCAGGGTGATCTGGGTCAGGGCGACTTGGGCCAAGGCGATCTGGGCCAGGGTGACTTGGGTCGGGGCTTGTTCGGCCAAGGCGACCTAGGGCAGGGCGACCTCGGGCAGGGCGATCTGGGGCAAGGCGATCTGGGCGTTGGAGGGCCAGGTGAGCCTACCGGCGAGCTGGACTTCGGCATTGCGCTGGCGCTCGGACGCACGCCACCGAATGAAGTCAGGGCAGAGCTGACGCCGCTGGCTTCGCTGCCGCACCGGGTTCGAATCGACTGGAAGCCCACCAATGCCGGAGTTGCGACGCAGTACTGGGTGTATCGCATGTACGCAGGTCCGGCCGGGCCCGCCGCGTCGTTCAGTACGGCCGCACAGGTAGGGGCTCCGGTGCCGGCCGTGTCGGGCCAGACAGATTATTCTTCGTTCGATGACACGGAGCTTCCGAACAATCAGCAGTTCATCTACTTCGTCGTCGCTCAATACGACGATGGTCCGGACCTGGATCTCGTTCCCGACCTGAGCGCGCCGTCGGCGACATCGGCCCTCTCCACCATCACCGCCGTCAACGCAGCCCCGGTCGCGGTCGCGTCCGACCCTGGCGTGAATGGCCCCTACACGGTCGCGCAGGGTGGCACACTCACGATTCCGACGGCGTCACCGGCGATTCCCGGCGTATTGTTCAACGACACCGACATCGACAGTCCGTCGGCCTCGGTGAATGCGGTGCTGGTCACGGCGCCGGCCAGTGGCCCACTGACTCTACTGACCCTGAACTCCAACGGTGGCTTCACCTACGCGCCAGATCCTCTGTTCAGCGGAACCGACACGTTCACCTACAAGGCCCACGATGGGCTCTTTGCGTACACGGCGGGCGACGGCCTTGTCCACACCGTCGCGATGAGTCCGGACTCGAACACGGTGATGGTCTCGATCAGGGTGGTCCCGGTTACCTACGCCTTCGTGAACGTGCAGAACGCACCGCCACCTGCCAACAAGACGTTCAAGGCGGGAAGCGCCATTCCCATGAAGTGGCGATACAAGAACGGAACGGCTGTGGTTCCCAGTGGTCAGTTGATCTTCACCGTCACGGTCACCGGGCCGCTTCCGAGCGGGCCGGTGCGCAGCATCACGAACACCGATCCCGGCAGCAGCACGTTCCGCTACGACGCGCCGACGAACACGTGGCAGTTCAACTTGCAGACGAAGGAAGCCAACGGGACCAACTATCCGGCGCCGGGAACCTACAACGTCCTGGTGAGAACCTCGCTGCCAGCAACCTATCTGGATAGCCCGGTTTTCCAGATCAAGCTCGTGAAATAGGAGGCGTTTTGGGCCGTCACCTCTGTCCGCCCGCGCGCCGGCGGACTTCGGGCAGCAGTGGGTCGTCGGTGGACCTGCCTCGGATGTCGAGGTACGCGCGGTAGGAGCTTGCGAATCCGGCGGTGTTGAGCCCTTCGCGGGCGCGGCCCTGGTAGTAGTAAACAGCGGGAAAGTAGCCGAACGTCGGCTCCTCGTCCAGAAACAACGCCAGAGCCTCGCCGCGCCTGGCGAGGCATCGGTCAAACTCCGAATCGGCCTGGGTGAAGGCGCCTGCGTCCAGGTACGCACGTCCCAGATCGAAGCGACCGATCCAGGTATCGAGCAGCGCATTCGCCTCGGTCAGCGTCTTGACCGCCCCTCGCGCGTCCCCGGCTTTCAGCGCGATTTCTCCTTCGATGATCTTGGCGTAGGCCTGCGGCTCGCCCTGGAACTGCGACGCGAGCGCGGCGGCCAGCGAGCGGGCGCGAGCGGTTTCCCCGCCTTCGACGAACACGCGCGCTGCCAGAAACTGGATCTTCTCGGCCGAGCTCGCCTCGAGCGCCTGTGATGCGGCGGCGACGGCGGGGCCGTAGCGCGGCCGCAGCAGATGGGCGTACGCTATCGCCGCAAACTTCGCGGCGGCTCTATCGTCGTTCTTGGCCGCCATGTCTGCGGCTGCGCCTTCGCGCAAGAGGCTCACGGCGTCTGGAAAGCGGCCCTCGTAAATTGCCAGGTCTCCAAGACCGGACGCCGCGTACGACGCATAGAGGGTACCGGTTTTCCCCTTCTCGTAATTTACGGCCGTCTGTGGCACACGGCCCTGTCCCAGTTGGGCAAAGGCCCCGGCAAGGAACCCGAGAGGACTGCCCAGTTCCTGGGCCGCTGCCGCTTCCTGTTCCGCGGTCTGAAAATCACTGCTGTACGCGGCGTAGAGCGCGAGGTTGAGTCGGTATAGCGCGCGCTTCGGGAGGATCCCGACCACCTGGCGCATTTCAGTGAGCGCGCGCGGCATGTCCCGCATGTAGGTCAGGCACAGGGCGAGGTTGTTGTGCGCGGCCGCGTCGGCCGCGTACCGCGCAATCAGGTCGCCGTACTCCTTGACGCACTGCGGGTAGTCGCTGGTCACGTAGTAAAAGAGGCCGCGCGTGCGGTAGCGTTCGCGCTCGGTCATGCCGTCCACGTGGCGAACAGCTTCCCGGATGTATTTTTCCGCCTCCTGCTGCTGGCCGATGTTGCGCGACGCGATGGCCATGCCGGCATAGGCAAGGCCGAAGTTCTGGTCTCGGTCCACGGCCTCCTGGAATCGCAGTCGAGCGTCTTCAGGACGGTTGTCCGACAAGGCCCCCATCCCCGCGGCGTAGGCGCGCACGACGTCCAAGGACGTGGCGGAGAGCGTGTCTATAGCGAAACGCTGCGCGGAGTCCGAGGTGTCGTCACCGAGCGCCTCGCGCACCTGATTCGCGAGACCAGTGGCCACGCCAAGAACCGCGTCGCGGTTATTGGCCCGCGCGCTGGAGTTCGCAATCACCTCCCCGGTTACGGCCTGCACGGCCTTGGTCGACAGGGTGAAGCCGTTGCCTCGGCGAGCGATCTCGCCCGAGAGCACGACGCCAAGTCCCTGCTTGACCGCGATCTCCCTCGCGGCCGTTTCGTTCAGGACGTCGGGCGGGCGCACGCCGAGGTTGCGGGCCACTTCAACACGGCTGTACGCGCTGATGAAACCGGCGCCCTCCAGGGCGAGCTTGAGCATGGGTTCCAGCGTCCGGTCGAAGGTCGCGTCGCCTGTGCTGTTCTGGATGTCGGCAATCACGACCGACACTGGATCGTGCGCGGCCGGTGGGATGAACTGTCGCTGGTAGTACGAGAAGCCGCCGCCAATCCCGACCAGAATGACGACGATGGCCGTCATCAGGGGTAGTCCGACGACACGTCGCACGGGGAGTGGGTCGCCGTTCTCATCGAGCTTGTCGAGTGCTGCGACCAGGTCGAGGGTCGTTTGAAAGCGCCTGGTGGCGTCCGGGTCGAGGCATCGCGACACGATCGCGTCGACGGCGGCTGGGATCTCCGGCAACACCGACTTGACCGACGGCGGCGCATGCTCCATGCGCGCCTCGAGTTCGCCGATGGCACTGTCGGCCTGCTCAGCGCGACGCCGGCCGAGGAGCATGTCGTAGATGATGAGCCCCATCGAGTAGATGTCGGCTCGTTGGTCTACGTCTGGTCCTTTGGCCTGCTCCGGAGCCATGTAGTGGACCGTGCCGAGCACGGAGCCAGCCAGCGTGCCCCCGTCGTTGCCGTCGGCGGCGCGCCTGAATTCTTCGGGAAGCGTCGCCGGTTCGACTTCCGATCCGATGTCAGCGTTGCCGATCTTTCGGGCAATCCCGAAATCCATGATCAGCGCGTCGCCCTTCTTGCCGACCATGATGTTGGCCGGCTTCAGGTCCCTGTGCACGACGCCGGCCGCGTGAGCCGCCACGAGTCCTGGGATGACCGAGCGCAGGATGAGCAGCGCTCTGGCGACCGGGAGCTTCCCGTCACGCTTCACGATGGACGCCAGGTCGGTGCCGTCGATGTACGACATCGTGATGTACTTGATGCCGTCGATGTCGCCGAGGTCGTGAATGCGCACGACGTTCTTGTGCGTCACCTCCCGAGCCAGGAGCAGTTCACGCTTGAATCGTCGCTCGATCTCGCGTGCGGCGTCCGGGTCCTCCATCACCTCTGGCCGAATGACCTTGATGGCCACGGCGACACCGAGTTCCTCGTCCCATGCCTGATACACCGCTCCCATCCCTCCAAGACCAAGCATCCTGATGATGTGGTATCTGGAGCCGAAGGGCTTTCCCGGTGTGAGTGGACCGGTATCGTCCTCGTCGGAACGTCCTGACGCGGTCTGCCTGGCTCGGCCCGCGTGAGCCCGGTGCGGGGGCAGGCGTGTGACCGCCTGCGTTCCGTCGCCGTCTGCGGCAATGACCATGGTGGGGAGGTCGTCAGCATCGAACCGGGGACCCGGGCCGGCCACGGTTGGGGCGTCGAGCGACGGCCCGGTCGGACGTGGCTGGGGCAGCCCCGTCGTATCGGTCCCTCCACCGGGGATGGCGACCAGTGTGGGGGCGTCGAAGGGAGGTGGCGTCAGGACCGCGGCCGCGACCCCGCGCGCGGGCGCCTGGCAGTCGGGACACCGGTTCGAGGACACCGGAATCTCAGTACCGCAGGCCTGGCACGTCATGAGGTGAAGTCTACGCCACCCGGGTCACGTTTTTCTTCCATCACCCGGCGCGCGCGCCAGGCGTCAGGCCATCCGAATGGGCCGTTCGAACACGCCGGCAGATCGCTCAAATGGCAGGATCGCGCCCGGACGCCCAGTGGCGTGTTCGTTACGAGAACGTCAACACCATCAGCGAGAAATCGTCGTCGAGCGGTCCGGACCCCGTCACGCGTTTGACGCCTGCATACAGGCGGTCGCTCTCCATTGTCCCCGGCACGGCCGGTTCGAGCAGCATCGGTTCGAAGTCGGACAGAGACCATCGTTCCTGGCTGGTGGTCTCGACTTCGAACACGCCATCGCTGAACAGATAGACGGAACTGCCGGCTGGCAACGTGACCTGCTGCGTTTCGTACTCGACGCCCGGCATGGCGCCAATCATCAGCGCCGGCATGCCGAGGGGGGTGGCTGCCTGCTTGTCGGCAGGGACGAGGAAGGCCGGGTGGTGACCTGCCGAGCTGAACGTCAGCTCACGGTCACCGGCTCGGTACACGCCGTACCACATCGTGAAGTACAGGCCTCCGTGGCTGTCCATCTGAAACCGGTCGTTCAAGCTGCCAAGCACCTCCGCCGGGTGCTCAAAGTCGACCTGTGGCAACGCGCGTTGACGCAGCACGTTCAGTACGGTGACCGAGTGCATGGCCGAGCCGGCACCGTGGCCAGAGACATCGAGCAGGTAGAACGCAAAGGTGTTCGGGTCCAGCCAGGAGTATCCGAACGCGTCTCCCCCGAGCTGCATGGACGGGACGAACCGCCATTCGGCGAGTACCGGCCCGTCGGTGAGCGGCGGCGGCAGGAGCGAGAGCACGTACTTACTGGCCTTCTGGAGATCACGGTCGAGGCCCCGTGTTCGTTCGACGTCGCGGCGGCTGCGTCGTTCGTACTGAAGAAGATGGCTTCCCATGCTGAGGACGTCGCCTTCTTTCAGCGTCACGGGTGTGGTGAGGCGCTGTCCGCCAAGGAATGTCCCGTTTGTCGAGCCCAGATCCTCGACGACGGCGTCCCCATTGATGAGCGACACGCGTGCGTGGAGCCGCGAGACCTCGGTATCGGGCAGCGCGAGCGCCTGTCGTGCATCGCGCCCAATCGTGAGAGGCTCAGCGCCGAGCTCCATGCGCGCTCCCTCTTCGCCCTTCTTCGCCACCACCAGATAGTGTCCGATGATGTCTGGTGCATCGGTCACGTCGGGAGCCGACTTATGGCCGATGATGATCGTTCTCTCGAACTCGTCTTCTGGGATTGGCACCGCGTCCTCAGGATGTGTGGCGATGGTCACGTAGCTGATGCAACTGACGCCAGTAGGCGCAATTGTAGCCGACAAGCGCGCACACGCAGGCGGGTCGTAGATACGGCTACCTCCAGAATCACGGCTACCTTTTCCTCCCGGCACTTCTCTTTTCCCTCCGGCGATACAATGTCGAACGGGGTCACCGTGTGCGCACAATGCGGTTGGTGTGGACGGTGACACGGGCCCACGTGGCACGGCCGTTCTTCGTGAGCACTCGCGAAACCCGGCCCTGAATTGACGCGGAGAGATGGCCGAGTGGTTTAAGGCGGCGGTCTTGAAAACCGTTGGCTCTGAAAGGGGCCCGGGGGTTCGAATCCCTCTCTCTCCGCCATCTTCGTTGGCGTCGACTTCACCTCGTGCTTCCCGGAACCATTTACGCGTTCGGTCCGTTCGCACTGGACGTCCCGCAGCGCCGCCTCATGCGCGACGGGGAGCCCGTGCCGATCTCCGACCGACACGTCAGCGTCCTCGCCCACCTGCTCGCGCATGCCGGGACGGTCGTCTCGAAGGACGCGCTCGTCACCGCCGCGTGGGGCGACGTCGCGGTCACCGACAACAGCGTCGAACAAGCCATCTCAACCCTCAGGCGCGCAATCGGGAACGCATCCGATGGCACACCGTTCATCGAAACGATGGCCCGGCGCGGATACCGCTTCGCGACCAGTGTCACGAAATCGGCGAGCCGCGAATCCGACAGCGCCCTGGAGGCACTGCTCGCGCCGCACAGAGCCTGGCTCGAAGGCCGCGCGGCACTCGAGACGCTCAACCGCGATGCCATCACACATGCACGTGCGGCGTTCGAACAGGTGCTCGACAGTCTTCCAGACATGGCGTCAGCTCACGTCGGCATGGCGAACGCGTGCGCCATGCAGTTCGAGATGACTCGCGTTGGCCCGAGCCCAGACACCTTCAGCCTGCGCCTCGCCGCGCACCATGCCCAGGAAGCGTGTCGACTGGACCCATCGATGGGGGAAGCCTGGGCGACGCTCGGGTTTGTCCTGGCCCGCGTCGGTCGTCTCGACGATGCGCTGGCCGCATCCAGGCGTGCGATCGTGCTCGAGCCGGACAACTGGCGGCACCATCTTCGCCTTTCCTCGATGGCGTGGGGGGAAGAGCGGCTTCGCGAAGCCAAACGGGCGTTGAGCCTGCTGCCAGGCCTGCCGCTCGCCCATCTGCTGGCTGCAACCGTGCACGTCGGGCGCAACGCGCGTCAGGACGCTGAGCGCGAGCTGCGTGCGGGCATCGTCGGCGACAGTGAGTCGGACACCCGTGAACGTTTCGGAGCGGTAGCCCTGCACTGGCTGCTGGGCCTCATCCTGCTCGCCCGCGATGAGGACGCGGCGGCGCTCGTGGAGTTCGAACGCGAACTGGAGTTGGAGTCGCGGGGCCATCTGTACGCGCGCGAGTGCTGCGCGAACACCTGGTATGCCATCGGTGCGATGAGGCTCAGGCAGGAGCGTCCGAAAGAGGCGAAGGAGGCCTTCGAAGCGTGTCTGCTGAGGGCCCCGATGCACGTGATGGCCCGGGCGGGCCTGGCGGAGGTGGACGAAGACTGGTCTCGCCCCGAATCGTCTCAGGAAGCCACGGCAGGCGAGCGCGTGGAGATGACGGTGGAGGTGGCCATGGCCGAAGCCGTGACGCTGCTGCGACAAGGTGCAACGAGCGAGGCGGTGAAGGCGATTGACGTTGCACTGGCTTCGGCACCGCCTGGAAACGCCGCGTGGCTTCTCCCCCTCGATCCCCTCATCAGAACTGACACCGAACCTGACGCGTGGGCGCCACTTCTGGCGCGCGTGCGCGCTCGCGCGAGGTAAGGACCCTGAGGTCCAAGGGAAGTTTCAGCGCTTTTCAGCCAGGTTTTCAGGACAGCTCGCACCTCGACCCATCAGGATGGACGTGACATGGAGGTGTGTGATGCGTGCTGTTCTGTGCTTCGGCGTGATTCTGGTGTGTGCGGGTCCTGCGGTGGCTCAATCGGAGATGACGCCACCGCTCGCCAAGACGGTGAGCCTTTCGGGCCCCAGGTTTGGTCTGACCGCGCTCGGCGACGGCGTGGTGGAAACGCTCCACGACCGCTCGATTGATGTCCGTTCGACGATCTCTCAGTTCGGCTGGCAGTTTGAACGGCAGTTCTACAACAAGGACAGCGGCGTGGCCGCGGTCAACGAATGGGTGGTCTTGCTCGGAGGGATGGACCAGGGCGTCGTGCTGCCAAGCGTCAGCTGGCTGGTTGGATTGCGGACACGTGAAGGTACCGAGTTCGGAATCGGGCCGAACATCACGCCGGCCGGCGTCGCCCTGGCGCTCGCCGCCGGAGTCACTATTCGAGCGGGAGTGCTGAATGTGCCGATGAATGTCGCCGTCGTTCCGTCGAGCGCCGGACTGCGCGTGAGCTTTCTGACCGGCTTCAACATGCGGCGCCGGTGAACGGCCTACGGGAGGTTCCGGGGGGCGTCGGCACGGACTGGCTGGCGCTTCCCGNNTTCCCGGCGAGCGCATCCCACCAGCTGAAGTGCATGGCCAGGAGATGATCTTCGCGTCCGCGTCGGATCGGGAGTGGCGCCCAGGCGCTCATTGCATCTACGGTTGAGTTCGAGAATAATCCCCCCCGAGCAGCAATCCCCAGAAATCATGAAGCGGCTGGCCTTCCTTGCCCTCTTTGGTTTCGCGCTGCTCGCCTTCGCCTGCGGGGGAGCCTCCACCCCCTCGTCGCCTTCGTCTACAACAACGTCATCCAGTGCGGCGGTTCTGTCCGACACGCAGGTCCAGGTGATGGTCGCGC
>CXWL01109688.1_pt1 | contig 10300 bp, 10 predicted proteins | sample 590931 | NCBI WGS metagenome assembly CXWL01 (sample SAMEA3498368, study PRJEB10139) | groundwater metagenome | biome: water well; material: biofilm material | place: Germany | collected 2015-04-27
ACGTCATGCATCAACGCACCCACGCCCAGGTCCAGCAGTTCACCACCCTGCAGGCCCAGGGTGCGGCCGATCAGCAACGCAACCACCCCGGTGTTGAGCGCATGCGCGGCAGCGCGGTCACCCCCGCCCGTGACGATGCGGATGCCAATCTCGTCGGCGCTGAGCATCTTGTCGAGCATGGCCTGCGCCAATGCGGCCGTGGTGCGGCCGGCTTCCTTGGGCAACGCACCCACTGCATCGTTGGCCTCGCGCCAGGCTTTGGCAGCCTCGGCATGCTGGCGCTCGCAGCGCTGGGCGGATTCGCGTTGGGCGCTGAGCTGCTGGCGGTGTTCGGTCAGGGCGCGTTCTTCTGGGCTGGGCGCGGCGGCCAGGGCGGCGGCGGCCGCAGCAGCGGCAAGCTCTTCGGCCGACGGCGGCAGTTCGCTCTTGTCGGGTGCCCAGCGCACGCGCGCCAGACCCAGCCCGCGCAGGGTGGCGATCTGCTCGGGCGCAGCGATGCGAAAGCTCGACAACGGAAACGGATGCGACAACCAGCCACCGTCCAGGTGGATGTACATGCCGACGCGCAACTCCTCGACGGCGATGGTGCTGGACATAGGTCTCCCTGAAATTCACAACGGCACCCCACTGGGGATGCCCGACAACCTTGTTTTCGGGCGCCGGGCCACAAGACTTGAATCGGCCACGCCGCGCCGCCCATGCCCATGCGCAAGCGTGACATTTGCCGCACAAGCGGTGCCACAACACCGGGCACTCAGCGCTTTGTGAACTCGTTGAAGCCCCCCAACCACCCAGCCCGACAGTCTCCTAGACTGTGCGGGGGGCCGACACCCCTGGCCCACCGCCCCACCCAACCCGAAAAGCCGCACCATGATTCTTGAAATTGCCGACATCCGCATCGCCCCCGGCCAGAACGCCGCCTTTGAAGCCGCCATCCAGCACGCCCTGGCCACGGTGGCCAGCCGCGCGCAGGGCTTCAAGGGTGCCAATGTCAACCGCGGCATTGAAAGCCCCGAGCGCTACGTGCTGCAGATCTTCTGGGACACGCTGCAAGACCACACGGTGGGCTTCCGCCAGGGCCCGCTGTTTGGCGAGTGGCGCGCCATCATCGGCACGTTCTTCGCCGCGCCGCCGGTGGTGGAGCACTTTGAACTGGTGTCCAAGCCGTGAACCCGCCGATGGCCAGCTGGCAGACCGACCCCTTGCCCACAGCTTGGCGCCCAGCCACCCCAGGCCGGCTCCGTGGTTGATGTTCACCTGACACCCATGCTGCGCACACTCAAAGACCTGTTCGACACCCTGCTGGCGCCGCCCGCCACCGCGCCCGAGGCCAGCACCCACACCCTGCAGCTGGCCACGGCCGTGCTGCTGGTGGAGGTGATGCGTGCCGACACCGACATGCACGACAGCGAGCGCATTGCCGTGCTGGCCACGCTGCAACGCAAGTTCGGCCTGGCCGACGACGAGGCCGCACGCCTGCTGGACCTGGCCCACCACACACAGCGCCAGGCCATCCACTTCCACGCCTTCACCTCAGCGCTGAATGCCCGGCTGGACCACGCCCAGAAGGTGCTGGTGGTTGAAGCCATGTGGCAAGTGGCCTACGCCGACGGCCACCTGGCCGCCCATGAAAACCATGTGTTGTGGCGCGTGGCCGACCTGTTGCACCTGCCGCACGGTGCCTACATCAACGCCAAGATGCGGGCCAAGGCGGCCAGCGAAGCTTGACGCTGGCGCACAAAACCAGCTTGGCACCCCTCATTCACGGGGCCCATGGGTCCAAAGTGGGCTGGGCAAGTTTTTGAGGGATTGCCGCTGCGTATGCCGCTGGCTAATCTGCTGGCAGCCTGCAATTTCGTGCAGGCGCCATGCAGGAGCCCGCACCATGCAAGTTTCCACATCCCTGAAGCGCGGCGCCGCCGTCGCGGCCCTCAGCCTCTTTGCGTTGCCCACCCTGGCGCTGCCACTTTCCACACTGACACTGCTGCAGCCCAGCGGCACCACCAGCGGCACTGTCCCGGTGCAAATCTGGGTGGCCCTGGGCGTGGACGCCAGCGCCACGGTGCCCCTGGCGCTGGACGGCACCACCAGCAGTTTCGACACCATCGAGTTGGCTGAATTCGCCAGCGTTTCCCAGGTTCAGCACACGGTCTGGGCCAGTTGCTCCACCACCTTTTGGCCACAGCCGCCGCAGGCCGCCTGTTTCGACGCCGCCTCGGCCTGGAAGTTCGAATTCAACTACGACCCACCTTCGATGCTGGTCGAAACCGGCAGCCTCGCGCCCGGCGAAACGCGCGTCTACTTGTTTGGCTCGTTCGTGCCACAAAACGGCGCTGTGGCACCAGGCTTCTACCGGTCCAGCAACTTTGGCCTGGAATACATCGTTACCGGCCTCGACCAGGCCGGGGCCCCACTGACGCGCTATTTCGCCATTGCCAACACCTGCAACAGCGGCGACGCCGCCTGCACCTTCACACGTGAAGTGATCGCCGTGCCCGAACCCGCCACCTACGCCAGCATGGCGCTGGGCCTGGCCGCCATCGGCGGCTTCGTGGCTCGCCGGCGCAAGGCCACCGTCGCCGCCTGACACCCGCCTTGCAACGGCGCACTGCCCGCATCAGGCGGGCAGTTTCATTTGTACGCGGCAACCCTGGCCCGGCTCGCTGCGCACGGCCACCGTGCCACCGTGCAAATCAACAATGCGCCTGACGATGGCCAGACCCAGGCCCTTGCCTTCTTCGCTGCTGGCCGGGGCCACGCTGTCGCGGCTTTGGTAGTGGCGGTCAAACAAGTGCGGCAGGTCGTGCGCCGGTATGCCCGGGCCTTGGTCGATCACACTCACCCACACCTCGCCCGGCCTGGCCTCGGCCGCCAGCACGATGGCCGCGCCGGCCGGCGTGAACTTGAGCGCGTTGTCCAGCAGGTTGGCCACCGCGCGCTCAAACAACTCCACGTCCACCTCGGCCACCGGCGGCGCGCTGCCGATCTGCTCAAAGCGCAGTGCCACGCCTTGCTGCACGGCACGTTCGGCAAAGCGCAGTGTGATGTCGTCCAGCACCTCACCCAGGTCCAACCGTGTCAGGCGCAGCTTGAACTCGGGCTCGTCCAGCAGCGCCAGGTCGCCCAGTGACCGCACCAGGCTGGCGGCATTGCGCGTGTTGCGCAGCGCCACTTCCACCAGGCGGCGGTCGTCGGCACTTGTGGGGTCGGCGGCCCAGCGTGACTCCAGTGTTTCCAGGCAGGCCACGGTGGCGGTGAGCGGGCTGCGCAGGTCGTGCGACAGGTTGCTGACGCTTTCGCGCCGGAAGTGGTCGAGCCGGCGCAGCTCGTCCCATTGCCGCCGCAGCGTGGCCAGCAGTGCGTGGAAGCCACTGCGCAGGCGGCCAAATTCGTCGTCGGTGTGCGGGCCTGCGCTGGGCGCCATGGCGGTGGTGGTGAAGCCGGTGCGCTCGGCCAGCGCCACCTCGTCGCTCAGCACCCGCAGCGGGCGCGTCACGGCCACGATGATCCACGCGCCCAGCGCCGTGGCCAGCAGGATCACCGCCACGCTGGAGGCCAGTGCGGGTGAAGCCAGGCTGCTGCGCAAAATCTCCCAGCGCGAGGCCGGCAGCCCCGGCTTGCGGCACACCAGGTACAGGTAACCGGCGGCCGAGCTTGACGGGCGTATCACCGCTTGCTGCAGCACACGCGCGGCCACCACGGCATCGGCATTCATGTACTCGGGGTCGTCACCCATGACGTAGGCGGCCAGGCGGCGGTTGCCACGCGCGGCCGCTTCGGCCGCCTGCTGCACCGGCGCCAGCCCCACCTTGAAGCCTGGCGCCAGCCGCGTCCGCCCCGTGCTGGCCAGCACCGTGCCGTCGGCCGCCAGCAGGTAGAGCTGGCTGTCGGGTTCGTACAGCATCAAGTTGCGCAGGAAGGCGGCAAAGTCTTCGGGGTAACGCTGGTGCTGGTCGAGCAGGTCTGCGTGCTGCATCACCACCCGCGCCAGAAAAGCGTCACCGCGTTGCCAGGTGCTTTCGTGCTCAAAGCGCTCAAAGGCCACCACCACCGTCACGATCACGCCCAGGGCTGTGGCCAGGCCCGTCAGGAAGACGGTCAAGGCCAGCCTGAATCTGACCGTCACGGCGGCGCGTCCCGCATCTTGTAGCCCGCGCCGCGCACGGTAAGGATGTAGCGCGGGTTCATCGGGTCAAGCTCCACCTTGGCACGCACGCGGTTGATGTGCGTGGTGACGGTGTGCTCGTAACCTTCGTGCGAATAGCCCCACACCGCGTCCAGCAGTTGCGCGCGTGAAAACACCCGCCCCGGGTGGCTGGCAAAGTGCAGCAGCAAGTCAAATTCAAGTGCCGTGAACTCCACCGGCGCGCCACGCACACGCACCTCGCGCCGCACCGGCAGGATCTCCAGCTCGCCGTTGTTTACCGCCTGGCTGGGTGCCGGTGCGGCGGCGGCGGCACGCAGCAGCGCGGCGCGGCGCAGCAAGGCCTTCACACGGGCCAGCAACTCGGCCATGGAAAAGGGCTTGGTCAGATAGTCGTCGGCGCCCAGCTCCAGCCCCAGCACGCGGTCCAGCTCGGTGCTCTTGGCGGTGAGCATGAGGATGGGCGTGGCGCTGCCCTTGGCGCGCAAGGCCTTGCACACTTCCAGCCCGTCCAGCAGCGGCATCATCAGGTCCAGGATCAGCACGTCGCTGGCGTGCTGGGCCTCGTGCGCCAGCGCGGCGCGGCCGTCGGGCACCGCCGTCACCGTGTAGCCCGCGTTTTGCAGGTTGAGCACGATGAGGTCGCGGATGTCGGCCTGGTCTTCGGCAACGAGGATGTGGCTGGGCATGCAAAAGGGTCGAGACAAGCGCGCCGTTCTTACACCAATGTGATCTGGCTGTGATCATTGGTGAGCTGGGCGCGAGGTGGCCTCTGCACAGTGTAGTCACCCCACTGCACCACGGAGCCCACCCATGCAAGCCACCGCCCACGCCCCTTCAGCCCACCCAGCCGCCCACGCCGTAACTTGGGCCGAGATGGCCCCGCACCGCCCTTACCTGGTGAACTTTGCGCGCCGCCGCCTGCTGGACCCGGCGCTGGCCGAAGACCTGGTGCACGACGTGTTTGAGGCCGTGGCCACGGGCCGCGCCGAATTTGGCGGCCGCGCCGCCGTGCGCAGCTGGCTGGTGGCCATCCTCAAGCACAAGATCGTGGACCTGGTGCGCCAGCGTGTGGGTCACGACAGCCTGGACACCCACTTCGACGACGCGGACAGCGGCGAAGACGGCGCATCAGGCATCAGCCTCACCTGCCCGCAGCCACGCCCCGACGAGGTGGCCGAACAGCGCCAGTTGCTGGGCCGTGTGTTGCAACGCATTGGTGAGCTGCCGGCCACGCTGCGCAACGCAGTGGAATTGCGGCTGCTGCGGGACCAGAGCACGGCCGAGGTGTGCCACGCACTGGCCATCACCGAGCAGAACCTGTTTGTGCGCCTGCACCGCGCACGGCGCGTGCTGGCCGCGTGACGCCGGTCGCGTCGTCAACACCCTCTCAGTGTGGCGGCCCCAGGCCTATGGGCGCAGGCACACTCATCACGATCTTGCGGAACAGCGGTTTGAACTCGGCCGAAGGCTCGTGCCCGGTGAGCGGGTCCTTGTTCTGCGAGAAGGCCGCGTCCAGCAGCGCCCAGTCGTCAGCGCTGAGCTCGCGCCGGGCCACGGGCAGCACCTCACGCTCTTCAACGTCCATGTGCTCCAGGTAGGACGCAATGTACTGTTGCAGGCCTTCTTCAAAGGCCTCGCGGCGCGACTCACCCAGCACTTCAAAGGCCAGCAACTGGTGCTCCAGCGCACGGATGGCCTTTTCGCTGTTGGCGTGGTCACGGTCCAGGCGGTCGAGCACCGGCGCCAAGTCAGGGCAGCGCCCGCGCAGCACCGGAAACAGCAGCTCGCTTTCCTTGCTGTGGTGCAGTTTTTCGGGGAATTCGTCCACGTAAAACAGCATCGCACGCACGACATCAAAGTCGGGAAACGTGTTTTCGCGCCGGGCCTGCGCGAGCAGCATGGAGAGTGACCGCAGCATGGCCGCCAAGGCCTGATGCTCGTCTTGAAGGATGTCGAGGGTGGCATGTCGCATGGGGTGCGAGCATGGCAGCGCGGGCGAGGCCGCGCTTGACGCATATCAAGCCACGGCGCCCCTGTGCACTTGGTGGCGCTCCACACGCTGCGGCGCAAAAGCCGCTTCCAGCGCAGCCAGCAGCGCACGCGCCTTGCCGCTGTTGTCGGCACCCAGGTTGCACACGTAAACGTCCAGCGTCACCGCGCCCAGCTCGGGCCAGGTGTGCACGGCCAGGTGCGACTCGGCCAGCAGCACCACACCCGTCACCCCACCGGGCGCCGGGAAGGCGTGAAACAGCTCGCCCACCGGCTGCAGCCCGGCGGCGGCCACGGCCTGCAGGCACAGCGCACGCAGCGCCGCCGGCGCCACCATGGGCGGCGCGCTGGCGGGGCAGCCACGCAAGTCGGCAGTGAGGTGCAGGCCATGCATGCGGCAGATCATAAGGAGGCACCCTTGGTGGCTCCTAGAATTCCAGGCTCTGCTTTTCCACACCACAGCCCATCGCGAGCCAGCCGCCCACCATGACCACACCCCAAAGCCCCGACACCACCCTGATGGCCAACGCCATTCGCGCCCTGGCCATGGACGCCGTGCAGCAGGCCAATTCCGGCCACCCCGGTGCACCCATGGGCATGGCCGAGATGGCCGTGGCGCTGTGGGGCGGTGCGCTCAAACACAACCCGGCCGACCCGCACTGGGCCAACCGCGACCGCTTTGTGCTGAGCAACGGGCACGCGTCGATGCTGCTGTACGCCTTGCTGCACCTCACCGGCTACGCGCTGCCCATGAGCGAGCTGCGCAACTTCCGCCAACTGCGCAGCTTGACACCCGGCCACCCTGAAGTGGACGTGACACCCGGCGTGGAAACCACCACCGGCCCGCTGGGCCAGGGCCTGGCCAATGCCGTGGGCATGGCGCTGGCCGAGAAGCTGCTGGCGACTGAGTTCAACCGGCCAGGCCACACCGTGGTCGACCACCGCAGCTACGTCTTCATGGGCGACGGCTGCTTGATGGAAGGCATCAGCCACGAAGCCATCGCGCTGGCCGGCGCCTGGAAGCTTGGCAAACTCGTGGCGCTGTACGACGACAACGGCATCAGCATCGACGGCAAGGTGCAACCCTGGTACGTGGACAACGCCGGCATGCGCTTTGCCGCCAGCGGCTGGCAGGTCATAGGCCCGGTGGACGGGCACGACGCCGCCGCCGTGAGCGCGGCCTTGGCGCAGGCCCATGCCGGCACGGGCACGGCGCCCACGCTGATCATCTGCAAAACCGCCATCGGCAAGGGCAGCCCCAACCGCGCCGGCACGTCCAAGGCCCACGGCGAGCCGCTGGGCGCTGAAGAGATCAAGCTCACACGCGCCGCGCTGGGCTGGACGAGCGAGCCGTTTGTGATTCCTGAAGCCGCCTACAGCGCCTGGGACGCCAAGGCCGCCGGCCACGCCGCACAAACCACCTGGAACGAGGCCTTTGCCGCCTACCGCGCGGCCCACCCCGAACTGGCCGCCGAATTTGTACGCCGCATGCGGGGTGAGCTGCCCGCCAACTTTGCCCAGACTGCCGTGGACGCCGTGGTGGCCGCCCACACCAAGGCCGAAACCGTGGCCAGCCGCAAGGCCAGCCAGATCACGCTGGAAGCCTTTACCAAGGCGGTGCCGGAAATGCTGGGCGGCAGCGCTGACCTGACGGGCAGCAACCTCACCCACATCAGCAGCACACCCGCGCTGCGTTTTGACGATGCCGGCACACCCAACGGCGGCCGCCACATCAACTACGGTGTGCGTGAATTCGGCATGGCCGCCATCATGAACGGCGTGGCCCTGCACGGCGGCTTCATCCCCTACGGCNNCCCTACGGCGGCACCTTCCTGACCTTCAGCGACTACAGCCGCAACGCCATCCGCATGGCCGCGTTGATGAAAAAACGGGTCATCCACGTCTTCACCCACGACAGCATTGGCCTGGGTGAAGACGGCCCCACGCACCAGAGCGTGGAACACGCCGCCAGCCTGCGGCTGATCCCCAACCTCGATGTCTGGCGCCCGGCCGACACCGCTGAAACCGCCGTGGCCTGGACCATGGCCCTGGGCAACGCCCTCCGCCCCAGCGCGCTGCTGCTGAGCCGCCAGAACCTGCCCTATGCACCCAAGGCCGGGTTGGACGAAATCAGCAAGGGCGCCTACGTGCTGGCCGAGCCAGCCGAAGTGGGCATCAAGAAGAAGGCACAAGCCGTGATCATTGCCACTGGCAGCGAGCTGCAACTGGCCCTGCACGCACAGCAGTTGCTGGCCGAACGCAAGATCGCCGTGCGGGTGGTGAGCATGCCCTGCACCAGTGTGTTTGACCGCCAGAGCGCCGCCTACAAGAAGTCTGTGCTGCCCGCCGGCCTGCCACGCATTGCGGTGGAAGCCGGCGTCACCGACGGCTGGTGGAAATACGGCTGCGCCGCCGTGCTGGGCATAGACACCTTTGGCGAAAGCGCCCCGGCGCCGGCGCTCTTCAAGCACTTCCACCTCACGGCGCAGAACCTGGCCGACGTGGTGCGCAAGGTGCTGGGGCGCTGACCTCTCTGGGCAGCGATGCATCACCCCCCGAGTAAGGGGTGGTGGAGCCGATAGGGACTGGCGGCAGTCACGAGACTGACCCAGGCGCCTCCTAAGGTTGGGGCCAAGCGCATGGGCCGTCGCCGCAAGAAGCGGCGCGGCCCGTGGCTTTGCATTGCACCCCATCCAACCCCAGGAGAGACCTTCATGCGCAAGAACATCGTGGCCGCGCTCATCGCCGCCGCCATCAGCAGCGGCGCCTTCGCTGCCAACACCGACGGCACCAGCAGCCAGTCGGCCTACGTCACCTCCACTGCCGCCAACTGGTCGGTCAAGGCCCTGTTGACGGTGGGCGACTCGGCCCAGAACACGCCGGCCTACCGCATGGTGGGCATCCCTGACGGCATGGGTGCCTACGCCAACGACGACGGCACCACCTTCACGCTGCTGATGAACCACGAGATCGGCACCACGCTGGGCGCCGTGCGCGCACACGGCTCGACGGGCGCTTTTGTGTCTGAATGGAAGATCAACAAGAGCGACCTGCGTGTGCTCAGCGGCAACGACCTGGCCACGAGCAACCTGGTGTCCACGGGCGCCGGCACCTGGGCGCCGGCCACCGGCACCGCCAACGCGTTTGCACGCCTGTGCTCGGCCGACCTGCCGGCCGTGAGCGCCTTCTACAACGCGGCCAGTGGCCTGGGCACACAGTCGCGCATCTTCATGAACGGCGAAGAAGCCGGCAACGAAGGCCGCGCCTACGGCTTTGTGGCCACCGGCGCCGACAAGGGCAAGAGCTACGAGCTGGCCAAGCTGGGCAAGTTCTCTTGGGAAAACAGCCTTGCCAACCCCTGGAGCGGCAACAAGACGGTGGTCATCGGCCTGGATGACTCCACCCCGGGCCAGGTCTATGTCTACACCGGCTTCAAGACCAACACCGGCAATGAGGTGCAGCGCGCCGGCCTGGACAACGGCAGCCTGCGTGGTGTCAAGGTCAACGTGGCCAGCGCCCAGGGCGGCGCCACGGGCAACCTGGAGCAAGGCCAGATCAACGGCGCCTTCAGCACCGTGGCCGTGGACACCAGCGTCAACGGCGCGGCGCAGCAAGCGGCGTCACGCGCCAGCGGCATCACCGAATTCGCCCGCCCCGAAGACGGCCAGTGGGCCGACGCCAAGACCTTCTACTTTGTCACCACCGGCGCCGACCCTGACGGCGCCGGGTCTGTGGGCACGCAGACCGCCCGCCTGTACAAGCTGACCTTCGCCGAAGCCTCGGGTGTGGTGGACTACGACAACGGCACCGTCGCTATGGTGCTTGACGCCTCCACACTCACCGGCACCGACGGCGCCACCGCGCGTTCGTTTGACAACATCACCGTGGGAAAAAACGGCGAAGTGCTGATCCAGGAAGACCCGGGCAATTCGTCCTACATCGCCAAGACCTGGGTGTTTGACCCCATCACTGGCACGGCCACGCAGATTCTCAAGTCCGACACCAACCGCTTCATCACCGGCGCGGCCGGCTTCCTGACGCAGGACGAAGAGAACTCCGGCATCATCGAAATCACCGACGTGCTGGGCAAGGCCGACGGCAAGCGCTACTTTGCTGGCGTGACACAGGCGCACTACGGCATCGCGGGTGAACTGGTTGAAGGCG
>CXWL01017733.1_pt1 | contig 10298 bp, 8 predicted proteins | sample 590931 | NCBI WGS metagenome assembly CXWL01 (sample SAMEA3498368, study PRJEB10139) | groundwater metagenome | biome: water well; material: biofilm material | place: Germany | collected 2015-04-27
CAACAATATAAAATATATTTTTCTTGACAATTTTTTTACCCACTCTAAATCACATAGAGCCAGTTTTATCGAGTAGACCAGTACTTAAGTGTTCCACTTCTGTCAAAGAATAAATGAATTCCAGTTCCAGGACCGATAATATCACCTCCAGTGACTGGAAGATCAGCTCCAAAGAGATTGTATTCCCAAGTGTCTCCACTTGGACTGTTACGTGTTCCATAACACCATTTGCAAGGAAGCCCCCAAGAAGCGATCACTTGTTCTTTTGTCATGCCAACCACCAGTTCTTTTTGATCGATTGCTCTGCGTATTTCTGCCGGCATACTGGCGTCAGATAATACATCTTGTCTAATTTTATGTTCTCTTGCTAATCCGCATCCATTAAGTAGTATTGTGGCTGCGACTAAGGCGATAGATAGTCTGTTATTCATTAAGGAGGTCATCTGCGGTATAACCAAGTTTTCATGCATATACTTTATAGGTGTTATTTGCTTGTGCATCAATAATACTTTATCTTCCGGATAAATAACAACGAATTATACTGATTGTGAATAACGGGGTCAGAGTAAGTTATGAATAACGGGGTCAGTGAATAACGGGGTCAGAGTAAGTTATATTTGACCCCGTTATTCGGACCCCGTTATTCCGTGTTAGCTCAAACTCGATCTAACAACTTCAAAAATTAACCTGAATTGAATCTGACATTGACTGACTGAATTCGACCCTAATGAGTCGTTCATAAATAACTGTAACACTTGGATCGCATCTGGCGGGCACACTGCGGCGTTGTTCGTCGTCGCCATAGCTCGCTATGACTCCTACTCTCGCCTTGCATTGCATCCCGCCAGACGCGCCCAATTGTCACACTTATTTCTTCACGGCTCCTAAGCTGACTCTGTAGAATGTCTGAATTTGGAACACCGTAAAAGTGCGTGTTCCGCCTCATCACCACTACCAACCATTCCGGTCAAAATCCTGCCAGTAATTCCAGTCGAAAGCAGCCACGCGACACACTGGAAACCGCTAACGTTTAGCGGGTCTTATTGATCGCTTGTTTTACAACACTCGCCCAAACTAGGGCAGTGGCGGCAACCCAAGTTCCTTGAGGAATCCGTTGTGTTTTCCGGTAGCCTCATTGACCTTTTTCTCCAGCACCACCAATTCCGTGTGCACGGCTTTCAAATCGATCGTTTCTTCCTGCTTTGCAGTGCTGATATAGCGCGAAATGTTAAGGTTGTAGCCGTTCGCTTCGATCTCTTCCATCGTCACGCGCCGGGCATACCGCTCTTCTTCCTTGCGGAACTGATAGGTATCAATGATCTTGTCGATATGCTCCGGCAGCAAGCGGTTTTGGCGCTTGCCTTTCTCGAAGCGTTCGCTGGCGTTGATGAACAGCACATCGTCGGGCTTCTTGCACTTTTTCAGCACGAGAATGCAAACCGGAATACCCGTTGAAAAAAACAGATTGGCGGGCAGGCCGATCACCGTGTCGATGTGGCCGTCTTTCAGCAGTTTGGTGCGGATACGTTCTTCCACGCCGCCACGGAACAGCACGCCGTGGGGCAGGATGATGGCCATGATCCCTTCGGGCTTCAGGTAGTGAAAGCCGTGCAGCAGAAAGGCGAAGTCGGCGGCGGATTTGGGCGCAAGGCCATGGTTCTTGAAGCGCATATCCTCGCCCAGCGCCTCGGTCGGCTCCCAGCGGTAACTGAACGGCGGGTTGGCCACCACCGCATCGAACTTCGGCATCCTGGCCGGGTTGGTTTCGCGTAGCCAATCCCAGTCGTTGGTGAGGGTGTCGCCGTGATAAATCTCGAACTCCGAATCCTTCACCCCGTGCAACAGCATGTTCATGCGTGCCAGGTTGTAGGTGGTGATGTTCTTCTCCTGCCCGAAGATCTTGCCGATGCCGTGGGTGCCGAGCCGGTGGCGCACGTTCAGTAGCAGCGAGCCGGAGCCGCAGGCAAAATCGAACACGCTATCCAGTTGCTTCTTTTTGCCGGTGGCGGGTTCCTGACTGTCCAGCGTGACAATGCCTGACAGAATGCTGGAAATCTGCTGCGGCGTATAGAACTCGCCCGCTTTCTTGCCGGAACCGGCGGCAAACTGGCCGATCAGGTATTCGTAGGCGTCGCCCAGGGTGTCCTTGCCGGTGGAGAATTCCGCCAAGCCATCAGCAATGGCCTTGATGATGGTGCAGAGTTTGGCATTGCGAGCCTCATAGCCCTTGCCCAGCTTTTCCGAATTCAGGTTGATCTCGGAGAACAACCCGCCAAAGGTGCTGGCGAAGGACTCATTCTCGATGTAGTCAAAGCCCTTTTGCAGGGTATGCAGCAATTCCCCGTTCTGCGTGCGCGCCATCTCCGCGATGCTGCCCCACAGGTAGTCGGGCTTAATCACATAATGCGTTTTGCGGCGCATCTGCTTTTCAAATTCAGCGGTATCGTCTGGGTTCTGCGCATACCACACCGCCAAAGGCGTGCGGCGGTCGCCAGCGTCCAGCTTGGGATAATCCGGCCCCAGCTCCTTTTGCGCCGCCGTCTCGTAGTTGTCCGACAAATAGCGCAGGAACAGGAAGGAGAGCATGTAATCGCGGAAGTCGTCCGCGTTCATCGCCCCGCGCAGTTGGTCGGCAATGCTCCACAGGGTGTTGCCCAGTTGTTTTTGATCTTGTTCGGTCATGAGTCCTTCTTTTTTGATTTTCTCAGTGCTGCGGGCAACTGTTTCACGACCCGATCGAAATCGCTGTCCAGTTGATCGGTGTCAGCAATACGGGCGGTGTTGAACTGCTCATACTCGCCTTCAGCAAAAGCCTTGGCCATTTCGTGCGAAATTTTCCCGGCATGGTTCAAGATGTCGCGGTCGTTGATGGTCAAAAAGCCATGCAACTTGGTGATCCAGTCACCCATGTGCATTGGCACGCGGCGCATCGCCTGACCTTCGGCGAAGACCAGATACTGCTCCACCAGATTGTTGAGCGCGGCTAGTTCGTCGGCGTTGAGGTAATTCTTGGCAATGCTCACATCGGCCTTGCGCACCTTGCCACCCCGCCAGTTGGTCAGCCCCATGTTCGGCTGGCTTTTGTCGGCGCGAGTATGGATGATCTCCGCCGCTGTCTGCCCGGTGATGGCCCAATGCATCTTGTTTTGCACCGTCTGGAAAAACGCGATGCTCTCCGGTTGAGTGGGGTCGTAATCGACGCTGGTGGCGTAGATGTCAGTGATTTTTTGATAAAAGCGCCGCTCGCTTGTGCGGATGTCCTGAATGCGGCGCAGCAGCTCGTCGAAATAATCAAAGGGCTGATCCGGGTTTTTCAGGCGCTCGTCGTTGAGCACAAAACCTTTCACAATAAATTCGCGCAAATGCCGCGTGGCCCACTGGCGAAAGCGCGTAGCCGTGTGGCTTTGTACGCGGTAGCCTACGGAGATAATGGCATCCAGATTGTAGTGTCGGGTGCGGTACTGTTTGCCATCGGCGGCAGTTGTAAAGAAATCCTTTACAACTGACTCTTCGTTAAGTTCTTGTTCTAAAAAAATGTTTTTCAGGTGCTGCCCTATGTTTTGCTTGGTGGTGCCAAACAACTCTGCCATCAGCGCCTGACTAAGCCAAACGGTTTCATCCACAAACCGCACATCCAGCTTGATTTGCCCGTCTTCACTTTGGTAGATCACAAACTGCGATGTGTTACTGTTCGTCATGGCGCTGCTCTCCGATTACTGCCCAGCTCGATCAATTTCGTGACGCCACGAAAATGATCGGAAGCCGCATGGCCAGAGGCTTCGCAGGATTCCATAGCACGCTGAATGGCGGTTTGAAAATTCTCCCAACGAGCATAACCCAGAGGGACTTGCAGATCGCGGGCAAACCAGAATTCAATGCCTTCGGCATCCGCCCGCTGGGCTGTGGCTTCCAGATTCTGTTGCAGGGCTTGCAGTTGTTTATCCATCACTCTCTCCCCTCAATCAAGCGCTTCTCCCGCTCAATCTCGGCAATCAATTCCTCTTCGGTCGGCAGTATGCGCTGATACTTGGAGGCAAAAAGTTGCTGACTCTCTTTGATCACCGAGTATTTGACGATGGTTTCATCCTTGCTGTCGCAAAGAATAATGCCAATGGTGGGGTTGTCGTCATCGCCGCGCTTGAGGTCGTCAAACATGCGCACATACATGTCCATCTGGCCAATGTCCTGATGGCTGAGCTTGCCGGTTTTCAGGTCGATGATGACAAAGCACTTGAGCAGATAATTGTAGAAAACCAGGTCAATAAAAAAGTGGCTGGCTTCGGTGCTGATGCGCATTTGCCGGGCGACGAACGAGAATCCCTTGCCCAGCTCCAGCAGAAACTTTTGCAGCTCATCAATAATCGCCTGCTCCAGCCGGCTCTCTTTTAGCTGGCCCGCTTCCGGCAGTTGCAGGAACTCCAGCACATAAGGGTCTTTGATGAATTCCAGGTGGGTAGATGTGCCCTGTGTTGGCGATGGCGTGGTCTGGGTTGAAAGCAGGCGCTGAAAACTCCGGCTTTTGATGTTGCGTTCCAGTTGGCGCACGGTCCACTGCTGCTCTCTGGCCTCGCGGCAGTAATAGTCGATGGCCTGCGGCGAATCCACGCGCATGATCAGGCGCAAGTGGCTCCAGCTCAAATCTCTACACGCTGTGTAGAGAATCGCCTGGTCGGGAAAGGTCAAATAGAACTGGCGGCAGTTGTACAGGTTGGCATAAGAAAAGCCCTTGCCGAAATCCGCCGTCAACGCTGTTGAGAGGTCTTCAATCAGGCGTGTGCCGTATTGGGCTTTGTGCTGCCCAAGCTGCTCTTCTTCTACAATCCGTTGGCCAATGAGCCAGTAGGCTTCCACCATGGCAGCATTCACCGCCGAACGCGCCTTGCCGCGCGCCTGTTCGAGGATGTTTTTGATGTCGGCGTGAAATGTGGTCAATGCACTCGTGCCTGTACTTCATCCAGAGAGGGGAAAAGCTGCTGCAGCAGGCCTTTTTTATGGGTCTTGAGCGTGTCGAGCTTTTGGGTTTGGGCGGTGATGAGGTCGTCGAGGGAAGCGAGGCAGTCGGCGATTTTTTGTTGCTCTATTAATTTAGGCAAACAAATTTCTAAACTTGAAACATCCTCTTTCGTAAACCCCTTGATGGCCATACCTTGATTTAACGAAAGAAAAGCATTTTTAAGTGATTTAAGGTAATACGCCACAAAGACAAGATCGTCTTTGGTCGGCGTGAAACTTGTGAAGTCTTGGCTTGTACAGATCGGCTTTTTTGTAACGGCGAGCTTACCCACGCTTACTCTTGAGACCAGCAAGATACTATTGGCTGGAACTAATTTTGTGGCAGTTTCTTGAATGGCTTCATCAGTAATAAATCTGCTTATTTTTATGTCATGGATAGAGTCTTCGGAAATATCCGAGCTTGATATCCAAGGGTTTTTGCCTTCCCAGTAGCCATTGTTTTCTTTATTAGGTGTTCCTCCACCTGTAAATTTGCCTATGCCCCCTAGCTTCGTTTTTTCCCACTCCCCCGCCTCCCGAAACTCAGGAAAGCGCAGCTTGGGCAGTAACGCCTTCTTTCTTTGCTCACACATCGTTTCCCTCCGAAGACGGTAAAACCACCCCGTCAGGCTTCGCCTGCCACCCCTCCAAAGGAGGGGAATTTTGTGCTGGCTTTACTTGGCATCCTTCCAAAAGTAGGGAATTTTCTGAATCATTCCCCTCCTGCGGAGGGGTGCCCCGCAGGGGCGGGGTGGTTAAAGCCGGATGCTGTAAAAGAAACTGCATCACTCCCGATAAATTACTTTTCACATCTCTATCCAACAAATGGATTACGGTCAAATCCAGACTCATTAAATAAGCATCCCGTTCAGCATCATATTCCGCCTTGTGGTCATGACTACTGCCATCTATTTCAATCACGACAGCTTTTTCAGCGCAGTAAAAATCGACAATGTAATTGCCGATGATCTTCTGCCGATCAAAATCCAACCCTGAAAATTGGCTGTTCTTGATTTGGTTCCACAACAACACTTCAGACAAGTTGCCCGCTCGCCGTAACTCTTTGGCGCGTTGTTTTAGTGCCGGATTGTACGGCAGGGTCATATAGCGAGTCGTTTTCCGCATCATGACCACCCCGTCAGGCTTCGTCCACCACCCCTCCAAAGGAGGGAAATGACCCAGAAATTCCCCTCCTTTGGAGGGGTGGCCCGCAGGGGCGGGGTGGTAAACGGGGTAATTTTATTACTCATACGCCCCCAGCCCTGAAATCTCCCGCTCCTGGGCAAGTTTATGCAGTAACGGGATCAGATCTTCCATCAGCGCCAGTTCCGCCTTGGTGCGCGCTTTCCAACCTAGCTGCTGCGGAGCCATGAGATCACTCAACTGTTCGCCGTCGAAGATCATGCGGCGCAGGATGGCGTCCACAAAGCCTTGCAGGGCGACGGTGGCGAGGCCATGTTTGGCAGCCACATCGGCGACAGCTTGGTTGGTTTTGGCGACCTTATATTGAGCGTATTCCTCTCGAACACCTTGCACGGTATGGGGTTTGCTGATGTCGAGGCTATCGATGTATTCGGTGAGGGCGTCCCGGTCGTCGATGAACTTGGCATCGGACTGAATCAAGCCAATCAACTCGGCGAGGTTCATCTTCTGCTTGCCCGGCACCTGGCTGGCGTAGCGGGTAATCAGCGCCATGATGTAGTCGTAATCGATCAGGCTTGATGCAAACAGCACGAACTCGAAATCGAGCTGCTGGATTGCCGGATCGGTTTTGTCGTCGCGCTTGTCCTGTTGCGCTTTCAGGCGCTGGGCGGTGTCCAGATAGACGCCCTTGAAGCCCTGCAACTGCTCTTTGGGCAATACCTGCTCGATGGTTTGGGTGTTTTCCTTTGTTAAGTCGGTGTACTGGTCGAGCTGGGTCTTGAGGCGCTGCACTTCCTTGAACAGGTTGATGAACTGGCCGCGCGCCGCGTCGCCCTTGAGCTTGGGTACGTCGCCGGGAATGTTGGCCAGCCCCTGGGATTGCATGAAGTCGCCAAGCTTTTGCACGGCGGTTTGCAGCTTGGTTATGACTACCGGCGCCTTGTCCACCAGCCAGATTTCCTTGGCCGGTTTGGCGGATTGACCGGAGAAGAGCCCGATGGCGGTATCCACCGCCTCCTGCTGCTGGCGGAAGTCGAGGATGTTGCCGTAGGGCTTGGTGTCGTTGAGTACGCGGTTGGTGCGCGAAAACGCCTGAATCAGGCCGTGGTACTTGAGGTTTTTGTCCACGTAGAGGGTGTTCAGGTATTTGGAATCGAAACCGGTGAGCAGCATGTCCACCACGATGACGATATCGATCTTCTGCGCGTGGGGCAGGTCCTGATTGGGGTATTGCTGATCCTTGATGCGCTTTTGCACATCCTGATAGTAGAGATCGAACTCGCCAATGCTGTGGTTGGCGCCAAAACGGTCGTTGTAGCCGGCGATGATGGCCTTGAGCGCCGCCTTCTTTTCGTCCGGCGCTTGTTCGTTGTCGGCCTTTTCCTGCGGCAGGTCTTCCTGAATCTGCTGCACGTCCTTGTTGCCTTCGGCGGGCGGGGAGAAGACGCAGGCGATGTTCAGTGGCTGGAAGTCGGCATTTTCTGCCAACTTCTCGGCCTGCACGGTTTTGAACAGGGCGTGGTATTCGATGGCGTCGTTGATGCTGGCGGTGGCCAGCACGGCGTTGAACTTGCGATCGGCGGTGGCAGCGTCGTGCTTGGCGAGGATGGCTTCGACGATGGCGCGCTTGGCCAGCGGCTCCCCCTGCTTGGGCTGTGCTTTGCCCTCGGGCTTGTAGTAGTCCACATGGAAGCGCAGGACGTTGCGGTCTTCGATGGCGTGGGTGATGGTGTAGGCATGCAGTTGCTGCTGAAAGATGTCTTGGGTGGTTTTATAAGACGCCTGCTGGCCTTCGATCTGCTGATAGCTGGCGTTGTCGTCGAAGATCGGCGTGCCGGTGAAGCCGAACAACTGGGCGTTGGGGAAGAATTCCTTGATGGCCTTGTGGTTCTCGCCGAATTGCGAGCGGTGGCATTCGTCGAAGATGAAGACCATACGTTGATGGCGCAGCGGTTCCAGCCGGGCCAGATAGTTGCGCTTGTTGCTGCCGTCGAGCGCCAGGCCAAGTTTCTGGATGGTGGTGACGATCACCTTATCGGCGTAGTCATCGGAGAGCAGCCGCTGCACCAGTGTTTCGGTATTGGTGTTTTCTTCGACGCACTTTTCCTGAAACTTGTTGAATTCCTCCCGCGTCTGCCGGTCGAGGTCTTTGCGGTCCACCACAAACAGGCATTTATCGATATCCGGGTTATCCTTGAGCAGGGTCGATGCCTTGAAGGAGGTGAGTGTCTTACCGCTGCCGGTAGTGTGCCAGATGTAACCGTTGCCGCAGTTCTGGTGGATGCAATCGACAATGTTCTTGACGGCATAGATCTGGTAGGGGCGCATCATCAGGAGTTTCTGCTCGCTGGCCACCAGCACCATGTAGCGGCTGATCATCTCACCCAGGGTGCACTTGGCGAGAAATTTCCCGGCGAAGCTGTCCAGATGGGTGATCTTGTTGTTGTCTTCGCCTGCGAACTGGTAGAGCGGCAAGAAGCGTTCGTCGGCGTTGAAGCTGAAGTGGCGGTTGTTATTGTTTGCAAAGTACCAGGTATCGCTGCGGTTGCTGACGATGAACAACTGCAGGAAGCACAGCAGGGTTTTGCTGTAACCGTTGCCGGGGTCGTTCTTGTAATCGACGATCTGCTGCATGGCCCGGCGCGGGCTGATGGCCAGGGTTTTCAGCTCGATCTGCACCACCGGTACGCCGTTGATGAGCAGGATCACATCATAGCGATGGTGGCTGTAGTCGGTGTTGATGCGCAGTTGGTTGACTACCTCGAAGCTGTTCTTTTCGCGCAGGTGGCGGGCGGCGGCGAAAACGTCGGCGTTAACAATCTCATCCCTCAGCCTGGAAAATTCACTATCCGTCAATTTGACACGATTGAGCATCTCAAATTTTTCCCGAAAATTCTGCTCTAGCGCTTCACGGTCACGGATGTCCGGGCGGCAGGTGTATTTGAGGTCGGTTAGCTTGTCGATCAAGTTTTGTTCGATCTGGCTTTCGGTTGTTGTCATTGGAACGATTCAGAGAGTTCAACCTGTTAATTCTACAGGTTCTGATTGTTTTTCGTTAGCAATGAAAAGTTTTGGTAGAGAATGAAGTCGAGCTCTGAGAAACAATAACATTCATCAGCGTTGCAAAAAAAATAACGGGGTCAAAAAAAAATAACGGGGTCAGAGTGAGTTATATTTATTTTTTCCGCCAGCCCACTGGTCTGCCTGGCTTGCCCGAGGCAAGGTGCTTTCCCGTCAGGGCGGCAATTTGATCTATTTTATCGGCAAACCGCTCATTGCCGAGAACGATGCCCTTGTTCAGTGATAAACGGATGGCTTTGACCTGTTGGTCTCCCAACCCTTCGGCAACCAACGCTCGATAATTAGCTTGCCGCTCTATATCGCTACTGCCTAGCGCCCGATAAAGCGGGTGTGACGTGCATAAGCCGGAGACTTTGCCGCCGGCATTGATGGGATAACTCGACCATGGATAATCTGCCGGGCTGACGACCATGCCCGCCCGCACCGGGTTTAATTCAATGTAGCGGTAAACCTGTAGCAGATAATCGTCTTCCTGAACCAGGCATGCTTTATAGCGGCCCTCCCATAAGGTACCGGTGCGTTGATAGGTGTGGTTGAAATACCGTACATAACAGCGCCCCAAGGATTGCATCATCCGGCTGATCGCCTGCTCGGCGCGGGGCGTGCACAACAGGTGAACGTGATTGGTCATGAAGACCCAGGCATGAACCTCCACTCGGTATTCGACAGCATATTCTTTCAGCCAGACGCTGTAAGCGATGTAATCCTGTTCGCCGGCAAAGCAGACCTGGCGGTTGTTACCTCGCTGGATAATATGCTGCGGAATATGGATCGGAGATAAACGGGATAAGCGTGCCATAAGAGACTCCTTGGAAAGATTAGCGTAAGTATAATATAACTTACTCTGACCCCGTTATTCCACGCGTGACCCCGTTATTCCACGTTATTCCACTGGTGCTTGTGGCAGCAGAAACGCACTGTGCTGGAATTATGGATGCAGATTCGCTCGACGGCGTAGACACTGGTTCAGTTATTGAGTCTGGTTGCGGAAGAAGCTTTCCCTATCGATGTCGTGGCATCGTGGCGCGACAAACAACCACTGACCGGCGGTCTGGTGGCGCAGTGGCTGCGCATGGAATTTA
>CXWL01009079.1_pt1 | contig 10297 bp, 9 predicted proteins | sample 590931 | NCBI WGS metagenome assembly CXWL01 (sample SAMEA3498368, study PRJEB10139) | groundwater metagenome | biome: water well; material: biofilm material | place: Germany | collected 2015-04-27
AGGTTCCGCTAGAATCCAAGCCTATGTCCGACCCTGCCACGTCACCCGGCTCTCCACCAGCATCGCAGGACGAAAATCATTCCGTCGTGAAAGCGGCTGGAGTGATCGGCATCGGCACCTTTTCCAGCCGGATTCTTGGTTTCGTCCGCGACATGGTCTTGGCTCGCCTCTTCGGTGCCACGCCCGCCGCGGACGCGTTCTACGTCGCCTTTCGGATTCCCAGTTTGCTGCGCGAACTCTTTGCCGAAGGATCGATGTCCTCGGCTTTCATTCCGGTCTTTACGGAATATCGGACTCTGCGCACCAAGCAGGAAGCATGGGAACTGGCCAGCGCCGTATTTACCACGCTGTTGACGATCGTCACCCTGGTCACCGTCATGGGCATTCTTGCCGCGCCGTGGCTCGTGCAGCTTCTTGCGCCTGGATTTGACGCGAATCCTGAAAAGGTTGCACTGACGACCCTGCTTACCCGCGTCATGTTTCCCTATCTGCTGTTCATCAGCCTGGCGGCATTGGCGATGGGGATTCTCAACTCCGTGCGGGCCTTCGCGGCTCCGGCCTTCTCGCCGCTCTTTCTGAACGTCTTTATGATCGGCTGTGCGTTGTTTGTATCACCGTACCTGTCGGAGCCGATTGTCGGCGTGGCCATCGGGGTGGTCGCAGGAGGGGCCGCACAATTTGTTATGCAGCTACCCAGCCTGAAGCTGCGAGGTTTGTTGTTTGGATTTCGATGGGAGTGGGGGCATCCGGGTTTACGGCGGATCGGTGCGCTGATGATCCCATCGCTTCTCGGTCTGTCGGTGACCCAGATCAACATTACGGTGAGCACGATCCTCGCCTCTTTCTTCGCAGGCGGGCCGACCTATCTCTTCTACGGCATGCGGTTGATTCAGTTTCCGCTCGGAATTTTTGGTGTGGCCTTGGCCACAGCCATCTTGCCGACCCTCTCTGCGCAGGCCGCGCGCGGCGCGTTGGGAGAATTGCGGGTGACGTTGGGGTTCGGCCTGCGCATGATCCTGTTCATCATTCTTCCGGCGATGCTGGGGTTGATCCTCTTGCGGCAACCGATCGTCCATCTGTTTTTCGAGCATGGGTCCTTCACGGCGTACGATACGGCTGAGACCGCGCTCGCGGTGCTCTGTTATTCCGTCGGTCTCTGGGCCTTCGGAGGAGTCCGTATCATTGTTTCGGCCTTCTATTCGTTGCAAGATACGCGTACGCCGGCCATCTCAGCAGCCATTGCCGTCGCGGCCAATCTTCTGTTCTCACTTCTACTCATGTCGTCGCTTGGCGCGGCTGGTCTGGCCTTGGCCACAGCCTTGGCGGCGATGGTGAACGGAGGAATTTTAGTTGCGGTGTTGCACCGCCGGTTAGGCGGCATCGAGTGGGGTTCGGTGGGACGATCGTCGCTCCGTGTGCTGGTCGCGTCCGTGCCGTTGGTCGTGATTTGCGGCTGGGTCGCGGCAGCGCAGTTGTGGACGCATCCCGGTGATTGGCTTGAGAAGTCGATCATGCTTACGATGACAATTGGCTTGAGCGTGAGCGGCTATCTGGGTGTCCATGCCATGCTGCGTTCGGAAGAGCTTGTGTTCGTGTGGGGGATGGTACGGAAGAAATTGGGACGAGTGATCGGCCGCTGAGGTGATGTATGCGTCAGGCGATTGCCTTCAAGACACGATGGGGCTGGATGGGCATTTCCGAAACGTCGAAAGGAATCGACGCGGTGGTGATGCCCCAGGCGTCGCGCCAGGCCCTCTTGTCTGAGCTGCCTGCGGATTCAGTGGAGCTGCTGGAAGGCCTGGCCTCTTCACGATTGCGAGAGGCGCAGGCCCAATTGACCGACTATCTCGACGGGGCCCGTCAATCCTTCGATCTGCCCCTCGACCTTTCGGGAGGGACGAGCTTCCAGCAAAAGGTCTGGCGAACGCTGCTGAGTATTTCCTATGGCAGGCTGCGATCCTATCAATGGGTTGCCATGCGCGTGGGAGGCAGCCACTATGCCCGTGCCGTCGGTAATGCCGTGGGGGCGAATCCGCTGCCGATGGTGATTCCCTGCCATCGGATCGTGGCACATAATGGGTCGATCGGCGGATTTTCCTGCGGCCTGCCGTTGAAACGAAAACTGCTCACTCTTGAGGGTACGCTCGCGCAGCTTCGACCGGAACGGTAACGTATGAAGGCTGTGATTCAGCGGGTGATGCGGGCATCGGTTGAGGTCGATGGTCAAGTGGTGGGACGGATCGATGCCGGCCTGTTGGTTTTGCTGGGCGTCGCGAAGGGGGACGAGGAGACGGATGGCCGGTACCTCGTCGAGAAGATTCGCACCCTCCGGATCTTTGCCGATGCACAGGGAAAGATGAATCGCTCGTTGACGGACATTGGCGGATCGGTCTTACTGGTTTCTCAGTTCACGCTTCTCGGACGAACGACGACCGGGCGGCGCCCGAGTTTCGATGAGGCGGCTCCGCCTGACGAAGCAAAGCGTCTCTACGAAGCAGTGGCAGCCGAATTGAAAGCGCAAGGGATTCCGGTTGAGACCGGTATCTTTGCCGCGCACATGCAGGTCGAATTACTGAACGATGGACCTGTGACGTTTGTCCTCGATAGCCGTAATGTGAGTTAGCAGGCTGTTGAAAAAGCCCGCCAACTTCGTTCTCGCCTTGGAAGCATCCTCAACGTAGCCAGGGGCTACGCCTCCGGTGCTTCCATCGGCTGCGGCCTTACTGGAAGGTCTTTTTGAACAGCCTTTAGGTCCTGCTGATTGTGTCGTGCTCAAGTCTATTATGTGAAGACCGATAGAAGAATCATGGGCCGACATCGGCACATTGGAGAACATCTGCTATACTGAACTCACGAGTCTTCGGAATGTGTGAGAGGTGGATATGAGAACGCAAGTTCCGCCACGGCATCCGCTCCGGCAGTTCTTCGGCGCCCTGACCGAGAAGAGTTTCACGGAACATCTCGGGTGGCCCGACCTCAATGTCACCAGCTACGTCTCCAACCTGCTGGTCGACTTTACCCATACCGACCATTTGTATAAGATCAGGAATCTGCAAGACCAACCGGTCGATACGGTGGTCGATCTCCTGTTCGAATCCGAAGTGCTGCTCGAGGCGCAGTCGATGGATCGCGAGCGGGACGTGCATCAGCACATCGGCGATTTTACGCTGTTCATGGCGGGCCTGTTTCCGGAATACCTGCGCCGCCTCAAGACGGCCGGATTGATCTACCACAAGGATTTTCTCGTGGACTATATGAAGACAGGAAAACGCTCCTACGGGATTGTCGCGCAAATGGCCGACAGTCCATCAGGGGAAGAGCCGCCTCTGTTTCGTAAACTCTCCGACAACTTCGAGCTCTGCGTCACCGGCCTTGGTTTTGTCCGGTCCGACCTGGACCGTATGAAAGATCCGGCCTACCGCCAGGTTCGGGATTTGCTTCTCAATTGACCAGTTCCGCTCCCCTCATTCTTGCTCATGGAGGCGCAGGCCTTCGACGCATGACGCCGGCACAGGCCACCTGCCTGGCCGATGCGCTCGTCATCGGTTATGCCATTCTTGAGCAGGGAGGCCCTGCCCTCATCGCCGTCGAATGTACCATCGGTCTGTTGGAACAGTCCGGTCTGTTTAACGCAGGACGAGGGGCGAATCGCCAGCTCGATGGCGTGCAGCGGATGGACGCCTCGATCATGGAAGGGGCGCAGCTCGGAGCCGGCGCGGTCGCTTCCATCGAAGGTATTCTCCATCCGATTACCGCCGCCCGCCTGGTCATGGAGGACACCCCTCACGTCTTGCTCGTTGGACCACAGGCCACGAAGTTTGCACAGCATTGCCAACTGGCTCCATTACCCAAAGCGCGGTCGCCTCGCCGGAGTACCGGTCGATCTTTTTCTTCAACGTCCTCGGCGCAGACGATGCGGCTCTATCGCGCGATGTTACAATCTCAGCGGACGAGGAAGGACCAACATGGAACCGTCGGCGCGGTCGCCTTGGATCGGTTTGGAACGGTGGCGGCAGGGGCTTCGACCGGGGGCGTCGATTCGATGTTGCCGGGGAGGGTCGGCGACAGCCCGCTCATCGGCTGTGGCGTGTATGCGGACAATCTGAGCGGCGCCGTGTCGATGACCGGAATGGGCGAAGGGATTATCCGTCTTGTCATCGCCAAGACCATCTGCGATTACTTAGCGATGGGGAAAAGTCCTAGAGTGGCGGCTCGACAGGTATTGCGTATGCTGGTGTCCAGGATCCGTGGGTCAGCCGGAGCCTTAGTCCTTTCGCCGGACGGGCGATTTGCCATCAATCATGTGACGCCCTATATGGCTGCCGGTTGGTGGAAGGGGAGGGGCACGCCGACGGTTCGAGGGCAATTTCTATGAAAGATGCATTGTTTCATTTGGCCTTTCCCACGCACGATGTGGCAGCAGCGAAACGTTTCTATGTCGAAGGACTTGGTTGTACGTTGGGTCGTGAATCGCCCCGCGCCGTTTTGTTCGGACTCGCAGGGCATCAACTCGTGGCGCATCTGGTGACGGAACCTCAGCCACCGCAACAGGGCATTTATCCCCGCCATTTTGGCCTGGTGTTCTTATCGAAAGATTCGTGGCAACGACTGTTGGAGCAGGCCCAGGCAAACAGCGTGCGCTTCTACCAACTGCCCCGTGTCCGTTTCCCCGGCACCAGCCTCGAGCACCATACCTTCTTTCTCGAAGATCCCTCCGGGAACCTCCTCGAATTCAAACACTACCTCCATGAGTCTGCGATTTTTGGCGAACAGGGTTCGTCCGAGATCGGTGATTCGTCTCCTCTTGATTGACGTTTAGTATTCGGCGCGTATCCCACCCATGATCAGGAGCGGGCTCCCCAGCGTTTTGATCGAACCGGTCTGTGTCGCAATATAATGCCGGTCGGTGAGGTTTTCACCGTTGAGAACCAGCCTGAGTCCTTTGCGAAGCTCGTGCTGGAGTGACGCGTCGAGCACGACGAAATCGGCCACCGGTTGCAGGTTCAAGTCGTCGGTGTATTGGCGCGAGAGATATCGGGCCATGATCGTGACCGAGACCCAATCAGATCTGCCACCTGTCATGCCCGCAGTGAGTTGATTCCGCGAGACGTTCGGGATTCGCTTACCTTCTCGGTCCTGCGCTCCCGGAAGGCTGGTGATGGCTGAATCGACATAGGCATAGCCGAAGTTCAGCGAGAGGAGCGGCGTGACCCGATAGGAGAGATCCAGCGCCCCACCAGTTGATAGAGTCCTGCCGACGTTCTGCCGTTTGGCGGCTGTCGGTCCTTGTGATAGGAAAAGAATCTGGTCTTTGACTTCGTCACGATGGGCCGACAGGCGCCAGCTGAACGATCGGTCAGGCAATAAGTTTCCTTCCAGTTTGACCTCCGTCCCCGTCAGCCGTTCTGGGCGAAGTTGATCGTTGGGCAGGAAGTTGAACCCGCTAAATCCAAATCCTCGGTAGAGTTCGTTGATGGTCGGGGCCCGGAATCCTTGATAGATCGAGGCACCCGCACGGACGTTATCGGTCACGACGTAGTTCGCTGACAGTTTCGGATTCACGACCTGGACGGTGTTATCCCGAAAGGCCGTGGTCGCAGTCGGAGACTCGCTTCTCGCGTTGTAATTCTTCCACCAATCGGCCCGGAGACTTGGCGTGACGGTCAAGCGTTCAGTCGCCGGCAGGATCCATTCCCCGAACAGGCCCCCTCCGAGCTGGTGCCCGCGAGTCAAGGTTTGCCCGGTGAAGCCTCCCGAGGAAAAGAGATCGTCGGTGGCTTGTGCGATGATCGTTCGCGCATCAGTGCCCAACACCAGCCGATCCGGTCCCCAGAGGCTGCCGGTCCATTGCAGTGACCCGCCGAAGTCGTTACTGGGAATGGTCTGGATCAGATTGCGGAACTCTGCGAGGCGCAGGAGCGGGCTCGGCGTGATCTGGGATGTTTGGTTCCGGAATGTCTGCCATTGAGCGAATAGTTTGCTGTCCCATTGACCGCCCTGTCCCTGGTCGCTGTGAAAACCGAGCGCCATGTTGCCGATCGTTCTCGACGCTAGGCTGAGGCTGGTTCCAAATGTCCGGTCTTCCCGGAACAGGCTTCCCGAGAGGTCGACGGTCGTTCTGCTTGACGGTAACCAGGCCAGCCTGCCGTTGAGCAGTTCGTGCCGCGAGTCATTCGTTCTGTCCACCGGTCCTTGCTGATAGGCCGGGACCGGGATGATCCCATTCGTATGAAACCACCGGTAACCGATGGAAAAACGGAATCGGTCGGTTCCGTACCGGGCATTCAACGCCTGCTGATAGGTGCTGAGCGTACCGGCCTGACTATCCACCTTGAATCCTGTCCCTTCAGTCGGGGGGGTCGTGATGATGTGGATGACACCGCCCATGGCCCAGGTGCCGTAGAGGTTCGAGGCTCCTCCGGGAACAATCTCGACCCGTTCAATGTCGTTCGGGATCAAGCCCCAATTGATCCATCCTCCAAACCCATCGTTGAGCGGAACACCATCGAGCAGCACCAAGGTTCGACGAGTGCCCAGGCCGTTTAATGTCACAGACTGAGCGGTCGGATGATTGTAACGACTGCTCAGTGTCGCAGGCTGGACGCCTGGAACCGATCTGAGCAGATCATCCAACTGATGTCCGCCAGCATAGGGCGATCGCTCGATCTGCTCACGCGTGAGCACGGTGATGGCAGCCGCACTCTGCCTGATCGGCTCCGCCGTTCTCGTCGCGGATATCACGACCTCATCGGTCGTCAAGACGGAGAATTCCTTCGCGGGCTCTTCGGCGAGCGAGAGGCGGGGAATGAGGCAGGTGGCAATGAGACCGCAGACCTGCACGAATGAAACGCCTCTCATGCCGGGTATCCGTCTCTACTCAGGCTTGATGTCATGATGCGCCGTCTGGTTCATTCGGCGAACGATCCGTTCATGACGGCGAGTCAGGGCAGCCGTTTTTCTGATCGGATCGTATCGTCTGGGCGAGGGTAAGATGGCTGCCAGCCAGGCGGCCTCGTCGGGCGTCAGGTCGTGTGCGGATTTCTTGAAGTGGTGGCGGGCTGCCGCCTCCGCTCCGTAGACACCCTGTCCCCATTCGGCGACGTTGAGGTACAGTTCGAGAATACGTTCCTTCGTGAGCTGCTGTTCGAGGGAGCGGGTGATCAACGCTTCCCGGGCCTTTCGAAACAAGGACCGTTCGGAGGAGAGGTAGATATTTTTGGCCAGTTGCTGGGTAATGGTGCTTCCGCCGCGTTTGAGTTCACCCGCCTCGATGTTGTATTTGGCGGCCTCTTTGATCCCTTCCCAGTCGAATCCTTCGTGGGTGAAAAACGCCGCATCTTCCGCCCCCACGACCGCTTGGCGGAGTGAGGGAGCGATGCGAGAGAGCGGCACCCATATCCAATGGCGTCTGGCGCTGTGGCCTTGTGCTTCGGCTTGGGCCTGTCGTGCTTCCATGAGTGCCGTCACGGGTGGATTGGTCGTGCGTAAGATCGAGACGTTTGGCATGGTGAGCAGCCAGAGAAATAGGACCGCCCCGATCGGGAGGCAGAGTCCGATAATCAGGAAGACCTTCATGCGGGAGCGGGATTGTTTGGTTGACTTCCTCATAGTCTGATGCGTATGACAAGATACGAGGCGTGAGGCTAGAGGCAAGGGGGATTGCAGGGAGCCTTGTGTTTGCCTCTTTTCTCGTGCCTCTCGCCCCGTGCTCCTTGCCTATCTATGAGGGTGACCGTTGAAAATCTTGAATGCAGAGTTTATCAGAAGTTGTGCGGGGCCAGAACAGTTTCTGAAAGGTCAGCTGCCTGAAGTCGCCTTCATCGGGCGGTCGAACGTCGGAAAATCCTCGCTCATCAACTCCCTCCTGCAGCGCAAAGGGCTGGCCAAGGTGAGCCGCACGCCGGGAAAGACCCGCTTGGTCAATCTCTTCCAGGTCGTCAGTGACGACCCCGGGTTGGCGCGGTTCGTATTGGTAGACTTGCCTGGATATGGATATGCGAGGGTGTCGAAAGCGTTGCGGGCTGAGTGGGCGCCGTTGATCGAGCAGTATCTCAACGGCAGCGAGCAACTCAGCGCGGTGGTCGTCTTGGTTGAATGTCGGGTGTTGAGCGAACAGGATCGTGAAACCATCGCATGGCTCTTGTCCGTCGGACGACCGCCCATCGTCGTGGCAACGAAAGTCGACAAGTTGAAAATGAGTGAGCGCGTCAGTGCCTTGCGTCGGCTTCAGGAAGGGCTGGGATTGGCTGAAGGGGGGACGATCATTCCTTACTCGTCGTCGACGGGCGAAGGACGGGACCGGTTGTGGGCGGCCCTGAAGGAGCAGCTTCAAACTTGATCTCGATATAGGCCTTGTTCTTGAGGTCGGCCAGCCAGGATTGGAAGACATCTTCGCTTTTCTGCTGGAAGACGAGCCCCTGGATTTCAATGCGGACTTCCTCGTAGGGGCGGAACTGTTTCGGTTTCTTGTCCTCCAGCCGCACGACTTGAAAGCCTTCCGAGGTTTCAATCACATCCGAGATGCCGCCTGGTACGAGCTTCGCGATGGCCCGTTCGATTCCCGGTAAGAGCTCTCCCTGCCGCACGAGGCCGATGCGCCCTCCGCGCGAGGCGTTCGGGCCGTCTGAAAACTGCAGTGCCAGGTCTTCGAAGGACTCCCCCTGCTTCAGCCGTTTCATCACGTCACGAACCTTTTCCTTGGCATCGGCCGTATCGTCCGGCGACCGGGGGAGGATGAGAATCTGGCTGAGGGTATATTCCTCCGGGAGCGCAAATCGATCGCGGTGCTCCTGGAAGTATCGTTTCATGTCGGAGTCTGCCACCATCACCCCGCTTCGCACTTCGCGATCGACGACTTTGAGCAGGGTCAGCTGCTCCCGGACATTTCTCATGTTTGCCGGGTTTGTCTCGTCGATCGTTTCCCCCTGTTGCTTCATATTCTGGACCGCTTGCCGGACTTCCTGATCGGTGACCTCGACGCTTCTGGTCTTAGCTTCCTGAAGTTGCAGCTTGCGTTCGATCATCGAGGTCAACGCCATGTATTCCGCCGTCTTGAGTCGCCGCGCGAGCATGTCGCCGCGAAACTCTTTCTGCATCCGTTCCCGTTCTGGTGTCAGTTCCCGTTTCATGTCGGATAGCATGATGAGGTCCGAGTTGACGATCGCAACGATCCGATCTTCCACCTGCGCGGCCGAAAGAAGGGACGCCGGTGCGATCAGTGCAACCGCGATGAAGACTGTGAGTCGTAACCAGTGTGGTGTCATCGTGATGAACGGACGGAACGCGATTATGGATAGGAGGCTCGCCCTATGCCGTCGAGATTGGCTGGCCGACGAGGTTCCTGGAGATTGTACACGATTTGTGAAGGACTTGAGGAGTCGGAATGCAGGCAATCTCGATCCGCGAGGCGTCAGTGTGTGCCGACGTCGTCGGCCACGTAGCGGGAGGCGTCGGCGAGGCGGATGATCGCCTTTGTGCGGATATCGGCGATCACATCGTCGAAACGTTTTCGGCGTTTTTCGTTGAGGAGCTCTTGTCGGAGCCGCTCTCGGACGGCTAAGTCCGCCTGAATAATTTCCTTATCGAGCGCCGTGACCATGACGAGGTAATAGCCGGCATCCGTCTTGACCGGCGCACTGACCATTCCTGGCTTCAGCGTATGCACAACCGCGTCTACTTCCGGGATGAGCAAGTCCTTGTGATAGGGGCCAAGATCGCCTCCCTTGGCTTTCGTCTTGTTGTCGAGGGAATAACGTTGCGCAAACTTGGCGAAGTCGCCGCCCTGGTTGATCTGCTTTTCGAGATCTTTTGCGGCGGGAAAATGAGGCAGCAGCATCTGCGACACTTGTACTTTCAATGGACTCAGGAGTTCGTGGGCATGCTTCTCGTAGAAGGCGTCTAACTCCTCCTTCGAGAGTTCGATTTTGGCCTTGATGCGATCTTTGAGGAGTTCGTCGAGAATCAGTTGTTCACGATAGCGTTGCGCGCGATCGCGGATGGCATCGTTTTGGTCGAGTCCCTGTTTGCGGGCCTCCTGCATGAGCAGTTCGCGGGTGATGAGTTCGTCGAGAAAGCGGCGCTTGCCCCCGTCTTTCTCGTACCGCGCCCTGGTCGCGTCGGCTAGTTCTCCCCAGCGGGTTTCGAATTCGTTCTGCGTGATCTGTCGGCCATTGACGAGGGCCAACACGCTTTCCTCTGGCGGAGGCGTACAGCTGGTCAACAGGACGAGGCCGCTGCCGATGGCGCCGGCGAGCAGGCAGACGAGGCGGACAGCGACGACGTTGATGGAGCCGTTCGA
>CXWL01133663.1_pt1 | contig 10297 bp, 9 predicted proteins | sample 590931 | NCBI WGS metagenome assembly CXWL01 (sample SAMEA3498368, study PRJEB10139) | groundwater metagenome | biome: water well; material: biofilm material | place: Germany | collected 2015-04-27
GGACTTGAACCACCGACCCCAGCATTATGAGTGCTGTGCTCTAACCAACTGAGCTATATCACCAAGAAGCCCGAAATTATGCCATCGGCCGGTGCCTGTGTCAATCAGCAAATCGCGGAGACTGAAAAAATAATGTAATCTGGTAAAAATGTTAAGAGTTTTGATTCTGTAGCGCGTGGTGCAGTACCTCTTGGCTGGCGTTGGGATCAAGGCAGTCGATCACGATGCGCTCCGGGATTGAGCGTAGCCAGGTTAGCTGGCGTTTGGCCAGCTGGCGGGTGGCGATGATGCCAAGCTCGCGCATTTCCTCATAGGTGCATGCGCCGTCCAGGTATTCCCATGCCTGGCGATAGCCGACACAGCGGATAGAGGGCAAATCCGGGTGCAGGTCGCCGCGCAGCCTGAGTTGACGCACTTCGTCGAGAAACCCTTGTTCCAGCATGATGTCAAAACGGCGTGCTATGCGCTGGTGCAGTGCGCTCCTGTCTGATGGCTCCAGCGAAATCGATAGCATGTCAAACGCCGGCGCGGTCTTGGGCTGTTGCGCCAGTAATGCTGACATGGGTTGCCCGGTGATGGCGATGATCTCCAATGCGCGCTGTATGCGCTGGCTGTCATTGGGCTTGAGGCGCGCGGCGGTGACCGGATCCAATGTGGCTAAGCGTGCGTGCAAACCAGGGACGCCTATGCGCAACGCTTCTGCATCGAGTTCTGCGCGGATCGCCTGGTCGGCTGCGGGCAGGTCATCGAGGCCGTTTATTAATGCCTTGAAGTACATCATCGTTCCGCCTACCAGAATTGGCAGCTTGTTTCTTGCCCGGATTTCGCTGACCAGCCTTTTGGAGGCTATCAAAAATTGTGCAACGGAGTAGGCTTCGGAAGGATCGATGATGTTGATCAGATGATGTGGCACCGATGCCAGCTCTGCCGCAGTTGGCTTGGCGGTGCCGATGTCCATCTCGCGATACACTAGCGCGGAATCAACGGAGATGATTTCTGCCGGAATATGTCTGGCGATCTCAAGCGCAGCAGCTGTTTTGCCGGAAGCGGTTGGTCCCATGATGGCAATCACTTTTGGATGATGTTTCATGCGGCGAGCTCGGTTTGAATATCGGTGTGCAGCATGCGCACAGATAAAAAAATCATCGCCCCGATACTGCTGGCAAGGCAGGGCAGTGACGTCAGATATAAATCTGCTGACAGGGGCTGCAATATCAGGAATGCCGTGATGATGAAAAATAAGGGGGCGGCCCTGAATCGGCTAAGTGCTAGTACTTGTTGTGTCATGGTGTTGATTGCGCTGACGGGCTTATTGGCCGCGCAGGAACATTTTGTCGAGGTCGTTGAGTCCGAGCTGGACCCAGGTCGGACGGCCGTGATTGCACTGGTCGGCGCGTTCGGTCTGTTCCATCTGACGTAATAGCGCGTTCATTTCCATGATGGTCAGGCTGCGGTTGGCGCGTACCGCCGTATGGCAGGCCAAGGTGCCTAACAGCTCGTTGCGACGGTCTATCAGGACGCGCGATCCGCCAAACTCGCGTACCTCGCGCAAGACATCACGCGCCAGCGATTGGGCATCCGCATTCTTGAGCAAGGCCGGAACGGAACGCACCGCCAGCGTGGTCGGAGAGAGGGCGGCGATATCGAAGCCCAATGACTTCAGCACTTCTGCGTTCTCTTCCGCGGTGCCGGTTTCAACCGCATCTGCGTAAAAAGTAATCGGAATTAACAGGGGCTGGACCGGCATGGCGTTTTCATCCAGGGCATTCTTGAGCTGTTCGTACAAGATGCGCTCGTGCGCGGCGTGCATGTCTATCAGTACCAGACCCTTGGTGTTTTGTGCCAGCACATACACGCCATGCAGTTGCGCCAGCGCGAAGCCTAAGGGGTGTTCGTCATCAGGTAAAGGGCTTGCATTGAACTGCGCGGCAGCAGCGCCCGTGCTATTGGCGTCACCAAACAAGGCGCCGTAACTGGCCGTCGATTGCGCCACTCCGGCACTTTGCGGGCGTGCCTGATTGAAATAGTCCTGATAATTGCCGGTGCCGGGCTGAGGCGTAAATTGCGTCGCAAAGCTGGTCTGTTCGCCACTGGTCCATGGCATCCTGCCGGAAGTCGAGGCGTCGGCATTGCCCAGACTGGCCGTGGCAGGTGCAGGCACTGTGCCGTAAGCGGTCGCCGAGGTTTGCGCCAGGGCGCGGTGGACGGCATGGAACACAAACTGATGCACGGCGCGGCTATCGCGAAAGCGCACTTCTATTTTGGATGGATGCACATTCACATCGACCAATGCAGGGTCGAGATCGAGAGCGATTACGTAAGACGGGTAGCGGTCGCCGTGCAGCACATCCTGATAGGCCGCGCGCACCGCGTGGGTGAGCAATTTGTCGCGCACATAGCGGCCGTTCACATAAAAGAATTGGGCGTCGGCGCGGCCTTTGGATGCGGTAGGCAGGCCGATAAAGCCATGCAGGCGCAGGGGGCCGGCGCTTTCATCGAGCGGCAGGCGGGCACTGGCAAAATTGTCACCCAGTATGGTGGCGCTACGCTTGTCGATGGCGCTGACGTTCCAGTGGTCTACCGTCTTGCCGTTGTGCGATAGGGAGAATGACACATCGGGGCGCGCCAGGGCGATGCGCTTGACGACTTCTGCACAATGGCCGAATTCGGTTTGTTCCGATTTGAGAAACTTGCGGCGAGCCGGCGTGTTGTAATACAAATCCTGCACGTCGACCGTCGTACCCTGGGCACCGGACGCGGGGCTTATTTTGCCGTTTTCAATCTGCCAGGCATGTGGTGCTTCGGCGGTGCGTGTCGTCAGCGTCAGTAGCGCAACCGAGGCGATCGATGCCAGTGCTTCGCCTCTAAAGCCCAGGGTGGCGACGTTTTCCAGCTCTTCCAGCGAGCATATTTTGGAAGTGGCGTGCCGCTCGACAGCCAAAGGCAATTGATCGGCAGGAATACCGCGGCCGTTGTCGGCAATGGCGATGCGCTTCACGCCGCCTTCTTCCAGCCGCACCGTAATGCTGCTGGCGCCGGCATCGAGCGCATTTTCCAGCAGTTCCTTGACGACTGCGGATGGGCGTTCTACCACCTCGCCGGCGGCGATCTGGGAAATCAGGTTATCGGGCAAGGCTTGAATAGCGCGGTGGGGAGTGGATATTTGATTCATGACGTGATTATACCGCTCTGCAGGCGCACAAATGGTTGCGGGTGTCAGGGCTTGTTACCTAGGATTCGCAGTCCCAAATCATCCGTCAGTACGCCCTGGTGTATGATGACGCCGCAACCGAGGAGAATTATGGATTTGATGCAATTGTTAGACATGATTTTACATGTCGATAAGATGTTGGGGACCGTCATTGCGCAATATGGAACGCTGGTCTATGCGGTCTTGTTCGCGATTGTTTTTTGCGAGACCGCTTTCGTTATTTTCCCTTTCCTGCCAGGCGACTCTTTGCTATTTATCGCCGGCGCCTTTAGCGCTACCGGTGCGATGAACCCATGGATCTTGATTGTTTTATTGGTGATCGCCTCGATCTCGGGTAATACGATTAACTATTGGATAGGCAGTTTAATCGGTCATAAGGTCATGGAGCACGAGCATAAATGGATAGACAAAAATGCACTAAGAAAAACCCATGAATTTTATGAAAAGCATGGCGGGAAAACCGTCGTTCTTGCGCGCTTTATTCCGATTGTGCGCACCTTTGCCCCTTTCGTTGCCGGTTTTTCTGACATGACTCACAGGACGTTCCAGTTCTATAACGTGGCCGGTGCCTTGTTGTGGATATTGTCGCTGGTGTTGAGCGGCTACTTTTTTGGCAATATTCCGTTTGTGCGCGACCATCTCAATGCGATCGTGCTGGTTGGCGTGGGGGCGGCGGTAGTGCCGATTCTGCTCGGCGTCGCCTGGAAACTTGCCCGGTCGCTGGTCCGCAAGAAAGCGCAGTAAGCCCGGCGCCAGACATGAAGCGAGAGCAACGACTGATCTGGCTTCAGGTGGCCGCGCCGCCTAAGCCGCGGACAGGCGAGCCATGCAATGGCTGCGGCGTTTGCTGTGCGGCTGAACATTGCCCGCTGGCGCGGGTATTTTTCTGGCAATGGCGCGGCGCTTGCCGTGCCCTGGAATGGGTAGAGGAGGATCAGCATTATCGCTGTGGCATGCTGCGGCAACCTGCCAGACATCTGCCTTATTGGCCGGCATCGCTGCCACCTTCGTTTCAGGCTTTGTTGCGCAGGCTGATTGCACGCTGGATCGCCGCCGGAACCGCATGTGATGCTGATGCGGTGACACACTCCCCTCTATCCCGCTGACGGACTGACATAATTACGTAATCACGTACTGACGAAAATCAGGCCAGTTTGTTTTTAGCTAATGGCGGATTTTTCGCAAGATATTTTTTTACGCCTTTGACGATCGCCTCTGCCAATTTATCCTGATAGGCGTCATCCGTGAGCTTGGCTTCTTCCTCAGGGTTGGAGATGAAGGCGGTTTCGATCAAAATGCTGGGAATATCCGGCGCCTTCAGGACCGCAAAACCTGCCTGTTCCACCGAGCCTTTATGCAGGCGGTTGATGCCGCCAATTTCTCCGAGCACGACTTTTCCTAGTTTCAGGCTGTCATTGATTTGCGCGGTCGTGGATAAATCCAGCAATACGCTGGCAAGCTGCTTGTCATGTACGCCGATATTGACGCCACCGATCAGGTCGGCGTCATTTTCCTTTTTTGCAAGCCAGCGCGCCGCGGTTGAGCTGGCGCCTTTTTCTGACAAGACAAAGACCGAAGAGCCGCGCGCACTGGTTTCAACAAAGGCGTCGGCATGCACCGAGACAAATAAATCCGCCTGTACGTTGCGCGCTTTTTGTACCCGGACGTTGAGTGGCACGAAGTAATCGGCATCGCGGGTGAGCATGACGCGCATATTCGGGTGCTGTTCGATTTTTTCCTTGAGCCGCTTGGCGATCGCCAGCACCACGTCTTTTTCCTTGCTGCCGCCGCGCCCCATTGCACCGGGGTCTTCGCCACCGTGGCCAGGGTCCAGGGCGATGGTGATCATGCGGACCAGCTTCCCTGGTGCAGCTTCTGCCGCGTCTGCCTTTGCTGCGGGCGTATGCGGTTCCGTTTTGGTATCGGCTTTAGCATCGGGTTTGGCCTCAGCGACAGATTCGGGCTTGCCAGGCGCTTTATCCCATTCGCCTTTTTCTATCAGAGCCGCAATGGGGTCGGGTGGATTGGCCGGATATAAATCAAATACCAGGCGGTGTTTGTAATTGCCAACCGGTTGCAAGGTAAATACCTGAGGGTTGACCTCTTCTTTCAGGTCAAACACCAGCCTGACCACGTTGGGCCGATTTTGCCCTACCCGCACTTGCTTGATATACGGATCGTTAGCCTGAACCTTGGCCACCAGTTCTTTCAGGGTTGTGTTCAGTTCCAGGCCTTCGATATCGATGACCAGGCGCTCAGGATCCTTGACGATGAAGTGGCTGGTTTTTAGCTCGATGTCATTCTCTAGCGTGACGCGCGTGTAATCTTCCGCCGGCCAGACCCGCACCGCCATGATCTTTGCCGCCTGCGCGGTGGCAGGTATCAGTACCGAAAGGAGTAGGGTTCCGCCCGCTTTCAATAGCCTGCGGCGGTTTCCGGCGCGGCTGTTGTCGCTTACAGATTGGGGGCGAAGTGAAGAAGTGCGAGGCATGCATTACCTTTGTCAGACAAGGCTTGCAATTCTACCTTACGCCCGTTGCCTGCGATGCTTAAAAAAATGTGAATGTCTGGCGCTGGCAGGATGCCTTCAGCCTTTTCCGGCCATTCGACGATGCAGATATTCTGATCATTAAACTCTTCGCGAAACCCCGCCTCGACAAATTCTTCTGCGCTGATCATGCGATACAGGTCAAAATGCATCAGTGTGACCGGGCGCTCCTGCAAGCTGATCTGATAAGGTTCGGCCAGGGTATAGGTCGGGCTTTTGACATGCCCCTGATGGCCTGCGGCATGCAAGATCGCACGGGTCAGCGCGGTTTTGCCGGCGCCCAGATCGCCATGCAGATATACGCTCAGGCCGGGCACCAGGCAATGCGCCAGACTCTTGCCCAGTGCCTGGGTGGCGGCCTCATCTGGCAGGATGGTTTTATAATGGGACATTTACAGTAAAGCGTAAGACGATGAAGGTTCAAAACATACCATACTGTGCAGGCGATGTGTATTCGAGAATGCCAAGGATGCGCGCGTGATGAACGATTACGTGCAATTGGTGCAAGAGATCAAGACCTGGGGCAGGGAAGCGGGGTTTGCCGATCTGCGCATTACGGATGTCGACCTGCGTCACCTTGAGGCCGGATTTGAGGCTTGGCTGGCGGCCGGCTATCATGGTGAAATGGCCTATATGGCGGCGCACGGTAGCAAGCGCTCGCGCCCGGATGAGCTGGTGCCCGGCACGGTGCGGGTGATTTCGGTACGCATGAATTACCTGCCTGAACATATCGCTGACGACTGGCGCAGCATAGAGCAACAGCATGCGCCCGGCACGGCGGTGATCTCGCTATATGCCAGAGGGCGCGATTATCACAAGGTATTGCGCACCCGCCTGCAGCAACTGGCCGAACGCATACAGGCACGCATAGGCGAATTCGGCTTTCGCGTCTTCACTGATTCGGCGCCGGTCATGGAAGTCTCCTTGGCCGAAAAGGCAGGCCTGGGCTGGAAGGGCAAGCACACGCTATTACTCAACCGCGAGGCCGGTTCGATGTTCTTTCTCGGCGAGATACTGGTCGACATCCCGCTTCCCATCGATGCCCCGCTCACCAATCACTGCGGGCAGTGCACTTCATGCATCGAGGTGTGCCCGACCAAGGCGATCGTCGCACCGTATCAGGTAGATGCGCGCCGCTGCATCTCGTATCTGACGATAGAGCTGCATGGCGCGATTCCCGTCGAGTTGCGCCCGCTGATCGGCAACCGCGTGTATGGCTGCGATGACTGTCAGTTATTTTGCCCCTGGAATAAATTTGCCCAGCGCGCCAGCGTGAGCGATTTTGACGTGCGTAACGGTCTCGACAGCGCCAGCATGATCAGCCTGTTTGCCTGGACCGAAGCGGAGTTCTTGCGCAATCTGGAGGGCAGCCCGGTGCGCCGCATCGGGCACGAGCGCTGGCTGCGCAATCTGGCGGTGGGCATGGGTAACGCTGCATCCCATCTGCGCGGCGATGCCGCTCTGGTGGCGGCGCTGCAGCAGGGCCTCGCACATTCATCCGACATGGTGCGGGAACACGTGTTGTGGGCGCTGGCGCAGCATGGTGTAGGGGCGTGAGCCTTAATGTCTGACAACAGGCAAGCCTGACACGCACTATCCATGCGGCTTTGCAGCCGGTCCGGCCTGCAAGGCGCATGGGGGTTGCGTGCTGGCGGCATGCCATTTTCGTTATTGGCGATGCTAACGATGTTAACGCGTCAGTGACAGCCAGAACGGCAGGGTGATGACTGACAGCAGCGTGCTGGCGGAGATAAGGAAGGCGACCAGCGCGCCGTTTCCGCCCATTCTGGCGGCCAGTACGTAAGCGCTGGACGCGGTGGGCAAGGCGCTGAAAATCACCACGATCTGCAGCTGCAAGGCGGGAAGCTCAAGATAACGCCCCAATCCCAGGGCGATGCACGGCAATGCCAATAGTTTGACCGCTAAAAAATATCCTGCGATGCCCTTGGCCTCATGCAGTGCCGAGAGCCGCATGCCGGCCCCGACGGCGAGCAATCCCAGTGCGATCGAGGCATTGCCCAGGCGTGACAAAGTGGCATTGAGCGCTTCGTGCAGGGGGATCTGGAACAGGCTGCACAGCACGCCGGCGGCGGTGCCCAGCACCAGCGGATTGCTGGCGATTTCCGGCAATAGTTTTTTGCCATTGTGCGCCAGCGCGTAGATCGCGGCCATATTGCAGACCGGTACCAGAAAACCTATCAGCAAGGCCATCAGGGCCGTGCCTTGTTCTCCAGCCAAGCGGGATGCCAGCGCCAGGGCGATATATGAATTGAAGCGAAAGGCCGTTTGCACGCCGGACTCAAATATTCTCGGGCCCACCTTGAACAAGGGTTTGGCCAGCCAGCCCAGCAGTATCCCGCTGGCGGTGGCGACGACGGCCACCAGAATAAAATGGCCGCTGGTCTGGAAGCTGAACGTGGTGCGCGAGGTGGTGTAAAACAGCAGCGCCGGAAACAACAGGTAATACACCATCTTCTCTACGCCGGACCAGAAATGCCCGCCCCAGTTTGCTAATCTGGCTAATGAAAAGCCCAGGAAGATCAGGGCGAAATCAGGGATGAGGAGGGTGCCTATGGACATAAAAAGCGCAGCGCTTCTAGCATTGTAATTACTTCAATAACCCAGCCAGTTCCACTGCGGTCTTGACTTGCATCTTGTCAAAAATATGTGCCCTATGCACTTCTACCGTACGCATGCTGATGCCAAGCTTGTCGGCGATGACCTTGTTCATTTTTCCTTGCAGGATCAAATCGAGGACTTCCTGCTCGCGCGTGGACAGGGTTGCCAGTCGGCCGTGTATGGCAGCAAGCGCACCGGCGTCGCGTGACTGGGCCAGCGCTTCCTGCACCCGGTCCATTAATTTATTGTCGTTGAATGGCTTCTCAAAAAAATCGAAAGCGCCGCGCTTCAAGGTATCGACCGCCATCGGGACGTCACCATGGCCGGTTAAAAAAATCACCGGCAATCGCCTGGTGAGTTGCCTGGCGGTGAGCGCGTCAAACAAAGTGGTGCCGGACAGTCCAGGCATGCGCACATCAAGCAGTATGCAATCGCCTTCAGGGTCGTAGTTGATGCTCGTGCTTAACAGGGAGACGAATTTTTCGCCGCTGTCATAGCAGGTCGCGGCAATGTTGCGGGAGCGCGCCAGCCAGGACAGGGCATCCCTGATTACTTCTTCGTCATCAACAATGTGCAGCATCTCGCTTCCTTTTTATAAGGCGTATCGGTATTGTCTGGTCAGTGTTCGACCGGCAAAGTGAATCGGAAAATAGTACCACCAACCGGATTGTTGAAGTGGGCCAGAGTGCCGCCATGAAATTCAATCGCTGTTCTGCATATGTTCAGGCCCATACCCATGCCACTGGTTTTGGTGGAGAAAAATGGCGAGAAAAGTTGTCTGGCAATCTCGTCGGTGATGCCATGACCCTGGTCTATCACTTCCATCACCACATAGTTGGACATGTCATTGCGGTGCTCGTATCGCGCTACCACACGCAAAATGCGCTGCTCAGGCGCGCAGTGCAGCATCGCTTCAATCGCATTGCGCGTCAAATTCAACAGCACTTGTTCGAGCAATAATTTGTCGGCCAATACTTCTGGTAGGTCTTCCTCTATCTGGTATTGCACATTCACATGCGATGCCTGCGCCTGCATTTCGACCAGCGGCATGATGCTGTTGACCAGATCGGGCAGGCTGACCGGCTCACGGTTAGCCTCTCTCTTCTTGACGAACTCGTGCACGCTGCGGATGATGTGGCCCGCTCTTTGCGCCTGATTGCTGGCTTTTTGCATGGCTTCCTGCAGCAGCTGATGATCGACATTGCCGGTCTGTATCAGGTTGATCGCCCCGGTCGTGTAACTCGATATCGCCGCCAGCGGCTGGTTGAGTTCATGTGCCAGCATCGAAGCGATCTCGCCCATGGTGGCGAGGCGGGCGCTCAGGTCGAGTTTTTCCTGCTGCTGTCGGGCCAGGTCCTGCGCATGCTTGAGCTCTGAAATGTCGAGAATGGAACTCATCCAGCCGGTTTGACTGCCATGTTCGTTGACCAGGGCAGATTCATAGATCAGCACAGGAAAGCGCTCGCCGTTGGCGCGCTGGTAGATGGTCTCAAAGCCTTCCGGCGCTAGCGAGCCTGATAGCATCTGAGAAAAACGCTCCTGATATTCTTCAAACGCCTCCGGCGCCCAATATGGCATGGGAGGCACGCGGCCAATGACATCTTCGGCAGGGTGCCCGATCATCTTGCAAAAAGCCGGATTGACGTAAGTGAGGCGGCCTTCCATATCGCGTGCGCGCAGGCCGGTGACCAGTGAGTTTTCCATCGCCGTTCTGAATGCGACTTGCTTGCGCAATGCGCCCTCGGCGGCCAGACGACGGTTGATGTCGCGCCACAGGGCGATCAGGCTCCAGATCAGCCCCAGTGATAACAGCACTACCGACAGGACCAGTAAATTCGACAGCAGCTTGGGCGCGCTCTTGTTGCTGTTGGTGCGCAATACCAGGGAGAGTCCGGGCAAGTCGAGCGCGCGGTTATGCG
>CXWL01019447.1_pt1 | contig 10295 bp, 11 predicted proteins | sample 590931 | NCBI WGS metagenome assembly CXWL01 (sample SAMEA3498368, study PRJEB10139) | groundwater metagenome | biome: water well; material: biofilm material | place: Germany | collected 2015-04-27
GAGTGCATGGTTCGGAGTAAAGGCTGGTACCGCTCCCTCTCGATAGGCCACGCCGCTGGGCACAGTCCCGGACGTTCCCCCGAGGAGATAGCGAACCAGTTCCGGGAAGACCTCTTCCCCTTCCCCCACCACCACATAATCGATAAAGGGGAAGGCCCGGAAATATTCCAGCCCCATCTCGCCGTCATAATTCGCCCCGCCGAACACAATCATCACTTCGGGATACAGATCCTTGATGAGTTTCGCCATCGTCAGGCTCGCCACGTTTTGATCGAAGGTCGAAGTGAACCCGACGATTTTATACTGACCCCAATCAATGCAGGTCAGGGATCCGGTCAAGAACTGCGGCGCAGTCCTCGTCGCCATGTCTTCGAAAAAGGAAACCGACTGGCCGCTGGCCCTAGCCACTTGCTCAAAGACCGGCTTGAACAGACGGGGATACTCAGCGCGCTTAGGANNCGAGAGGTACGCCGATCTTATGGGCGAAGCGCACGTTCAGATGGTGGCAATCGACGGGGATCCCCTTCGACTTGAGCAAGGCGGACAATGTGCCCAGCTGGATCGAAGGATACTTCGAATAGCTAAACGGCATATTGACGAGCGCCACCTGGGCCTGGTCGCTCATCTGTTGCCTCGTGACGTCATAGAAGACTCATGACTAACTGGCTGCGGCTCGGAATGGCTCGAACGCTCGGTCGGCCTTGGCGACCAGATAAAAATCGCTCTCTGTCAGGCCATTGATCTTGTGGGTCCAGATTTCGACCCTGCACTTCCCCCAGGCCAGATAAAGATCCGGATGGTGGCCTTCCGCTTCTGCCACCGCTCCCATCTGATTCACATAGGCCAAGGCCTGAGAAAAATCCTTGAACGAATACACACGCTCAAGATGGCCCGCCTGGTTCAGCGACCACCCTTGCCCCAATTCCTTCAACAGGGTCTGCGCACGATCAGCCGTGACGGGAGGCACACCGCCACGACAGGGAATACAGCTGTTCTCAGCAAGGCTCATCGCACCACCTCCGGATAGGGAAATCACCGTTGCGGGCCGACCGACCTAACGCCGTATTCTAAAGGGGCTTCGAGAGGAAGGGCAAGGTGGGGAACCAAGGCACCACGAAGCCATCGCCTCGCTTCCCAGGCACCGTCCAGTATGGTAGGGAATGACGGAACAGGATGCCATGAGCGATCCATGACTCACGAACCGGAACACAAATCCTCCATCCAAAAGATCGGCTGGTTCACAGCCTCCTGTGTGCTCGTGAGCAACATCATCGGTGGGGGCATCTTCACCACGACAGGCTTCATGGCGCGGGACCTGGGCGATCCAACGCTGATTCTCTTCTTGTGGTTCGTCGGAGCGCTTTTCGCGCTCGGCGGCGCCATGGTCTATGCAGAACTGGGGGCCGCCTTGCCCCAGGCAGGAGGAGATTACCTCTATCTGCGGGAGGCTTATGGACCGCTGGTCGCCTTTCTCAGTGGCTGGACCTCCTTCACCATCGGATTCGGCGCAGCCCTGGCCGCATCAGCCGTAAGCTTTGCCTCCTATGCCCTGCGTACCGTTCCCCTCGCTGACGAAAGCGGTTGGGTGGGAAGGGGACTCGCCCTCAGCCTCCTCTGGGCAATCACGCTGATACATTGCGGAGGAATTGGAACAGGCGGACGTATGCAGCGGGTACTCACGACCACCAAGGTCCTCGCCATCTGTTGCTTCATCCTCGGCGGTCTATTGTATGGATCAGGTCAATGGGCCCATCTCACAACTCCAGCCCCTGCATCGCGCCCCTCCATCGGGACCGCTACCATCTCCCTCTTATTCGTGATGTACAGCTATCTGGGTTGGAATGTGGCGAGCTATATCGCGGGAGAGATTACCGACCCGCAACGATCGCTACCCAAGATTATGGTCGGGGGAACCGTCTCTGTGGCCGGGCTCTATCTGCTGCTGAACGTCGTCTATCTCTATGCTCTGCCGATCGAGAACCTAGCCCAAGAACCACTCCTGCCGGTTGCGGAGAAAGCGGCGGCAGCCCTGTGGGGAACTGGCAGCGCGCGGTTCGTCGCCGCGCTACTCTGCCTCGCCATCGCCGGAGCCGTCAGCGCGATGGTCTGGGCCGGACCCCGCGTCTATTGGGCGATGGCCCATGACGGCGTCATCAGCCCCTGGCTGGCTCAACTCCATGTAAAAAGCGGCGTGCCGGTTCGCGCAATTTTGCTCCAAAGTACCTGGGCCTCTCTCCTCATCCTGAGCGGAACCTTTGAGCAACTGATCGTCTACAGCGGTCTCGTACTGTCCCTCTTCATGGCCCTGACCCTCTCAACCGTGTTTCACTTTCACCGCAAGCAAGCAGACGCGACACAGCACTACCAAGCCCCGCTCTATCCCTTCCTGCCAGCCATGTTGATCGCGGGATCCTTCACGATCGTAATTTACAGTCTGCTCCAACGGCCGGCTGAATCGCTCTTTGGCGCCGCAACGGTTTTGAGCGGCATCCCTTTCTATATCCTCTGGCGTCGATCACATAAGCCGACACCCTAGCCCGAAGGCCATCGCAGAAAGTAGAAGATAGGCATGGAGATTGGATAAGCCCGGGTAGATAAGGCACGGGCGACCCTGCACTGCGGTGGGAGGTCGCCCGTGTCTGGCGCTTAGGACGCCAGGTTTCTGTGCAATTGTCGCGGCCCATGAAACACTCAGACCCGCGCGACCACGAGAAGACCGGGTATCTGGTCGTAAGAGAACACCCTCATGACCGGCACCTCTGTGCCAGCGCCTGCATCGAGTTCTCCATACTGAAATTGCTGTTCTAGTGTCTGTGGTGCCTTACGGCACAGCCAGTGGAGAACCGGCTAGCGCACACGATCAGATACCCGCCCTCGAGTCGGCGGGCCTGCCTGATCCGGTGGAGTCAAATCATCCATCGCTACCCTCCTTTCATAAGAAAGTTGGCAGGGAACCCGTTAACAGCCGCGCGATCTGTCCGGTTCCCTCGTCGAGTGAACGAATGGGCCGTAAATTCTGTTTACGCCCATTAGAAAATCCTGTCAACGGGGGAAATAATATTCCAGAAATAATTTTCGCAGCATAAAACATACCCTCTAATCTTAGAGCGGCGAGACCGTCTCTTCATCGCAGAACCACAAGAAAAATTAGAGAAGAACACTACGGCAGCTTGGGGGCATCTTCGGCACAGCGAAATCCAACGTTGGGATCATGTTCCGTGGGATCGCCTTTTGTCCGAAAGGAGGATCGAAGCCGATAGGGATTATTGATATAGGAGCCGCCCCGTTGCACCTTCGCCGTACCCTCAACCGGTCCGCGCGGATTGATGGCAGGATTTTTCGTGTAGAATTGTTCGTCGTACCAGTCAGCCACCCATTCATACAGGTTGCCCGCCAGATCGTGAACGCCGTACGGGCTTTTCCCTTTATCACGATTGCCGATGGGCGCAACCATATCGGCCCCTTCCTTCAAGCCAAAAACTGCATGGGCCGCAGTNNGGCCGCAGTCGGCTGATCGCTCCCCCAGGGATAAACCCTTCCGTCCGTTCCACGAGCGGCTTTCTCCCACTCCGCTTCAGTCGGCAACCGCTTCCCGGCCCAAAGACAATAGCCAAACGCTTCCATCCAATTCACCCAGCGAACCGGACGATCCGAGCGGACAACCGGCGTTTCCTTGTCCGCAAAGCCCCAAGGCGGTTCACTCTGAATCGCTTCGACAAACTTCGCAAACCGGCCATTCGTCACTTCAAACTTATCCATATAAAAACTGTCGAGAAACACTCGATGAACCGGCTGTTCATCGTCATCGCCCTTGTCGCTCCCCATCGTGAACTCACCGGCGGGAACCAACATCATGGGAACGCCGTCTTTCCCGGTGATCTCAGCAGGGGGTTGAACACCGGTAGGCTTCGGCACAGCGCCAACACCGGATGGAGGATGTACCTTCCCGGTGGGCTTCGACTCAGCCTCTGGCGCATGTGGTTTGGGCAAGGCTGGAACCGGCACCGATTCCGGCTTCACCGGGAGAGGCTCATTCGCCAAAGAAAGACTATCGGTGAGCCCTATCGATGCCAATAGGACAATCACCATCCCGCACATCATGATCCGAACCAGCATCCATCGCCTCATGTGATGAGAGTACCGAAAATAGCGAGGACAATCCAGGGGAAGATCTGTGGCGCGAATAACCTGCCTTCGCCATGGAGCAATGAGCGTACGAGAAGAAAAAAGAGGATTTGATCCGGCGCCGGTACAGAAGAACGACCTGCGCGGGGCGCGCAAGTACACTATACACAAAAGAGAACTCTCTGGAGGGTTTTATCCGCCGGCATCCATCACGATAAAGCGATGAAGAGCCGGCGGCACGCACAAAGTGCGGTATGGTGGAGGCGCCGGGAGTTGAACCCGGGTCCGAAGACCTTCAGCACAACGAATCTACATGTTTAGCCGATCGTTTTAATTTCGCAGCCACCCACGCCCACCGGCTAGCTTAGACNNAATTCTTGGTTTGCAGTTACATTTTCCCGGAGGATTTACGAGACCCCGAGAGCTCGACATGCATCGCTGACCTTAGTATCCCCGTCGATTCCGGTCGCCCCCTTTCATTTAGTCAAATGTTGAAAAAGACTCACCCACCCTCTGTTGCATATAGGTAGTCATCATACAGCACAAATCAAGGGGATGCCAGAATCCATTGTTATTGCCCGTTATGTCAGATCCTGCTACGCGCTTTTGAAGCGGCTGACACGGGCAAACAAAATCGCGGCGAAGGGGAGAGCGAAACTGAGCAGAAGTTGCAGAATGAGCAGGTCGCCGAGTTGGCCATAATCGGCCGGCACTTGCAGGGCACCCGTCTGATCGCGCACTTCGCGGGTGATGACATGAATTTGATTGAGATATTTGGTGCCAAGCTGGCTCAAAGACAGAGCCAGGTTCGTAAACGAGGCCATCACGGCAAAATACGTTGCCTTGAGATGGGCCGGTGCGGAATTGGCAATCCAGGCCAACATCGGAATCATCGCGATCTGTCCGAGCGGTGATTCCAGCGCCGTGTTCACCAGCGCAATAAAACGGGCATCGACCAGACCACCCGTCAACGCAGCAGTCCATTGGTGCAGCCCGTAATACATACTGACGATGGGCACCGTGAGCAGAACGCCGGTGACCGTGAGAAACCCCACCACATAGGTGATCGATCGTTCCGCCATGAATCGGCGAAAGAGGAACATGCCGGCCAGCGTCAGCGTACTGCCGATCAGCGACAGCACGGACATAAAATGCTGATCGAATTTGAGTTGATCGATCATCCACCAGGTGACGCCTTCTCCAGGCCCTGGAACGGCGCGAAAGACGAAGATCACGATGGCGGTCCCAAGCAACAGATGCCGGGCATCGGGCGCCAGCTCCCTCGTCAAACGCAGGACCAGAAACGACACAATGCCGAACGACCCGAGAAAAACAATTTCCTCATTGTAGGGCACGTCGCTGAAACCGACCGTGAAGGTAAAGAGGACAAACAGGAGGCTCCCCCCAAGTATCCACCAGTTCGGTTTCGTCGGCTTACCATGCTCGTCGAATAATGACCGGATCTCGTCCCTGGTCATCCCTTGGCGGAGGAGCCGGCGTTTGTCGCGGAGCGAAATCAATGCCGCGGTCAAGACACCCAGGACCGAAACGGCAGGAATGGCCAAGGCCATGAGATACACATTGCGATAAATCTGCGCGATCGATTCCTGAGGCAGGCCCTCCACGCCGGTAAAAAGATAGAGGTTGATCAGCGCCACGAGGATGCTGCCGCCGACCACTGCGACCCGTCCCAACGTCTGCATCGTGGTATGCATGAGCTTGCGCGTGGCCTCATCAAATGGGCGGCCCTGCTCATCAATTCGCGGCACTGCCTCGACCGTCATGGCATCCGCAACCGTATCTTGAATCACATAGCCGATCGGCGCGAGCAGCACGCTGATCACATACCAGGCCTCAGCCGGCAAGATGGCTGTCATCGCCTCACGGCTGCCGATCAGTCCGACCATGATCAAGAGACTCGTCGCGATCAAGCCTGCCCCGAGGGAGACCAGCCAGCCCTTCCAGCGCCAGATCAAATCCACCAGATGGCCGATCGGCATCTTGAGCGCCCAGGGAATGCCGGCCCAGAAGGCCAGAGCGGCGAGAAAGGAAGCGGAGAGTCCGAGGTAATCCTTGACGAAAAAGGTGCCGACGATCCCGGTTAAACCGGAGATGCCCGCCGCCACATAGACCATGAGAGGCGGCAGATAGGACAGCCGCATCTCCCGGCCCAGCTCTAACACATTGCGATCGATCCAACTGGCGAGACGCATGAACATACTAGGACGACATTCTGGCTGGCTGGCGACGTTCGATCAACGTCTGCAATTGCGATTGCATCGCTTCAGCCGACAATCGTACGCGATCCCCATGTCCTGCCAAGACCCATTCGAACCGGTAGTCGAGGAGTTTCTGGAGTGAGTCCAGCAACACGCGCTTTCTCCAGACCAGCTGGCTCGGAGCACGCAGCATCTGCTGCTTCGAATCCCACCAGAGATGATCTCCCGTGAACAAAAATCTATTCTTATACAGCAGGGCCATGCTGCCGGCCGTGTGGCCCGGCACGGGAATGATCTGAAATTCTGGCAGAATCTGGCTGCTATCCACGTCTTCGATAATCCATTCCGCGCCAGGGGCCGCCTCCAGATCCGCTCGATGAATGATCCGCTTCGCGCCGAAATGCGCCGCATACTTCTCCACTTCGGCCACGTCATCTTTATGGGTTAAAAAGATGTAGGACAGGCCGCCCTTCCGCTCGAAGGCCTCGACCAGATATTTGAGATAACGAGGCGAATCGATGAGCCAGTTGCCGTCCGGATGTTCGAGAAAGAAACTGTTCGCGCCAAAAGACTTCTCGGAATTAAATCCGCAGTAATAGACCCCGTCTTCCAGGTGAAGCGGGAAGCTGGCCATGGCCTCCTGCAGCCGTACCGGCTCACTCCGCTCTGTCCCGATCGAACCAACCGGGCAGGACAGGAGCGCTTGATAGGCCTGATGAAGAGAGCCCTCGCCAGTCGGCTGGCTAGTAACTGCGGAGAAATCGCCGACTTCTTCAAAGCTCGCCGGCGCCAACTGCCGGCAGGTGTCACAATTGATGCACGTTGCATCGACGTAAAAGTTACCTGAGACATTGGAGTCGAGTCGTTTGCTCTGATCGGCCATACACAACCTCTATGCCTGTCGCTGGTTCTATCCCTGACTCATGATCGCGTCCGCCTCGATCTCGACCAACATGTCCGGATCGATTAAGCGCTTCACTTCCACCATCGTCGTCGCAGGCCGGATCGCACCGAAGACTTCGCCATGGGCCCGGCCGACTTCCTGCCATTGATCGATATTCGCCATATAGATTCTGGTCCGCACCACATCGGCGAGCGACGCGCCGGCTTGCTGCAAAGCTGCTTCGATCGTCTTGAAGGTCTGAATCGTCTGAGCATAGGGATCGCCCTTGCCGACCAGACCGGATCCCGTCATCGCCGTCGAACCGGACACGGAAATATGGGCTCCGACCCGCACCGCCCGTGAATAACCGATCTTACCTTCCCAAGGACCACCAGTCGAAATATTCTGCCGCCCCATCTGCTCCTCCTACATCACAATGCCGCCGCCGGCGTGAATATTCTGGCCCGTCAACCATCGCGCCTCTTCACTCACAACGAACGCCACCACATCGGCAATATCTTTCGGCGCGCCAAGCCGCTTCAACGGAGACATCTCTGTGCCGATCTGACGGAGCTGGTCCGTCATCATGCCCGTCTCGGTAAAGCCAGGCGAAACCGTATTGACCGTGATGCCTCGAGGCGCCAGCTCCTGAGCCAGGCCCTTCGTATACTGTTCCAGCGCCGCTTTGCTGCCAAGGTAGGCTGTCGCACCGGGAAAACTCAAGTGGGTGCCTTCCGTGGAAATATTCACGATGCGGCCGCCTTCTTTAAGTACAGTGGCCGCTTCCTGCATGGCGAAGTACGGGCCCTTGGCATTTAACGCAATGACCTGGTCGAAATCCGCCTCAGTCGTTTCCAGGAGAGGCTTGGGCATAAACCTCCCCGCATTGTTCACGAGAATATCCAGCCGCCCGAATTGCTTCACCGTTTCACTGACAAGCCGGCGCGCCTGGTCCGCCTTGCTCATATCGGATTGCACGGCGATGGCCTTCCCTCCCTTGCCTTGAATGCCCGTGACGACTTGCCGGGCCTTCTCCTCGCTCGTGCCGTAATTCACCACCACAATCGCTCCGTCCTCGGCCAACCGTTCTGCGATCGCTCGCCCGATCCCGCTGGAGGATCCTGTGACGATCGCAACTTTTCCACTGAGTGACGCCATAATATGTCCTGTCCCTTTCCCCTTCGTGATCGACTCGATCCTTGAATTTCGATGCGATTTATCCCTGCCGAAAAAGGGAGGACGGCAACTCCCAGGTTGCCGAGTACACCAACTCCGTGAGGGGCTTGCGAACTGGCAATGGAGGTTCCTGCGCCCGCAAACGGTCCGACTGTAAAGCCGGGTCGCCCGGATACCCGACCGCAATCATGACCACCGGCTCATAGCCGTCCGGAATCCGACAGTCTTCCCTGGCCTGATCGATTCGAAAGCCCGCCATCTGGCGCGCGACCAGCCCGAGCGCCGTAGCCTGGACGACGAGATTTTCCACCGCCATGCCCGTGTCATGGAGCGCATGAGCGTTCGGCGAGCCATCCTCGAACTGCAGTTGCGCCACGGATAACATCAGTACCGGCGCCCGGTAGGCCGACTTCTGATTGCCTGTGACCAGACAGTTGAACAGACGTTCGTACTCGGCCGTCTCATCTTTCGTGGCGACCAGGAATCGCCAGGGCTGCCCATTATCCAATGAAGGCGCCCAGCGCGCCGCTTCAAAGAGGCTCCTCAGCTTCTCCGGTTCGATCGGTCGATCGTCAAAGGCGCGCGGACTCCAACGCTGACGCAAGAGATCATGAATCGGGTAGGGATTATCTGTCTGATTGTCCATCGCCTTACGAGCCTGGGCGCCGGTCCGTCGGTCGCTCCATATCGGGAGACCAGCCGCCGCCGAGCGCCTTATAGAGTTGCACCACCGAGACCAGATGTAACCGGCGCGTGCCGGTCAAAGACAATTCCGCCTCGAAGAGATTGCGACGCGCCACGAGCACATCCAAATAATTCGCCAGCCCGCCCTTATAGCGAAGCTCCGCCAGCCGGAGCGCCGACTGCAACGCCGTCACTTGCTGGCGCTGCGCGTCATGTTGCGTCAACAATGTGCGCACGGCTACGAGCGAATCCTCGACTTCACGGAACGCCGTCAACACCCTCTGTTCGTACTGCGCCACCGCCTGCCGCGCTTCCGCCTCTGCCGCCTCCTGCTGAAAGCCCAACGCCGGCCCATTCAAGAGAGGCGCAGTGACTCCAACCCCCGCCACCCCAAAGGAAGCGGGATCGGTGAACAGCCTCGACAATTTCGGACTGGCTACTCCCAGCAGCCCCGTAAGCGAAATCCTGGGGAACCGATCGGCCTTGGCGACACCGACGCGGGCCGTCGCCGCCGCCAACTCCTGCTCCGCCTGCAACAGATCCGGCCTCCGCTGCAACAGCTCCGAAGGGAGGCCTGCCGGCACGGAAGGCGGCATGACCTGATCGGTAAGCGAACGGCCTCTGGGAATCGTAAAGGGTTTGCGCCCCAGCAAAATGCTCAATTGATTTTCCGCCTGGACCATTTGCCGTTCAAGCTCCGCGGTGCGGGCCGCGGCATTCGCTCGCTCCGCTTCAAACTGATCCAGGTCGAGCCGTGAGGTCATGCCTTGCTTCAGTCTGGCCCTGGCGATGCGGACCGACTCGTCCCAAGACTGGAGCGTCCGCCTGGCAATGTCCAGCTGCGCATCGAACTGGAGCAGGTTGAAGTAACTCTCGGCNNCTGCAACACAACGGCGCGCCGATTCTCTTCCTTCGAAAGAAGATCGGCGCGAGCCGCTTCGTTCGCGCGTCTCACGCGGCCCCAGAGGTCCAGCTCCCAGGCCAGATTGCCTTGCAGAAAATAATTGAACGGGTTCGCAAAGCCTGGCACGAGAAAGCTGGTCTTGCGGCCTAAGGCCGGAGCATTGCCAGAAGCCGAGACCCCCGGCAAAAAATCGGACTTGGCAAGGGCCGCGCGGGCTTGAAACTCATCGACAACGGCCACGGCACGCTGCAGATCCTTGTTCTCCTCCAGCGCGATATGCACGAGCTGTTGCAACGGCTCGTCC
>CXWL01021092.1_pt1 | contig 10295 bp, 4 predicted proteins | sample 590931 | NCBI WGS metagenome assembly CXWL01 (sample SAMEA3498368, study PRJEB10139) | groundwater metagenome | biome: water well; material: biofilm material | place: Germany | collected 2015-04-27
GCCAAAGACTACGAGGATCCAAAAGAGTACACCGTGGAAATGCTGGTCGATGCCGCGAGTCCACTCGTGGGGCAAACCATTGAAGCGGCCGGCCTCCGCCAGTTGCCCGGAATGTACTTGATAGAAATCGACCGCGAAGGGGACATTTTAGCAGCCGTGGGACCGCACGAGAGGTTGCGGGCTAACGATCGCCTGGTGTTCGTGGGAATCGTGGAGTCCGTGGTCGAGCTTCAGAAGATTCGCGGGCTGAAACCGGCGACCAACCAGGTGTTCAAGCTCGATGCCCCTCGTGCCCGGCGTTCCCTGCTGGAGGCGGTGGTTTCGGATTCCTGCACGATGGTGGGGAAATCGGTTCGTGAGGGCCGCTTTCGCACCAAGTACAATGCAGCCATCATTGCTGTTTCGCGCAACGGTGAACGCATCCGCATGAAAATCGGCGATATCGTCCTCAAGCCCGGCGACACCCTGTTGCTGGAAACTCACCCGGAGTTCTTCGAGCTACATCGCTACTCCCGCGACTTCTACCTCGTCAGCCGCATCGAAGGGTACACGCCCCCGCGACACGAGCGGGCGTGGATCGCCGGCGTCATTTTCCTGGGAATGGTCATCGCCGCGGGCACCGGCGCATTGGAGATGATCCACGCTGCCATGCTGGCCGCCGGACTCATGATTATCACGCGATGCTGTAACTCGACCGCGGCGCGGCAGAACGTGGACTGGCAGGTCCTTGTGGCGATCGCGGCATCGTTCGGCCTGGGGCTGGCGATGGAAAAAACCGGAGCGGCGAAGATCATCGCGGAATCGATGCTGAGCGTGGCGGGTACGAACCGCTGGGCGGCGCTGGCGGTCATTTATCTATTGACGATTGTCTGCACCGAAGTGCTGAGCAACAACGCGGCCGCAGTGCTGATGTTTCCCATCGCGCTGGCAACGGGAGCGGCTTTGAACGCGGACTTCATGCCGTTCGTTATGGCGGTGATGTTCGCTGCGTCGTTCGGTTTTGCCACGCCGCTGGGCTATCAAACGCACTTGATGGTGTACGGTCCCGGTGGGTATCGGCTCTCCGACTTTGCACGCATGGGCATCCCGCTGGACCTGCTGATGGGCGCGGTGTCGGTCGCATTGATTCCGTACTTCTGGCCGTTCTAGAAGTCCAAACACATCAGTTAGCGAACCGCGGACTTCCATTCTCACCCTTATGCACAAGTCGCCGGCCCATGGGCCGCAGGCCCAACTGAAAGTAGTGTGTGCCGGGAAGCAAGGCGAGAACGAATCCGAAGAGCCGGAGGCACGGTTGAACATACTTCTCGAAAACGCGCGGATCAGAAGTGGAATTCGTACAACGGGCTGATTACAGCGAACAGAACGCCCGGATTGCATTGCCGATGCGGCGGACGCTGCGCTGCGACAGGGAAGGGTAATTCGGCAGTCGAAGAATCTGTGATTCGACCTGGCGGGCCACGGGGCAGTCGGTCGCATATTCGCGATACATTTCCAGTGCGGCGCAGTTGCGGTACTCGCTGGTCTCGCAGTCGATCCCGCTGCGGAACAAGAACTCCGCGAGCCGCGGGGCCTGATCTGCCAGTACGCCGTAGTACAGTCCGTTGTGCCGCGATATGGCGCTGGATTGCAGCAAGCGAACTTGCGGGATGCCGGAGAGTTCCTGATCGAGCCACTGGCCTACCCGGCGGCGTCTGGCGATGAACCCTTCGACATGCGAAAGCTGGTCTTTCCCGAGTCGGGCCTGAAAGGGGTGCAGCGGAGCGACCGTCCCCGGATCGAAGTTGCGATCCAGACGAGGCGACTCGGTCATGATTTGCTGTTGGAAGTTCGGTCTCATCGCCCGCGCAAGTCGTAGAGCAGGCCAGGCGCACAGGCTGAACGCCGCCTTCCGCGTTCCCAAATCCATCATCGTGCCCGTCAATGCCTTCTTGAGGCCAGCGCTTAGAGAATATCCGGTGACATTTGCTGAGAGTCGTGCGCGAATGCGTGAGGCCAGTCGGTCGTCGTTGGTGGCGATCATACCTCCGCCAAAGGTGGTCACCAGCTTGAGCACGCTGAAGCTGAAAATCGACGCCCGTCCGAACGTGCCCACCATTTGACCATCAATTTTCGAACCCAATGCGTGCGCACAGTCTTCGAGCAAAATCAGCCCGCGCCGCTCCGCAAGCTGTGTCAGGCGCGACAGATCCGCGGGGTGGCCGAACATGTGAGTGGCCAGGAGAAATTTCGTGTTGGGCGTGATACGCCGTTCCACGTCATCCACATCGATATTCAAATCGTCACTGCGAATGTCGCAGAATCGCGGCGTGATTCCAAGCTGGCAGAATCGCTCGATCACGGCGAAGAGATTGAACGCCGGCACGATCGCTTCGCAGCCCGGCGGTGCGTCGATCGCTTCGAGGATGAGGTGCATGCCCAGCCGGCCCGATGCCACGGCGATCGCATGGCGGCAACCCACGTATCCAGCGAAATCGTGCTCAAAATTTCTGACCGCTTCTACCCTATGGGCAGGGCGGAGCAGCGATTGGGCAATGCCCAGATAATCAGAGAGGCGGGTCTCAATTTGGTGTCGGGGAATACTGAGGATGTGCATGGATAAAGACGCCTAACCTGCGGTTGCCAGCCCCAGGCGAACGAGCTTTTTCAGTTCAAACCAGCTTCGCACGCCGAGCAGTTTTTCGGCCAGCATTCCCGGTGCAAAGTAGAAGGAGCGGAGGGCCTCCTTGCGAAGCTTCGCCACTTGTTCAAGGCTCAAATGCCGGTGCTTGATGTTACTTGTTGCGAAACCGTAATCGCTGGCCTCATCGCGCAGGAAGCCTTCACGGCGGGCACGCTCTTCGTACGCGGTGCCGGGCAGTGCGTTGACCACGTTGAACGAAACGTAGTGCGGCCGCAGCGTCCGCGCGAAGCGAATCGTCGCCCGGACGTCTTCCTCGGTGTCGTCCTCAAATGCGAGCATGATGAACGCGGTGGTCTCAATGCCCAGTTGCCGGCAGTCCCGGAACACTTCATGGATGCGGGAGTCCTTGATCCGCTTGTCGATGCGCCGGCGCGTTTCCTCCTTGGCGTGCTCGACTCCGAACTCGATTCCGTAACACCCCGCCTGCTTCATCAGGGCGAGCATTTCGCGGGACGCGACATCGATGCGCGTGGTGCACAGCCAGCGGAGCCGCAGCTTGCGGGCGGCGAGCTTGCAAAGGAACTCCGTGGCAATGGGCTTCTGTAATCCGAAGGTGAGGTCTTTGAAGTATGCCTCGCGGAAACCGAGGCGGTCGGCCTCGACCAGTTCCTCGACCATGTCGTCCACATCGCGGTGGAGCATTTTGCGATAGAGCTGATTGTCGATGCAAAACTCGCAGGTGAAGGGGCAGCCAAAGGAAAACTGTACGCAGGTGACCGGCCCGCGCTTGCTCTGCGGAAGGCAATAGCGGGTGTCCTGAAAGATTGCATGTTCTGGTCGTGGCAGGCGAAGTCCGTCACCGTAACGCACTTTGACCGCCGAAATCCTTGGCCCCTCCGCCCCCTGCACCGCGATGTTCAGGGGCTCCGCCATCGCAGACGCTTCGCCGCGCAGCAATTCTGTAAATTGATTCTCCGCCGGGTTCAGGATCACACCGTCGAGCCACGGGTTTTCGCGTAGAGTTCGTTCCAGCCGCGCCGGCTCGCGCTGCAGGATGATCGTGCCGACGATGAATACCTTGACTCCGCCAAGGTCTTTTTTGAGGCGTTGAAGCGACTTGAGCTCGTCGTCGATGGACGAACTCGACACCAGCGAAAGAATTCCTTTGGGCGGATCCGCCACCAGCCGGGCGCTCAGTTCACTCCAATTCATGCGATTCAATTGAGCATCGATGTAGACGGGCGAAAATCCGGCCTCTCGAACGGCACCGGACAACAGGATCAGATCGATGTTGGGAAACGGCGCATTGTGCGCCGCGTTCTTCTCGCGCAGCGATCCTCGCCGGCAAAAGTCCGCCCCGCTGGGGGGATCCAAAAGCAAAAAAGTCGGTCTGTTTGTCATATCAACGCGGCCCGGATCGCTTATGCGTCTGCAGGGGCAGACCGGTAGGTCCGGGAATCTTCGCGTTGATTCATCGGCCAGGCCGATGCCGGAGATAAGTCCGTAATTCGGAGGCGGTGTCGAGTATTACGGTCCCTTCTTGTCCTTGTCCGCGTCGCGAGGCTTACGACGGTCTTCGCGGGAAGGCCTGGTAGTGTCCTTTGGAGCCTCCTTCTTCTTGTTGTCTGTGGAGGCCACGACCGGCTTGTCGGAAAAATCCTTGATCGCAGCGACGCGCAGGTTTTGCACGTCCATAGGGCCATAGGCCACCAGGGCGATGGGAAAATCCACGTCCCTGGCATTGCCGGAAGACACCCATGCGGGAAACCGCCCGGTGCAGACGCCGTCGATGTAAACGGCCAATTCGTCGGACCACAAGCAGACAATTTTGTGCGAGTTGTTATCGCGCAGCGGACCCGTAGCCTCGATCCGCATGTCGTTTCCATCCGCGTCGAGCTGTGCGAAGCCGAACACGTGATTTGCGTCGCCCGGCAAGCCCGTGAACTTCACGTCGCAGGTGATCGCTACGGGGGCTTCCTCGTTCATGCGAATGCCCAGCAGGCTTGCTCCTTCGGCGCCCTTGGTATTGCAGCGGAGAAACCCGTTTTCAACCATCCAATCCTTTTTGGATTGTCCAACCCCAGCGAAGGCGTCGAGCGACGACAACTCGACATCGCGCCAGGTTGCAATGCTCTCCACCGTATCCAGTTCGTTCACCCAGGGACGGAACACGGCGTTTTCGCTCTTGTCCACGGAAAGGGCATCGGGATTGTCTCCGGACTTCGCCAGGTCACGCGTATAGCGCTGTCGCATCCACTCCACCCAGCGCCGCTCGAACTCCTCCACCCCTCCTTCAACAGGAATGCCCAGTGCGGCCGCACACGCGGCGTCGTGCCCGTTGCCGGCGGCGAGTTCGCTTAGGAACGCATGCATCGCCTCCGGGCCGGTTTCAAAGATATAAAGGACCACCGCGGCCGCTTGCTCATAAAAAAGTTCGATTAACGAACCCGCGGGGTATCCATCTTGATTGAACAAGTCGCGCAAACGGAAAAACTCGCCGGCCACTACTTTCCGCGAAAGCCTCGCCGCCTCGCCGTAATGGTCGCGGGTCTGTTCGAAGCGCCCGGCCATCGCTTCGTGCAACCACTGCGGGACCTTGCGGCTGGAGAAGAACTCATTGATGACAGCATGGGTCAGTTCGTGCGGCAGCACGCTCTCGATTCCATACTTCCATAGTTCCTTGCCCGCATTGCCGCCTCCGCTGCCTTTTCCTTTTCCGCCTCCTCGCCCAAAATTGGGCTTGAGCTGGAAGAGTACGATGGCCTGTGTTTTTCCGGTGATGTGACCATACGTGACACCGCCCGAGCCCTGCGGACCCCCATGCTTGTTGTAATCGTCGATTGTGGTGTAGACCAGAATGGGAAAGCGCACTGCCCACGAACGTCCGCCGAACAGCGACTTGTTCATGAAGTCGAGATAGATTTCGGCACGCTCACCGACTACTTTGGAGAGTCGGTCATTGGCAGAATAGACCGTGAAATGCTGCGTCTCAAAAGGGAACGGCGGAACCTCCCAGTTCATGGGTGGCGGAAGAATCGCCGGCTTGTACTTGCTGTCTTCTATCTTTTCGAGTCCATCCCAATCGACCGGGGGCATGTCCAGGAGGAAGGGATCCTTGGTCCGCTCGGCCGTTTCCACGGCCTGTAATGTATCCAATTCCTGACGGCGAAGCCGCGCCACGGCCATGCGTGCCTTGCGAAGCGTATCTTCGTTGCCCGATAGATCGAGGATATTCTTCCAGGCGGTCATCGCTTCGTCGCGCTTTTTCACCTTTTCCAGCGCCTCGGCCAGTAGCACCCGCGCCGCCTCATATGCGGGATTCTCCGTCACCTCCCTGGAAAGGAGTTCGACGGCCTCCTGTGCCTTACCCGCTTCCATGAGCGACCGGGCGTCGTCTACGGGAACTGCCCAAGCGGGCGAAAACGCCGCCAGGAATGCGGCCACGCTGAGTGATTTCAAAAGGTAGTTATACACGGGTCCGATCCCTCGCTTTCTTGACGGCGCGAACGTTTTCTTTCAACCGCTCATTCAGACTGTTGGCAAATTTGTGAAGGTCACGAAAGGCGTCGGGAAATCTCTCCACCTTCGCTACCATGTAGTCCGCCAGGCGGACCAAAGGTTTGGCGGCTTCCACGAAGCGATCACACCGCTCCTGCCACTGTCTCCGCCCTTCCACCGTAAGGAGCCCCGTCGAGCGATCAAATGCCGGCTGAAAGGTTTCAGGCGTCTGACCAAAAGCCTCGGCGTACAGTTGGTCGAAGACTGGGATCAAATGGTTGAATTCCGCTCGCGCCAGGTCCAATTCAAAGGCACTACTATAGTCGCCCAGGATCGCCTGCGCCTTCATCAGCGTGCCTTCAGCCTTTTTCATATCCGCTACATAGGGCAGTTGAGTTCCGATGTCGCCGCTGCCCGATGCCTTCTTCACCGCTTCGAGCGTCTTCTTGACATCGAGCTTTTCCGCAAACGCTTTGACGCTGAGCTTGTCCTCGACGAGAAGCTGCTCGCAGTATTCTTCGAGCGCTCGTCGCATGATCTGGTGGTCGCGCAGCGCGCCGGGCTCCTTCGCCTTGTTTCGCAGGCTTTCGTCGAGAATAAAATTCCGGGCGTGCTTCTTGCCCACGAAACGCAGGTCGTAGTCGGGGTTGACTTCAAATAGATCCAGGTGGGCCTTCGCGCGGATTTTCTCCGCCGCGGTTCCGGACTCCTGCTTGTCCTTGAGCAGTTTTTTGGCTACGTCCCATCGGCCCAGCCGCTCGTCGATCTCGATGGTGAGCCAGTCGATGCGAATGCGCATTGCTTTGTTTTCGGAGTACTCCTTGAACGGCTCGATCCTCGCGAGGGCTTTTTCGAAGTCCCCCAAGTCGTATTCCGCCTGAGCGTTCAGAACCGCCCTGGTCGCCGGCGGAAGGTCGGCGAAGGACTTTTGCCCGGCGGAGCCGGAGTCATCCACTGATTCGACGATCTGATCGATGTCCTTGCGGCTGAACGTCCGCATGCCCAGACGAGTTTCCACGCGAACGCTGGTGCTGGTTTGCAATTTGATCTTGCCTTCTATGAACGTCCCGTCCTTGAGGATGATGGTCTCGGCGCGAGCGGTATTCAGCGTCAAAGCCGCCAGGACGATGGAACTTGCAGTCAGACTCACTCTCCTGCGTCCTAACTCCAGTGCCGTTTGTGAGACAAAGTCGGCCATGGCCCCAAGGGGGCCACGACGCAAAGCCCAGGGTTGTCCGCTACGGCGGACTACCCTGGGTCGGCGAGTGGTGATCACCAACAACCCCAACGGGGTTGCGGAGATCAATCGGCTCACCAATTTACGGATTGCAGTCGGCTGAAGAGTGACCATGATTTTACTTCGCATCGGCACGCGACTCCGGACCAGCCTTCTCCGCATAAACCGCCAGAAACATGTTCATGGCCACCTGCCGGGCGCCCTCCGGCATGACTCCGCGGCAACCTGGGAAGTAGTGGTACCCGATTCCCGACGAAATGTCGTATGCGCTGTATACCCCAACTCGCTTTCCGTGGAGATAGATGCCGTAGAGATCGCACCGGCCCGAATGCGAAAATCGATCGTGCAACGACTTGCGAAACGCGACGCTGGTGGCGTCGAACCCCTGCGTCCCCGGGATCTCACCGGTAAAAATCGGATCGTTCCGCCGCAGCTTCTGCAGGGTGACGTCCGATTCTGCACCCTTCAGAGCGGCGCGAAACGATTCATCCCAATCCACGTTTCCGCTGACGATGTCCACGAAAAGTTGTTTCCCGCTTTTCATCGCTTCGCGGAGCTGTTGCTTGATTGCTTCGGTGGGGGGCTTGGGACCCGTGACGTTGACCCATAGGAGGTCTGCATCCGCAATCTTCGCCTCGTCCACGCGCGTGCGGTAATGGGATTGCATCAGGCGGCTCATGGTGTCGATCAAATTCGGATAGGCGGGAACGTCGCTGCCTACCTGCACCATCGCCGCCTTCATGGCTCGCGAAGAGGCCGCGGGAACCGCATACGTGGATCGCGAAAACGAACTCCGTGGCGGAGTATCATCCGTTGCGTACGTCAGGAGATCTTCCATGAAGAAAAACGATTCTTCGGATTGCTTGATGTCGTAGGTGTGCCACGCACACGACCAGCTCTTGGGCGGAACAAACAGGAAGTGGCGAAACCCGTTACTGAACGCCTTGATCCCGGGTATCGGCTTGTGGGCTTTGTTCACCGCGAACACTCCGGCGTCGGAAGGCAGATCGCCGAGTGTGTATTCTGCAAATGTCTTTTGGAGCGCGGCCATGATCGGCATCCGCTGCGGCTCGGCCTCATCGCCGATATCGACGACCACCGTTCCGCCGGAGAGGCAATACTCGCGAAGTTTTGCCCATTGCACGTCCGTCCAATGGGCGGCTCCCATCACGCTGAGCAGCAGAAGTGGAACCTCGGCCAACTCGTCCATTTCCCGGTCGATGCCCGACCTTCGCCAGTTGTAGTTCGCACCTTTGCTGCGTCCCAGGAACCGCACCAAATGAGCAATATCCCCGCGATATTGAGACCAACCGTTCTCCTCGTCGCCCATGACGATTCGTTGCAGCACGGTCGGCGCGTTTCCCGCGCCGAGGATTTGAAGCGCCCATCCCGTCCGACGGGGCGATGGCGCTTCCACGAACTTGGCCTCTCCTCCTCCAAGCCCGCCGCCGCCCGGGCCGCGCACTCCGAACATCAATGTTGCAGGGTCGAAGTGCGTCAGCAGCGCAGACGCGGATTCAACGAAGTGGTCCTTGTCGTTAAAGTGTGAAATGCCCGAAGCCTGGCCCAATGCCAATAGTCGCTCCGGCTCAACATAGGGGTCAGTGCCCCCCACGAATGATCCAAACGAGCGGAATTCCGCCTTGTATCCCTCGTCTAGCCATCGAAGCCCGGCGTCGATGGCTTTTAGTTGTTCTTTGCTGCCCAGATACAACGAACATCGCTTCGCGCCGAATCCTGAAGCCATATCCAGGGCGGTGATTAGTCCGGCGGCTCCCGTGGCCGTGTAGGGTACGTTTGGCTGACTGATCGTGCCGTACCGCGCCAGCCGATTCGTGAAACCGCCGTCCACCGCCTGGGCGTCAGTCCAGTATTTCATTGCGTTACGAAACGCACGATTGTCCACCTCTGCCCCCGCAAATCGTGCTTCCATCAACGCCAGGAGGACTCCCAGCGAATGGTCGTGATCCGAAATAATCACAGAATTGTCTTGCGCCGCAGCCTTGGGTGAGCGCGGCCCCCAGCCGCCATCATCGAGCTGAGCCTCCACCAGAAACGCCGCGTCGGCTTGTATTGTCGCGGCAAACTGCTTCGGATCTCCGAAGCGGGCCAGGCAACCGAGTCGATTCCCGGCCGTGCCGACCCCGAATGAAGTTCGATCCGGGGCCTTTTGAGCGCCCAACCACTTCAGCGCTGCGACCACTTTCTCATCTTTCGCGTTGATTCCGCCGAGCGCCGACGCAAGGCTCGAAGTCAGGTTGATGTTCGCTTCCAAATCGGTGCCCGCGCTCCAATACCCTTCCGGATTCTGCAGGCGCCTGGCCGCTTCGCTGCTGCGTTCGAGAACTTCGGCGATTTGATCTTCCACTTCGTTGCGAATGGGAATATAGCGCATGGGTATCGGCATGGTCGCCTGCGCCTCACTGGCCGGCGGAGTATCCGCCTCGCGGAACGAAAAACGCGCGATTCCAAACGCCTCTCCGAAACCTCGAGGTTTGAGCACGATCCACGCCGCGCCGGTCTGCTTTTCGAACGGTGGGGTCTTCACCACGCCGTGTGGAAAGTTCATGCGACGAATTCGATCGGAGTCTTCCTGCTCTGGATCGCTGATGGCGACGTCCACGCCGATGGCCTGACCGTCCGCCCAAAACGCGGGGATCACCGCCGGAATTCCGCCCTGAATGATCCCGTCCTTGGCAGCACGAGCTTCTATTTCCCATTCATATGTGGTGCCGGGACGCAACGCCCCCTTGATTTTCAGCCAGATCTCGATTTCCTGAACCGTGATGGAGGTCGATCCCTGGCCCCCCGAGCGGTTGCCCACGCGAAGTTCGTTGCCGGAAAATCCCACGAAATAGTCGCGCTTCACCACCGACGTGGATTGGTTGGGGGTAGGGCGAACCACGACTCGCCCGAAATCGAACTCCGGATCGGAAA